>Ga0255342_1001894_pt1 | contig 27676 bp, 14 predicted proteins | sample wastewater_treat_3_FD_192416 | JGI IMG/M metagenome (GOLD analysis project Ga0255342, IMG submission 192416) | Wastewater microbial communities from Lulu Island WWTP, Vancouver, Canada - plant14 | ecosystem: Engineered > WWTP > Wastewater > Unclassified | place: Canada: Vancouver, British...
TTAGCGGACGTGCCGTCAATTATTGGCTGAAAAAGGAGAATATTCCCCTGTCGAACTTGCTTGTGGTATGCGATGACCTGGCGCTTCCCTTCGGAACCATCAGGGTGAAGGCCAAAGGGAGTGACGGGGGTCACAACGGACTGCGGAACATCAGCGATGTGCTGGGGTCCAACGAATTTGCGAGGCTTCGGTTCGGAATCGGGGATAATTTCCACCGGGGTTATCAGGTGGACTATGTTTTGGGACGGTGGACCCCGGATGAGAAGAAGGAGTTGCCTCCCCTTGTCGACACCAGCATGGAGGTGATTCGGAGTTTCGGCACCCTGGGTATAGACCGCACCATGAACTTATATAACAAGAGGCCCGGTGGCTCCAGCCCTGAAAAGGTTGAAATTCACTAACCCATGGTGACCGAAGAAGGTTGAGGTTCAGATTAAGATTCATTAAATGGCGTAGACCGCGGGAACCTGAAAGAGCTGAACTCAGTAATTCCCGGTAAAGCCGGGGGGCAGCACAGAGAGATTATGACAGACTATCCCCGTATCGACAAATGGCTCTGGTCTGTGCGGATTTTCCACACCCGCACCCAGGCTGCAGAGGCCTGCCGCAAAGGCCAGGTCATGATGGACGGACTGCCTGTAAAGGCTTCCCGTGTGGTGAAACCCGGCGACATCGTGAAGGTGCGCTGGTCGCCCATCTGGCGCAGCTACAAGGCGCTGGAACCTATCAACAGCAGGGTGGGGGCAAAAGAGGTGCCCCGGTACATGACGGATGTAACGCCGCCTGAGGAGTTGGAGGTTCTTGAGATGCACAAAGCCGGACAGTGGATCTTCCGCGAGCGCGGAACCGGCCGTCCCACTAAAAAAGAGCGTCGCGACCTGGAGGATTTTTTCGGGGGATGATAAGGTTTATTTCCCTCCCTTAACCTCACCCTTAGTTTATTTGTTGGTTTTAAAATCTTTCACCAGCGCCTCCGTCATCCAGTTAGCCAGGGCCTGGCGGTTGTCGGCCGTGATGATCCGTTGCTGGTCCCGTTTGTGGTGGATATTCCCCAGTTCGATATATACCGACACAGGAAGGGTGTTGGCCACCACGTAGAGGTTCCGGTCCGACACGGTGCCGTGATATCCCCTGCCGGGTTGATGTTTCCGGTATTTTTCCTCAAAAGTGTTTTTCATGATCCGGGCTGTTTTCTCCCCGGTCTTGCTCCGCTTGTCGTGGTAGAAGAATACGTCGATGTTTTTGTTGGTGCTCCGGGCGTCGACGTGGACGGAGATCATCCGCTGGAATTTTCCCTTATTGGCGCGGTAGAGTTTGTTGACGGCCTCGGTGCGTTGCCGCAACCGCTGCACCTGGTTGAGGGGAATGGTCAGGTTGGGATAGCAGACTTCGTCCTTGTCCAGCTTCAGGATCACATCATCGCGGATGCCGTCGTTGGGGTCACGGGTGATGAAATAAACCGTCGCGCCCCTTTCGATCAGGTTGCGCCCCAGCCGCAGGATCACATCATAGGCATACTCATCCTCGCTGATGGTGTGGCCGTTGTATTTCCCCAGGGCACCGGGATCGGGACCCCCGTGTCCCGATTTCAAGTAGTAGATCGCTCCACTGAGCTCATTGCTTGAAATGGTCACCTGCTGGTATTTTGGTCCGAAGATCTTGTAGGTTCTGGTAGTCTGAGCCACCAGAGGGCGCGGTGCCAGAAGACATCCCACAAGAAGACATCCCACCAACAGGAATCCCGCCGGGAGGAAGAAGCCCATGGCCGCCACCCTGGTGAGCAGAATTATGCGTATCGAAAAGCTGGGAAGCACTCTCAATGGCTCTATTTTATTCTCCTTAATAACCATGATTTTGACAAAATAGTTTTTTAAAAGGTTATTTTTGTTTCCTGAAGCCAGTATCTTTCACACGGGTGATGTTAATAACCCATGGTGAACGTAGGAAGAAACATATTATCAGGAGTTTCGGAAAACCTAAAATAGCGGATTATGAAGAGACCAATACGCTGGATGCTTGCAGTGATGTCGGGGGTTATGCTCAGCCTTCCCTGGCTTGGCTTTCCGGGGTGGCTCCTCTTTGCGGGCTTCCTGCCCCTGCTCCTCCTCGACGATTTTTTCGTGAGGGAGCAGGGTCGTTTCCGGAGCATCTCCTTCCAGGGTCATGCTTTTCTCTCATTTCTGATCTGGAACGGGCTGACCACCTGGTGGATCTGGCATGCCACCCCTGCGGGGGCACTGTTCGCCATCATCGTGAACGCTTTCCTGATGTCGCTGGTTTTCTGGCTGGCGCATCTGGCGCGGCGCGCCTTCCGGGGAACACCTGGATACCTGGCTTACGTGGTCTTCTGGCTCTCTTTTGAATTTTTCCACTACCACTGGGATATCGAATGGCCGTGGCTCACTCTCGGAAACGGCTTCAGTAATAATGTCATGCTGGTACAATGGTATGAATATACCGGTGTTTTCGGTGGAAGTCTCTGGGTGTGGCTGGTCGGCATCCTTCTGTTCGGCTTTCTGAAGATGGTAGTCGACGGGTTTCCCCTCCGGCAGAAAGTCACCCGGGGCGTCCTGCTCTTGGTGGTGGTCGCGTTGCCCACCGTCTGGTCGGTGATCCGCTACCACAACTATGAGGAAAAGGAAGACCTCCGAACCGTGCTCATCATCCAGCCCAACATCGATCCCTATACCGAAAGCCATGGAGAAGGCTCTGTCAACGAGAAGCTGATGAAATTCATTCAGATCGCCGAGAACAACCTTATCGGGGGAATCGATTTTATCGTGGGTCCCGAAACTGTCTTCGAGGAGAACTGGGACGAGGGCAACCTGCTGCGGTATCCCGCCTTCAGGCAGTTGCAGGAGCTGACGCGCATGAGCGGGGGGAGCAGATTGGTAATCGGGGCGTCGACCTTCCGGATTTACCGGGAAGGGGAGGAGGTGCCGGCCACTGCCCGTCGTGCAGCCGACGGACTGGTCTACGACGTATACAATGCAGCCATTTATACCGGTGCTGACGGGGGATACCAGGTCTACCACAAGTCCATCCTGGTACCGGGAGTGGAGAAGATGCCCTTCCGGAAATATCTGAAATTCCTCGATTCCTTCATCATCAACCTGGGGGGCACCACCGGCACTCTGGGCAAGCAGGACGAGCCCACCAGCTTCATTACGCCTGAAGGGGACCGGGTGGCGCCTGCCATCTGTTATGAGTCTGCCTTCGGGGGGTATATGGCTGAGTTTATCCGGAAGGGTGCCGGGGCGATCTTTATCATCACCAATGACGGATGGTGGAAAAATACGCCCGGCTACCGGCAGCATTTTTCCTTTGCCCGCCTGCGGGCGGTGGAGAGCCGGCGCAGTGTGGCCCGTTCGGCCAATACCGGAATATCGGGATTTATAAGCCAACGGGGGGAAGTGCTGCAGCGCAGCAAATGGTGGGTGGAGGATGCCCTCACTGCGCAGATCAACTTCAATGACAAGCTCACCTTTTATGTGAAGCACGGAGATTACATCGCCCGGGTGTCGGTTTTCATGGCGGCGTTGACCCTGCTCAACCTGGTGGTGACCCTGATAAAGGGCAAAAAAAATCCGCACTAATTCTGATTGTGTAAAACCCCGGTGAACAGGATTTGAGTGCCCCGTCGCTCAAACGTCCAACGGTCCGAAGACTCATCCCGACAAAGTCGGAACTACCAGGCCTGTTTTTACGCCGGAAAGCTATCTCGTTTCGATGTTTAGTGTTGAGTTTACCAACGAGAGAATTAATGCGGAAATATCTTTGGTTTCAATGAACGTCTGATGCTCTTCAAAAGTAGTTTTAATATTCCGAGATACCAAATCTTTTGAAAGTTTTAACAATCTCAAGCTCCTCTTTTTCTGCCGGAAAGGCTTTAATTTCCTCAATTTCCGGTGAATACAGACAGGGCTCCCGGAAGCTTAGCTGCCCGAATTGCGGGAAATATCGGAATATGGCCATTTTTCAACCTGATTATTTGGAATTACCGGTAAAAAAAATATACTTTGCAAGGACGAAAAAGGTCGCTTGAATGAATTTAGCAGAACATATTTCCCGTAAGCTTTGCGCCGGACATTTGCGTTTGCAACAATTTCTCATTAACCTATAAAAACTACTGTTATGAAAAGATGGTTTCGCTTTACCGCAATTTTCCTTATGCTTTTCCTTGCATTCTCCTGCATCGAAAACGATGAATTTATGACGCAGGATGATGAGGCCCTTCAGTTGAAGAAGGCGGATTCCGGCAATGCCGGCGACCGCTACATTGTAATTTTCCGCGACGATGTTACCGATCCCGACGGTGTCACCGAGACGTTGAAAGGACGGCACGGATTCCAGAAAGGACATGTTTACAAGCATGCCATTAAGGGTTTTTCGGCCAGAATTCCTGCGCAGGCACTCGAAGGACTTCGGCGGAATCCCAATATTGCGTTGATAGAGCCTGACCTGGTGATGACCACCTGTGCCCAGACCATTCCGACAGGAATCAGGAGGTTTGCCGCCAATCTGAACAGCGTTGTTCCGATTGACGGAATTTCTGATTCTCCCGATGTGGATGTGGCAGTAGTGGATACCGGTGTAGACAAGGACCATGCTGACATGACGGTTGTCGGGGGTGTTCGCTATTACAACGGTGGATCTTCCGACAGCAATTATGACGATGACAATGGCCACGGATCTCATGTCGCCGGAACCATAGGCGCCAAAGACAACGATTTTGGTGTGGTGGGTGTTTGTCCGGGTGCCCGTATCTGGGCTGTCAAGGTGCTGAGTAGCAGTGGATCGGGCTACACCAGTGACATCATTGCAGGACTTAACTGGGTAGCGGCAAGGTCGTCAGAAATTGAGGTAATCAATATGAGTCTCGGCGGAACAGGGACAAGCACATCTTATCGTACGGCGGTGCAGAATTGTGTGAACAAAGGCATCGTGGTTGTGGTTGCTGCCGGCAACAGCAAAGTGGATGTTTATGGAAAGGATGGGAGATTCGGAACGTCTGACGATTACATTCCGGCTTCATATCCCGAAGTGATGACCATTTCGGCGCTGGCCGATTCTGACGGACAACCCGGCGGACTGGGTGGTTCCACCTCCTATGGCGCCGATGATTCCTGGGCGACTTTCAGCAACTACAGCAAGAGCGTAACATCGGGAAATCCTGTCACTTCCGCGGGGAAAGCCATCGACCTGATCCTTCCGGGGGTAAACATCCTCTCTTGTTATAAGGATGCCAACTATGCCACCATGAGCGGCACCAGCATGGCGTCTCCGCACGCGGCCGGACTGGTCGCCCTTTACATTGTGCAGAACGGACGGGCTACCAATGCAGCAGGAGTTTACAGCATCAGACAGGCGTTGATCGATGGAGGAAAACTTCAGACGAGTGCCGAAGGATTGAATACCCAGAACGATCCCGATGGCAACAAGGAGAATCTTGGATGGGCAGACCTCTCCGGCGGCGGAACTCCTCCGCAACCTCCGGTGAACCAACCGCCTGTCGCCGGCTTTACTACCACAATATCGGAATTGACAGTTAACTTTACCGATACCAGCACTGACAGCGATGGTACCATCTCATCCTGGAACTGGAATTTCGGTGACGGAAGCACCTCTGCATCACAAAATCCTTCGCATACTTATGCTGCTGCCGGGACATACAATGTCTCCCTGACAGTGACCGATGACGACGGAGCCACCGGAACCAAATCGCAAAGCGTGACGGTCACGGCTGCACCGGAACCCACTGACATTGTGCTGACCTACACTACAGTTAAATTCTTCAGCTGGATGCGGGTTACCCTTCAATGGACGGGAGGTACTCCTAAATATAAGGTTAAGCGCAATGGATCAACGATTGCTACCGTTTCTTCAAAAAGTTATACCAACACCCTGACCCGGAAGGGAACCTACACCTACCAGGTGGTTGACAGCAATGGCGTAGCTTCCAATACGGTGTCGGTACCCTTTAATTAGCCTGACGGTTTTTCCGGGTTCACCGGAAAAACTACGGTTAATGTCCTGGATTGCATGGCTTGAGAAGGCTTTGTCCGATCTGGTGTCAGCTATGGCAAAACAGTGTTTGCTTACCCCGCAGGCTCCGCCGCGGGGTAAGCAAACAACACCTGTAGGATGACCTTGCCAAAATCGGATTGACTACATCCGTTCTTTTAGCTAGCTACGCATCAATGGTTAGTCTCTGCTTTTGGCTGATCCGGTGCTGAAATCCGTCGAACGCATTCCGGTTTTCCGGGATTCGTTTCCCTGTTGGCTCAAGTGCGGAAAGTTATCATGTGAATAACATTTTATCTATCTTAACGCCAAAAAACATGAGCCTCCAAAGCCTCGCCCAAAACCTGGTCTCTTCGGCCAAAAAGTCCCATTTACTTGATTTTTGCATCGATTACGACGTCGAATACAAATCTTCCTGGAAAAAAGAGCAGCTCGCAGCAGCCATCGAGAAACGGCTCCTCGAAGTTCCGGAGATTTTGACGGAATATTATTCCTACGAGGAGTTTTTCCTGCTCGAAAAGCTAATCAATGCCGGCGGTACCTATACTACCAATGACCTGATCCCCTTTATCCCCCTGATCGGAAGGGGACTGGTCTCGGTCAACACGCCGGAAAAGCATAAATTCGTCATTACACTGGCTGAAAATTTCAGGAAGGCGCTGGCCCCGAAAATTCAATCGATCTTTAACGATACGGACTTTATTATTCAGAACGCGCTTGACCTCCTTGCCTTAGGAATCGTGAACCGGTACGGGATTCTGTCCGAAACGGAAATGCGACGCAAATTCAACCACTATTCCGGACAGAAATTTACAAAAAACGATATTGCCGAAATGATCCTCTCCCGCGACAGGCTGTCAGGGGACATCAGGTTTCTCGATATCGGCAACCGGATCTATTACCACACTGAATTTATGTTCCAGCCAAAGAGCATCCTGAAGGAAGTCAACACGAGGAAAGATCTGGATTACCCGCTTTTCCCGATGGAGGAAATCCTTCAATGCGGAAGCGGGGACTACTTCCCGGAAAACAAAGCAACCGCTGCCCTTCTGAAAGAGCTGAACAAGAGGAAAGTCAGCAACCCGAAAGAACTGGTCAGGACGGCTTACATCATGTTGCAGAACGATCTGGGAATTCAGAATATCATTCAACTTTTTTCCGAACACATCGAATTCAGCGGTGTTGATGACATCAACGTTTTCTTACGGATGCTCTTGGATTTCAGCAACACGCTGCCCCAATGGGTTTTGAAGGGAAATTCTTCTGAAGAACTCTTCCGGGAAGAGAAGAAATTTCTGCGGCCTCTTCCTGCTGAACCTTATCCATTGCCTGCCGGGAAGACCGTCAGGCTCAACGTTCCAAAGGTTGGGCGCAACGATCCCTGTCCCTGCGGAAGCGGCAAAAAGTACAAACACTGCTGCGGAGTCCATCACTGACAGGTCTGATTTGGCACTTCGATACTCCTGCATAGATAACTGACTGCTGTGATGCGCGAATCGAACTGAAACACGATCCCTGTTTTTTGAAGAACATATTCCAATGAAATGTAAAAGAGAACGAAGATTGAGCAGGCCAGTTCCTCAGGGTTACAATCAGGTTTGATATATAATCCTCCCCGTGGATCCGTAAGATGACTTTTATCGAAGGGGCAAGCATCCGGTTAGCCAGGGGAATTGACCGATTTTCAAAGGATTAGGACTTTGGTTGTAAGAGTTGTCTCTATTGTTAATAACTGCCGGATTTCTTCAGGAGGGAAAAATTCCAGAACCGTAAACCAGGGAAAAGTCTCAATGATTTTTTGGAAGAGTATTGATCGTGTGTAATGCCCGACCTGTTGTTTCCGGCCTTCCAGAAGTGCTTCCTTACATTTCCCCTTTTCGCATGATGGATGTTATTACCGAGGAACAAGAACATTTCCCCTTCTCGCATGATGGGTTTTATAATGAAACCCGACCCTTTCCCCTTGTTCCAGGAGGGATAGGAGGGGTGTCATCCCGGGAGTTCAATGATCTCCTTCACCTGATTAATTCGACTGCTTCAAAAACCATTCTTTGGAATAATATAATCATAGGACTTCTATGGAAATTGAAACTTTTTGTTGAGGCCCAATAATACGGGCCTGAAAATATGGTTTTACGTGATCAGAGTATATCAGACCTCCGGGAATTTCCAAGGTGCCCGGTAAGCCGGCATCAGGTATTTGTCGGCTTCATGATTGTTGATAAACGACTGTTTTCCCGGATCGTAGATTACCATGGTACCTGTCCGGAAGGAGATGTTAGCCATGTGCGCCAGGATGGTGGCAAAGGCCCCTTTTTCGATCGGACTGTTCGTTTTTATGCTATTATCAAGGATTGCTGCGCACCAGTTTGAGGTATGAGCTTCGATTCCCCCCTCTTCGAAAGGTCCTGTCACCTTCACCGGTTCCACCGAAGTCTCGTTATTCCTGCCCACCTGTGGGATGAGTTCGTACCCGTCGCGATTACACACCAGGGTGGCTTTACTCCCGATCCAGGCCACGCCCTGGTTTCGGTTGTAAAGGTGGGCCACCTGCTGGGTCCATTCAATATGAAAATGGTCATACTTGAAGATGGTGGTCTGGCATGCGGGGGTTTCATTAAACGACTGCGGGTGCTTAAAGGCAGTCGAAAAGACCGCTTTTGGGAAGACTCTTTCGCTGATTCCCAAGGCTTCCAGTCCGTCGAAGGCAGAGTCGATCCAGTGAACTCCCCAGTCGGTCTGTTGTCCGCCTCCATAGTCCCAGAAACTCCGCCAATTCCTGACTCGATAGGGATTATGGGGTCGTTCCGGAGCCGGTCCCAGCCATAGGTCATAATCCAAAGTGGAGGGGGTAGGAGCATCTTCTACCGCAGGCCGGGGATCAGTGCCCTGGCTCAGCCAAAGCTGCACTTTATAAACATCACCCAGAACACCCGTTTTCAATATTTCATTGGCGTCAATGAAATATTTCTGGCTGGTCTGCCACAAACCGGTGGTGACGGTTCGGTTGTATTGCTTTTGCAAATCCATCAAAACGTGGCACTCCGCAATGGAATTGGCCACGGGTTTCTCGACATAGACGGCTTTCCCCGACTTCAGTGCTTCGGCGAAAATGTAAGTATGCCAGTGGTCAGGCGTTGCGATGATGACCCCGTCGATATCCTTATCTTCCAAAAGCCTCCGGAAATCGGAATAAAGCCTGATGCCAGCAGTTTGACCGGGAAACTCTTTCTTGAACCGGGCTGCCTGCTCCTCCAGACGGACACTGTTGACGTCGCACAGGGCCGTACAATGGACCCAGGGATTACCGGTCAGGGCTCCCTGCAGATCCCGGCAACCCATACCCACGCCGATAACACCCAGGTTTATCCTGGCATCAGAGTGATCTCCTGAATGAAATGCTCCTCTTGGCTCCGGACCTTTTCCGGATAAGTTCGCCATGGTTTCCCCCGGAAACAGGGAAGTAATCCCCATTCCGGCGGCCACTGCGGAACCGAACTTCAGAAATTCTCTTCTGTTGGTGGTCATATCCTTTTTGTTGGTTAAGGTTTTTATGGGTCAGTAAGAGAATGTTTTAAAGGTTTCTGATCCAGATGTTCCGGAAGGAAACCCTGGTATTGTGATCCTGGAGGGAGAGTGGCATGCGGCCATGGGCAGTATATCGGGGCAATCCGGTATAAGGGGTGTTTCCCTTCAGTATATAGTTGTTTTGTACGACAATCCCGTTCAGCACTACGGTGATGATGGCCGGAGACTCCAGTTTGTCGTCGGCACCGAAGCGTGGTGCGGTCCAGAAAATGTCATACACCTGCCATTCTCCGTTTTTGGTGTAAGCGTTAACCAGGGGGGCGCTCTGTTTATAGATGCTTCCGACCATCCCATTCACATAGGTAGGATTGTTGTCGCCATCGAGCACCTGAACCTCATAGCGGCTTTGGATCATGATACCGCTGTTGCCCCTGTTCTGTCCATGGTAATTTTCCGGATCCGGAGACTTGAATTCGATGTGCAACTGGCAATCCCCAAAATACTCTTTGGTGGAAATGCTCCCTGTGCCGGGTTCCACCGTGAATACCCCATCGTGGACCTTCCATTTGGCAGGTCCTCCGCCCTGCGATTGCCATTTGGACAAATCGGATCCATCAAAAAGGACGATGGCATCAGAGGGAGGTTTCGTGCCCACCCCTGGGGTGACCTTAACAGGAACTGGCGTATACCATTCGGTACTTTCGGGCGCCCACCGTTCAGGCTGCCGTTGCTGGGCTGCCTGCTGAGGCTGCTGCATAGTGGGTTGGATGTACTGGGCTGGTTGTTGAGGTTGGGGTTGACCCGAAACCGTGGCGGGTGGGTTCTGCCCATGGGCAAGAGCAGCCAGGAACAATCCCGCAATAATCAGAAATTGATTTTTCATTTTTAAGGTGGTATTTAATTTATTTAAATTCAGTTGGTTGATGTATGGCCACCATGAGGACCCAAAAAAATCTTGAAATCAGTGGTTTCATAATATTGAATATTAAGTTGTCAAGTTCATTTTATAAAGGTAGCGAAGTTTTAGAGTATTCCTGTCACTTTAATGCGGCTGTTTTTACGCCAGGGTGCACGGCTATAGGTTCATTTTTAATTGATTCACACACCTGAAACAGCAATTTTTCTCTGGTGGGAGCAATGACCATGAAATCGACTTCCTGATTGTTAGCGGTTCTGTAGTAATAGATTTCAGTGAAAAGCCGGCGTAATTCCATAAATACCATATTTTCAGGCAATTGCCATGAATTGACCATGATCCCGGAAGTTACGGAATTAACCATAGCATGGTCTATGCAATAGATTTTTTTCGGATTGCTATTTAACCGCGCATAGGAAGCATCGTATAAACGGACGGTAAACAAGAAAAATTTGTGGGAAAATATTAAACCTAAAGTGAATTAAGTCCATTGATCAGTTTTTCGGCATCGGAATATACCAGAGAATAGACCGGAAGAGAGAAATACCACTTCAGGAATGCTTCGGCAGCCGCAGTGTTGTTTGCGATCCAGGACTGCTTGAGGAAAGCATTCATCCTTTCAAGATTCGATTCCCGGGTGAGGCGGAAATCCACCGTCGGATCGTATTTTATAAAGAATATTGCTTTTGCCGGAATAGGGGAGAGGTCCCCGGCATTTCCGGAAAGAGGCAGGTAGGTTTCGTACTCTTCTTCCTCAGCTGCGAAAATGGCCTCTTCCTCCATTTCAGGATACCAGGGGAGCAGGATGGGAATTGCATTTTTCTTTACCGAAATCGCTGCCGGCATGGGGTAAATTAGCGGCGTATTATTTACTGCATTTTTTGGTATTCCCATCGGTAAAAAATCATCTGTCAGCACCCTGTATCCCTGTGCCATCAATATTGCTGCCACTGTGCTTTTTCCCGCTCCCGATTCACCTAAAAAAATTAATGCCTGGTTTTCTCCTGCCTCTTCGTCTCTCAGTCCCTCCATCTCTCCGTCCCTCAGTCTCTCCGTCTCTAGGTCCCTTCGTCTCAAGGTTCCTTCGTCTCTCCGTCCCTTTTTCTCCTGAACAACCGCTGCAGCATGAAACACTCCCATCCACTCCTCCAGTTTCTTCCCGTGTAGCAGGTTAAGCAGTTCCGTATATACTGCTCCGTGAAAATGTTCCCAGTCCTCTTCCGGAAAAGAGTGCACTTCTACTCCATTTATCCCAATGCACCACGCATCCTTTCTGGAAAACAGTTCTATAGATTCCCCGGTTTCGCCACTTATTTTAGCCTTAGTCTCAGCTTTAACCTTAATTAGTTCGAACTGCTCAAACAACGGTCTGAACACTCCTTCCATCACTTCATCCCCATAGCGGAAGAGGATTGTTTTGCCCCCTATCCTGCAAAGATGTTCGTAATATTTTCGCTTTTCTTCAGCCGCTTTTGCTTTAATTTTATCCTCAGCCTCAACCTTATTTTGGTTTACGATCTCCTTTTTAATCTTAACCTTAACCTCAGCCTTAGTAAGCTTCTTCGTTTCCGATATGATCTCCCTTACGAACCTGGCAGCTTCTTTCGCCGGCAAATCGTACCGTTTCCTGCAATACCCGGCAATAACCTGAGGATCTGTTCCTGTCATACATTGTTCAAAGACAAAGAATGCGGGTTCTTTGAACTGGATAAACCGGTGTACCCTTTTGAGCCACACCACGTAAGTATCTTCGACAACGAGGTGGCTGTATTTCTTGCTGATATCCATACCAGTCAGGATAGGTTGCAAAGGTAGGAAACCTATTGTTAACCATCTATAACCTGACTGTTCATTTGATTTAATCTTGAAGATTTTAATATTCGAAACAACGAGTAACCAATGTATTATATTATCATGACCTCTCCCGAAGTACAGGAATTAATCAAAGAATACCGCCATTTGTTCTGGTACACATCCGAGGATAAAAAACCGGAATCTGTTATCGGGCAAATTCCGGCTTCTTATTTCAGGGAACAAATCAATTCAGATTTCAATAACTTGGCGGCAGATCTTCACGGCTTGCTTTTTTCTGTTTTGGTCTTCTAGGTCTGGGTTTTACCGGAGATTTTTTTGGTGGTCTTCTAGGCTGTCCATCAATATCTCCCAGCACGGCCATCATTGCAGCAGCCGTAAAGGCAGCATACTTTCCGGCTTTTAAAAGGGCTTCTTTCCTGGTTATGTTTTTTTGCCCGTTCTTACTATGTTGATCCTCTTTAAATTTCTGAGTCATGGTCATTTATATGCCCACGCATTTTTTATGGGGCTACCGGTGCAAATTTAATACTTATATTGGCAACTGGGTGCCTTACTGTAATAATAAATCAGGTGCAAGATAAAAAATATACCTTCAATCTGCGAAGGAATTGCCATATTTTATGAACAACCTTGCTTAAAGCCATAATGTTAAACATAATTTACATATGTGCATTCTATTTTCTCTGTCTGCCAGGAATTGAATTCTGGCTCGACGCCTGAAGGGCGGGCGCAACGATCCCTGTCCCTGCGGAAGCGGCAAAAAGTAAAAGCACTGCTGCGGTGTTCATCACTGATCGGCAGGCGTTAATGGACCACCACAGGGAAGGTTTTCCTGCCCCGGTTGTCTGTGATCTCCAGCAGGTATATTCCGGCAGCCACGCCGTTGAGAGGGATCACATTGCGCACTGCATGTTCAAGGTGAAATACTTCCAACTTAATTCCATCCATCCGGTAAAGGGCAGCCATGCTCTTTTGTCCGGGCATGCCGGTGATGATCACATTATTCCCATCGCCGTAAACGCTGAACCGGCTATGGTTTTTCAGAACAGCTTCGGGATTCCCTGTTTCGATCAGGCTACTGCCAAACCGGAGGTAAAAGCGGCCTTTTCCGCAAGTGCTGGGTGGAAGCGTTGCCCGGTATTCTCCGGTTTCCGGGCACAGGGGCGTACTTATGTTCGTTACCCGGTCGTCAAACAAGGGCATCCACCCTTTGGGAAGGGTGACGCCTACGGTTCGGAAGATTACGACACCTCCCTCCGGAAGGTCAAGGCCCACCGGGATCTCAATGGTGCCGTAAAGACCATTGGGAAGGCACTGTATTTCCAGGTCGGTCCCCTGATCCCCGCCCACCAGCCGGGTATAAAGACGAAAATTGTCGGATGAAAGCAATCCTGCGTCAAAAGTCTTGTCGACTCCCGTGGTCATGGATTCATGGAAGGCAACCACCGTTCGCCTAACTCTGGCGCCTGCTTCTGCCTCCAGGGTAAGGCCGTACCAGCCGGGTGCGCACTGTGTTCTTGTGTTAATTGTTTGTAAATATTTGCAGTCGTTTTTAAACTGACTAACGGTTTGCACATTCCCTGACTTTAATCTAACCTCCGGGGCATGGGTCTGCATGGCCCTGGAAAAAATGGCCACCCCGTTCCCCTTCACATTGATTAAAAAGCCTTGTCCGCTTTGCAGATAATCGGGATCCTCGCCTCCGTAATAGCTGAATCCCTCGTAATGGTACCCAGAATTGCCAATGGCCCGGTAATACTGCTGGCTTCCGTCGTATTCACCGGTTTGGTTCCAGAGGTAAACGGCTCCGTAGGTATCTTCCAGGATGTCTGCATTTCTGGCAAGGAAGTTTTCCGCGGTAGAAGCGAAGGCGGTAATCCCGATGGCCGGGGTGAACGGATTTCCCACCGCATTCCAGCCATGGCGGGGGGCGGTGCAGTACACTGCCGGACTGACCGTATTATTCAAGGCACCGTTTAATGTTCCGGAAAAGGTGATCATCCCCTCTTCCGGGGTGCCTGTGGCTGCTGTGCGGATCACATAGCCCCGCCCAGGCTCCAGGACGGAAGGGAGGGTGGGGAAGTAGATCCATCCCTCATTCCCCTCTTCACGGTACCATCCCAGGTCATAATCGTTGGCGGGGGCGTAAAAGTTGACGGCCGGAGCATTCTTTTCAAAACCGGTCGTCACTTCCAGCGGGGATGCCATGATGGTCCAGCGTGACGGGTCGAAATATTTCCGAACCTGAATCTCCCCTGAGAAGTTTCCCTGGCAAAGGAGGGATCCGTGTGCCGTTTCCAAGGCATTCACCAAAAAGCCGGAAGCTCCTTCCGGATCGGTGTTTGTGAGGGTGACTCCCTCTGCTATGGTGACGGCTCCGCCGGCTTCCACGGTGACCCGGGCTACGGAAACATCCTGCGTGACCTCCACCAGGTGGCCGGGACGAATGTGTGTTGAAAGCACCTGGTCGGTGGGGTAAGTGCGGGCGCTGCCGCACCAGGTGATGCCGTCGGCGCTGGTTTCCCAGATGGTACGGTCATGCCAGGCGCCGTCCTGTTGCGAACGGTAGTGGAAGTTGAAACAGTCGGCTGTGGAAAGCAAAACGACGGAGGAGGTCACATTTCCGCAGGAGACGAGGCCGGTATCTATGGCGGTCAGCCGGTACCATGCGTCGGCAACAGACACGGGAGGCTGATAGCTCAGGGTGTCAGCCCCGGGAATGTCGTTCCATACTTTGCCATCCCAACTCTCCTGCCATTGGTAGCGGAAAGATCCCGATCCTCCGGAAGCGGCCTCCGCGGTCATCAGGTCGGGAAGCAATCCAAGGCAGGCGGCCGGGGGCTGCAGAATTACCGGTGCAACCGGATTACCCTGGAAGGTGACCCTGCGGCTCCGGCTGTCGCTCGACACATGGCAGTCGGCCCCCGAGGCGTGAAAGGTGATGTTCACCTTGTATGCGCCCGATTCTGCCGGTGTGCCGCCGTTAAAAGCAAGAACAGCGGTTTGTGATCCCGAGATGATCGAATTGTCGGTGACGTTGACCCATATGCCCGGGGAAAGGTATTTCTTCCACTGATAAGCTACCGGCGGAGTTCCGGAAGTAGTTACAGAATAGGAAAAACTGGCTCCTTCGCAGAGGATCACTTGGGTTTTGGAAGGGAAAACCACCGAGGGGATGATATCGGTGATCTCATTGACGGTCAGCAAGGCGTCATTGGATGTGAGACTTCCCAGGGCGTCGGTGACCTTCACCCGGTAGCGACTTCCCCCGGGATTTTCAAAACCTCCCACGTTGTCGACACGGAGGGTGCCGGGTGATGGGTAGGTGATGTTGGGGGATCCGGAAGGGATATCGGTGAAATCCGGTTCCTCGGACTGCTTCCGCTGCCAGGTGAAGGTGACGGGAGCGGTGCCTCCGTTGACGACCACCCTGAAAGTGACGACATGATCCTCGCAGTCGGTCACGTCGGCGGGGTGGGTGACGATTGTCAGTGCTGCGGGGTTAATGAGATTTCCTGCATTTAGCAGGCCTAATGGACTTTCTTCGGAATGCCTGATACAGAGACCTCCTGCGGTTTGCAGGACCAATTGACTTCCTCCGGAATGCCCTGTAGAGGTACTTCCTGCCGATTGTACAGACATAAAAACTCCTGCCAGCAGTGCCAGACACAACGGGAACCCTGTGCCCGGAAAACTACTGCGGCTGTGACGGCTGGAACGGGAATCGCAAAGGATACTTCCGCGTGGTAAAGTACAACTCCTCATCGTTTTGTGCGTTTATCCGGACACAACTGTCCGGATGGCCAAAAATCATTATTACGCACCCCTGACAAGGATAAAGAATCACTCTGTCAGGGTAAAATTACGATGGTGGTTGTGGTTTCCGTTTAAGTGGGAAGAGTTCCTACTATTCAGGTCAATGTATCCGCCTGGCGGACAAGGGTTTTATTTCCTTCCGGAACAAGGCAAAGGACAGAATCAATATACGATAAATCCTGGAAGAAAGCAAATTTATTTGGAAGGTGGTTTTGGAAATTCTACTCCCGTCTTCCGGCGGGTACTCCTCCCGGGAAGGAAAGATTCTATTCGATTTCCGTTGGTGCCTCTGACAACAAATATCGCTATATTCGTTGTCCTATGATGACCAACGCAGCGCTGTTCCTTTTCATCGGCAAAAGCCTGGCGATGGATGGCAACCCATCTGTAAGGGAGGAGGTTGTAGCGGCCGTTTCCGGGGGAAGGGTTCCCTGGGAGGCGTTCGTGTGGACTGGAAGCAGCCATTATGTGCTGCCGGCGCTCTGGTCAGCATATGAGCGGAATGGAATAGCGCCCCTGATTCCGGAGGAGCTGGCGGAGCATATGGCTGCCATTTATGCCCTGAATGCCGTTCGTAGCCGGCGTATCACGGAGCAGTGCCAACGAATTCACGAACGGCTCGCTTCCGCGGGAATGCATCCCCTCTTTTTCAAAGGGGCGGCGTTGCTGATGATGGGCCTCTTCAGGGACAGCGGCGACCGGATGATGGAAGATATCGACCTTCTCCTTCCGGAAGCGGAAATTCCGGGTGCCGTGGATCTCCTGCTGAAAGAGGGATATCTGCGGCATCCTGTCGATGAAGAAAAGAAAGTGGTGTATACCGATCACCATCATCTTCCGCCCATGTACCACCCCCGGGAGGTGACCACCCTGGAAATCCACCGGTACCCTGTCCATGAAGATTTCCGGAAATATATGGCTGCGGAAGAGATCATCAGGGAAGCAGTTCCGGCAGGTTCCGCAGGGATGGTTTACAGCCACTCACCGGACGATCATCCCGGGTCTATTCCCGGAAAGATTACGGGGAGGCATAACTCCTGTCAGGCGCAAGGCGAAGATGGAGTTCCATTATTCGTCGCATGTCCGCGCCATGCCATGACCCTGGTTTTTCTCCACGAGCACCGGACTGGCAGCGGATACCTTTCTTCCTCCGGAACGCTCAAAGGGGCGCTGGACTTTTACCTCCTGTCCAGGCTCCGACCCCCAGAACCCGGCGATCTTCCGCATGGAAAGTTAAGGAACAAATACCTCCGGTATGCCCGGGCGGTACAAAAGATCATGGGCGTTGCCCCCGATATTCCGGCCACGGAAGCTTCACAAAACCCTTTTAAGGCAGGTTTAGGTGCCAGGGAAGAAGCCAACTCCCCGGCCGGGGTCTCTCTGATCAACAAACAGCTTCCGTCGGAATCGGGCGTACAGTTCGGACCGGCCCGGGAAATTACGGGGAGAAAGTGCCGGGAGTTATGGTGGCGGAAGGAGTTGTTCCTCCTTGACCATCCCGGGATCGATCACTTCTGGTTTGAATTCCTCTATACCCCGGCGGTTTTCATGGTATTGCTGGTCCGGTCGGTATGGTCACCTGCCGACCGTCAACTGGTGAAGTCAAAACTCCGGAAAAAACTGAAAATTCGGGCCGCACGACAACGGGGAATCTGATTGTGACCGAATCTTTCACCTTCCGTTTACGTGTTTCAGTATCCTGCAGATAAAAGCTGACCTGTATGGCCAATTGCTCGTCCGGGACATAAACCACTCCATTTCAATAAACTGTCCACTTAAACCAGAATACATCCCTACACCCAATTGGAGACAAGAATGTATTCTGTGTTTAATGAGAATCATCCATTAATAGGTTCATTTACTCTTTAAGAACAGGCAATTTAATAACCTGAGTCCCTCTGTCACCTTTAATGCTCAAAAGGTATACCCCTGTAACCAAATCTTGTGCCGGAATATCGTTTCGAGATTCATTATCCAAGCGATATTCTCCTAATTTCCGGCCGTTAATGTCATACACGATTGCCGTTGTATTTCTTCCTGCCGCCCCAAAGATTGTAATTTTACTATTTGCATAACGGGCTGACAAGTGAATCAGATCCTTCACTATAGGAGATATAGGAGTTGCACTTCCGAATCTGATATAAAACCTTCCTGTGCCATAACTGTTTTTCGAAAGGGAAGCAGTATATGAATGAGAATTGTCAGGCATGTAAGTATTGACACGGAGAAGTCTGTCTTCCAACACCGGAATGATGTCTTTGGGTAGAATTATTCCGTCCATCCTGAAAGTAACCATTCCTCCCTGAGGGAGATCCACCCCCACGGGAATGACAAGGGACTCATATTGGTTATCGGGCAGACTCTGAATCTCCATTTCATAACCTTCATCATCCGAAAGAAGAGTGGTGTAAATCTGGAAATTATCCGTTGCCAGGAGACCTGCCTCATAGGTTTTGTCGAGGCCGGTGGTCATGTTTTCATTGAATCCGACGGCTGTATAGCGGGCTTCACCACCATTCTCAGCAATAAGTGTAATGCCGGGCCAACTGGTATGGGCTGATTTGAGCTCCAGCGATGGACGTGCAAATTGCATGGTTTTGGTAAACCTGATGGTACCCCCGTTACCTCCGGCATTGATGAGAAATCCCTGACCGGCCTGGACCTCCTTATCAAGCAGTGTGACAATTCCACCATACCAACCTTCCCAGTCTTTTGGAATATAACCGGTATTACAAATTGCCTTGTAGAACTGACCCGAACCATTATAGGTTCCTGTTTCATTCCATACATAGATGGCAGCATAATATGGCTCAAGTATGGCATAATTTTCCTTTAAGAACCAGTTTGAAGGTGGTGAACCACCATATATCCAGTCCTCTGCAACCCTGATGGCTGAAGTGTATGGATTTCCGATTGCATTCCATCCGTCACTATGGGTTCCGTCTACGTTCGTATTGAATACCTGAATGGTGACATCCCCGTCATTCAGGGTACCCGGGAAAACAAGGCGGGTTTTTTCGGAAGCCAGGGCAGCCAGATACCCTTTTGCGGAAATAAGGGAGGAAGGAAGTGGGGGAGCGAAGTAGTTCCATCCATAATTGTTTGATTCTATGTAAGTTGCAAAATCATAGCTTCCTTCATACATATTGATGCTGTCGGCATTCGTTTCAAATCCGGAACCAACTGTGACGGGAGGAGATGTGATATACCACCGTGAGGAATTAAGCCAGCGTTTATAAGTTAATTCTCCTGAGAATCCGTTATTTACAGAGATCAGCGTTCCATTTTTGTCGTCAGCTGAAGAATCAATGATAAAGCTTGAACTGTTGCCAACGTTGGTGAGCTTTCCTCCGGAAAGGATGGCCACTACTCCTCCACCTTCAATAAAGGTATTTCGGACAGAAACTGGAGAGGTGACCTCGACTGAATGCCCGTCTCTGATCCTTATGGATAAGGCCTTTTTATAGGTCGGATAAGAGTTGGCGAATGTCCAGGGGCCTGAGGCATTGCCGGTACGGCTGGTTTCCCAGATATCGGTGTTGGTCCAGTTGTCTGGCCAGGTATTACCTTTGGTACGGTAATGCAAAAAGCAGACGGGAACTGTGTATGTAGCCTGACATTCAGCCACTTGTCCGCATCCATCAGTAACCTTATAGGTCACTACGCTAATCCCGCCTTCTGATGACGGGGGAGGATATGCTGCAATAAGTTGATCTATGGTCGGTGCTGTTATATTGCACCCCCCTGAATTAGTAAATTGGGCGAGCCAGGAACGGTAATCAGTTTCGATTTCAACAGGAGTGAGGCAGTCTGTAATTGTACCGGGTCCAGGGCATGACACAGTGAGGGTCTGGCGGGGTTCGACCTGGTAGGATGCGGTTCTAGTCACAGTGCCACAGACATCAACAACTGTCCATGTGACTGACCCATTCCCGCCATTGCACAAATCAGGATAAGTTACCTGGCTGCGAGTTATGGCAGGAGAGCAACCGCCGGTAGCTGTCAGGCTATTTAACCATTGTTGGAAATCGGTATCCAAGTCCAATTGTTGCGTATACTGACAATGATCGCGAATAAAATCGCCAGGAGTGCTAACCGTCAAAGCTGGAGGAGTAGTCAGTGTAAATGTGGCTGTTCTGACAATATCACTGGAGCAAAGGTCACTCACTATACGTTGTACAGTAACTGTTCCCCCAGTGCAAAGGCTTGGAGCCTGCGGATCAGTCGGATTAAAAGTTGCTGACGGATCACATCCTCCCCTGTATCCAAAGCTGTTCAACCAGGCATTGAATGCCGTGTTTACAAAATCCTGGGTAGGATAATCGCATGCCGAAATAGATATATCATTTGGTTGATCTACCTGCAAAGCATCCGCAGGCCTGATGGTGAATGTAGCCTTATGCGTGGTGGTGGTATAGCCAATGTCAGAAATAGTCCAGGTAACCACGGTTGAACCACCGCATAAATCAGGTGCTGTGTTGTTGTCAGGGACAACACTCGGAGAACAGCCACCGCTGGCGTTTGTGGATGCTAACCAGGTAGTGAATTCGTTATTCAAATCATTCTGATTGGTAAAATGGCATGCATCCTGGATAACGTCAGACGCTTTGTTCAGGACTATTGGTGGAGGTGGAGTAATTGTGAATGTTGCCGAGAAGGAGTCGTCGTAACATCTGTCCTTAATCTCCCAGGTAACGGTAACGGATCCTCCGTAAAAGTCGGGAGCGGTGGTGTTATCTGGCAGGAATGTTGGTGAAATCCCTCCTGAGACAGAGGTAGTGGCCAGCCAGGCAGCAAAGTCTGCATCAGCCGCTGCCTGATTTGTAAAATCACATGCTGATCTCGTAACGTTAACTGCTTTAGTGACAACCACAGGAGGAGGCGGGGTTACTGTAAAAGAGAATGTAGCTTCCTGTCTTGGAAGACAAAGGTCCTCAACACTTGCTGTAAAAGAGTAGGTTCCACCGCACAAACCGGGAGCGACAGGGTTCTCGGGATTTATGATAACATCATGTGCACAGCCTCCTGTTATCTGAAAGCCGGCATACCAGGCATCAAATGCTGCATTTAAGTCAGCCTGAGATGAAAAGTCAGATGATGGACGTGTCACGTTGTCGGAGGTGCTATAAACAAATGCCGGAGGTGGAGTGAGCACAAATGACGAAGTGACAGTAGTTTCATTCAGACAGGGTGGATCAGTTACTGAGTAGGCTACATTAACTGTGCCGCCAGTGCATAATTGAGGTGCTGTTGGATTTGGGGGATTAAAGCTGGTACTGGGGTTAAGAGATCCATTTACCTTAAATCCCGATAACCATTCGTTAAAAACGGAATCAACGGCACCCTGATTTGCAAAATCACATGATGAAACCGTTTTTGGATCTGGTTTCAGAATGGTTGGGGCTGGTTCGATAACCAGATCGGCTCTTCTGCGGCAACCTTCCGAGGTGGAACATTGCACGTAAAAAGGATAAATACCGGGCGTATTGGTATCGGTTAAAGAAGTGTACGGTGCACCAGCTGTTGTCCTTTCTGTTGCCGATAAGTCAGTGAACGGATTGAAAGGACTTCCCTGATGCACATGAGCCCCACCGGCTGATGAGGTGTACCAATAGAGCACGGCATTGATAGAATAATGTACTGTAATACTGATATAATCAACATAGGCAGTCCTGGAATAATAGTTATTTGTATTGTATACAGAAAGGTAAACACCGAAATCAATATCGTTGATTTGAGAAGGAGACCAGGAAGCACCCCAGAGATCTTCAGATCCTCCATAGTTTACTGTTTCGTTTGCTGTAGGCCAAATAGAACTACTAGCTTTATTGTCACCCGTAATATTTCCATCTTGGTTTCTAAGTCGGAGAATATTGTCTCTTATCCGGTTATTATTGGATACTCCGGTTGAGTAACGTTTGATTGAAACTATAATTCCTTTAATGGTGGCATCATCTGGAATATTAAAACCGAAATTTGTAATCCTTAGATAATTGCTGTAGGAATTCCCCGAAACATAAGCATATGCATAATATCCATTGTCTGTTCTGGCATCATCGGTATCGTACCAATTCCCACCAAGGTTGCCGGAATTAGCTGTTGTTCTACCAAAATTTGGTCCAGCCGCTAGACTCCCCTGAGGGCATGTAGATGTTGAGGTAAGGGGAGGAACAGATGAGATTTGACTACCTTTACAGATTGTTACTCCTGAAGGATAGGGGGCATCCACAACAGTGATGACAGTTGAAGAGGAAACGGTACAGTTTCCTCCCGGAACTGGGGAAAAGGTCAATGTTATTTCGCCTCCGGTGGTGGGATTTGGTAAAATATATGTAGTATTTGGTGAATTGGGGTATGTGAAAGTCCCTCCTGCAGAGTTGTCATTCCAAACCACAGATGCACCTGGAGGATCAACGGTACCTGTAAGTACAACTTCGTCTCCCATACAAACGGTTTGGGGATTTCCCGCGAAAGCGGCAACGCTTGGCTTGACAATAATATTCCTGGTTTCATAAACACCCGTACAAGAATATTCTTCGTCGCCATCGGGATCGTTGGAGGTGAGGGCAAGGGTGATAACTCCCGAATAATTTGCAGGGGGTGTATAAGTGACATTAGCTGGTGATGTGGTACACGAAGTATTGCTTAGATTTCCGTTAATTCCTGCATTGGGCGGATCGAGGCTCATGATAGACCAGGACGCACAAATGTACCCACCGGTCCGGTTTTGAAGAGTGGCACCAGTCAATGGTATAGCTGTCGGTGAGCCTGAGCAATTAACTTCAATGTCAGGTCCCGGGTTGACAATATGGTCCGAAATAACTTCGAGATGTAAAAGGTCAGAATATGATGTACATCCATATTCATTCGTAATCGCAAACCTAAAGTAATAGTCGCCAAGGAACCGGTAAGGAGAGGTTTCTCCGGGTGGCATTTTATACTCGTAGTGGGATGTTACTTCGCCAATAGCATCTTCCCATACCGATGAAGGACCTTCAGGTGTACCTATGGAATACTGCCATTTCCAGTTATAAGAATCAAAATATGGCATGGTGGGGTAAACCCATTGGTAATTGTTCCAATAAAACACTTCCAGGTCATTATCGGCAATGTAATAAACACTGTTTCCATTACACTGCCGCAAATAGTCCACTCTTGGATTAATATACTGTTGGTGAAAGGTTGTTCTCAAACTAAGTGAAGGATTGGGATTGACTGTTACGTTGACTGTGAATGGATAGCCGGTGCAGCCTCCTCCGGAAACGGGTGTAACAGTATAAGTGACACTCCCCGGATTATTTGGATTGATGAGATTTAAAGTGTGACTTATTTGAGTCCCGCTTCCGTTGGAAACTCCCGTAACGTTGCTGGCTGTAACAGTCCATGAGTAGTTAGTTCCGGGAGGAACAACAGATCCTTCAGGAATTCCTGTTTCAGGTGCAAGAACGAAAAGGCTTCCGTTGCATATTGCAAAAGTTTGGTTGGGAATAACCGGTGCCTGGTTAACGGTAATGGAGAATGTACAACTGTTTGAACAGTTCCCCGCTGAAGTATAGTTATAGGTAATACTGTGCAGTCCAACACCTGCAAGTGAGGGATAGAATGAGTTGTCAGTTACTCCTGGTCCACTGAAGGTTCCGCCTGCTGGGGAAAGACCCGCAAGAGTGGAAAGATTGATGGGATTATCATTTAGGCATAAGGTCTGATTAGAAGGGCAAGTTACTACCGGAATTGGGTGAACTGTCACCGTGTGATTAACCGAAGTGCCGGAACAAACTCCGACTGAAGGAATAATCGTGTAGGTTACGGTGCCTGCGTGGGAGCCGCTTGGATTGGTCAGCGTTTGTGATGGAATGGAGGGGCCATTTCCGGATGAAGTAAAGCCTGATATGGCTGGTGTTCCAGTCGTTGCACTCCAACTGTATGATGTTCCATAAAGGTCAGAAGTGAAGTTTACAACAGCAGTGGATCTTCCGGAGCAAACGGCTTGAGAAATGGGTGTAACAGTTATAACAGGGATTGGGTTAATTTTAATGTTAATCTGTTTATTGGGTGCATTGTTGGGACAAGAAAATCCATCGTAAACGATGCTGACAACAGAATAGTTAAATGTGCCATCAGTGGTAGTAGGAACATTTATCGTTGCAGTCCCGTTCGCCGCAATATTGACCGGGCCAATATTACTCCCATCGTTTATTTTATAATACAATGAAATATCCCGGTTCCTGAGATTTGTAAAGGTGATTATTGGGGAAGTACTGCCTTCACATGCCTCAGTAACTGATGCGGAAATTTGAACATCAGGTATATCGAGAACTTCAACCGTTACAATTTGTCCGGAAATCGTTTGAAGGCAATTTGGTGCGGTGCTGTACCTGACATTTTTTAACTCATATTCATATATCCCCGGGGTATTTGTAGGTAAATTAACAGAAATAGTCTGGTTACCCAGTATGGTTCTTGAAACCGATGTGCCACCATTCAAAGAATACTCAACCAGAATGTCTTCAGTCATGTTGTTTTGAATGGAAACAGACCCGGCGCTTCCTTTGCAAAGAAAATTTGACCCGGCAGAAATTGTAGCATTTGGGGTGGGTCTGACCACAACTGTGGCTGAACTTAAGGGATTATTGTTCTGGCATCCAACCGAACCGCTGTACCTTACTCTGGTTAAAGAGTAAACAAAGGAGCCAGGCGTAACAGTAGCCACTGAAATTGTATAAGCTGAATTGGCAGCAATGGTAATAGGACTTGCTGCAACGGCATTGACAGTGTAATCAACGATGATCTCCCTGTTTTCAGGATTAGTAAAAGTGAGGACCGGATTTGTTTCTCCCTGACAGACTGAAACAGTACCACTGATTGTAGCTGTAGGAATAGGCAGAATGGTCACTGAAACAGACTGTCCAGTTATGTTGTTCTCACAAGATGGTGTATTCGGATAGTAAACTTTTTTCAGGGAGTAAACCACAGTCTTGGCAACAGAAGTATTGACCTTTAGCGTGTGGCATTGCCCTGTATTAATGTCAACAGGAGTTTGATCAGCTCCGTCGATGGAATAAACAACTTTAACGGGCAAAGCGCTGGTGTTGGTTATAAGTACATCAGGGTAGGCATCATTACGGCATACGGTATTATCCCCTGAAATGGTAGCTGTGGGAATTGGCCGTACAGTGACAATGGCTGATTCATTGATACTTGTGTTGCTGCAAGCCAAGGCATCCTGGTACTCGACTCTGGTAATGGAATAATTATAGGTGCCCGGTGTTGTAGTGGAAAAAGAAATTTCTGAGCTACTCAAACTATCTGTTCCCAGATTCAATGGTGTTTGATCAACTCCGTTTAAAGTATAAAACACTTTGACTGGCAATGTTCCGGGATTTGAAAAGGTAATTTTCGCCACATCACCCGGACAGACTGACTGGGTTCCGGTTATTTCTGCTGTAGGAAGGGGCCTGACAGTAACCGTTGCCGTTATTTGTCCGGTGATGTTATTATTCTGACACGATAATCCGCTAATATATTTAACGCTGGTGATCGTAAAAGTAAAATCCCCGGGATTACCAGTAGGTACTGCGACATTCTGACTGGCTCCTGTAATGGATAAAGTCTTGGCGGTTCCGTTCAACGTGTAAGTGACTTCAATTGGTAAGGGTTGTGGATTGTTAAACGTTACAGAAATTGCAGGAGCTCCCTTGCACACAGCGTTTGTCCCTGAGACTGATGCGGTAGGAAGAGGGATAATTTCAACTTGCGTATCTTTGCTAATAATGCACCCGTTATTGTCAGTTACTGTAACGATGTAGATCCCTGCTTTAGCAGTTCCTGCATTTGAGATCGTGGGATTTTGGATGGTTGATGTAAATCCGTCTGGTCCGGTCCATGAATATGAGTAGCCTGGAGTCCCACTGGTTGGATTAGCAAAAAGGGTAATTGTTCCATTCTCGCAAATTGGGGAATTAGAGTTGACCGTTAAGGATAAAGCCGGTGGCTGGTTTATTGTTAAACTTCCAAGTGTTCTGAAACATTGCGGGTAATTTTTGTCTCTGATTTGAATGTTATAATTACTCGGTGATAAGTTAGTAAAATCGAATGATGAGTTAACAAGAACTTCGTTCCAGACATTCCCATCAATACTTACCTCATAATTGCCATGACCTCCCTGAGGATTAAAGACCTGAATTTTACCGTTGTTTGCGCCGAAGCAAGTGACATCTGTTTTGTTAACAGAAGCGGAGAGGATAGCGGGCTGGGTGATGGTCGTTCCTGGTGTGCCGTCCAGGTCAATGATGCAGGCCGGATGTGCTGCATCGCGGATGGATACCTGATAGGTACCTGATGCCAGGTTAGCAAAGGAGCCGGTGGCCTGCCAAGTCGAACCATTGTCAATGCTGCATTCATAAGTGCCGGAACCGCCTGAGGCTCCGCTGACGGAGATGATTCCATCGCTTCCCCCGAAGCAGGTGACATCTGTTTTGTTAACAGAAGCAGTGAGTGCTGCAGGCTCGGTGATAGTCGGGTTACCGAGAGTGATTTCACAGGTTTGATGAGCTGCATCCCTGATCTGTACGGTGTAAATATTAGGGGCGAGAGCGCTGAATATATAGGAAGCAGAAGCAGAGACGTCGAACCAGTTTATTCCGTTGATGGAGACCTGGAAAGTTCCGTATCCTCCCAGCGGATTGGATACGGTGATGGTTCCATCGTTTGCGCCGAAACAGGTGACATCTGTTTTGTTAACAGAAGCGGAGAGGATAGCGGGCTGGGTAATGGTCGTTCCTGGTGTGCTGTCCAGGTCAATGACGCATGCCGTATTGGCTGCATCGCGGATGGATACCTGATAGGTTCCCGGTGCCAGGTTAGCAAAGGAGCCGGTGGCCTGCCAAGTCGAACCATTGTCAATGCTGTATTCATAGGTGCCGTAACCGCCTGAAGCTCCGCTGACGGAGATGATTCCATTGTTTGCTCCGAAGCAGGTGACATTGGTCGGGGTTACCGTAGCGGAGAGAACGGCCGGCTGGGTGATGGTCGTTCCTGGTGTGCTGTCCAGGTCAATTACGCATGCCGTATTGGCTGCATCGCGGATGGATACCTGATAGGTTCCCGGTGCCAGGTTAGCAAAGGAGCCGATGGCCTGCCAAGTCGAACCATTGTCAATGCTGTATTCATAGGTGCCGTAACCGCCTGAAGCTCCACTGACGGAGATGATTCCATTGTTTGCTCCGAAGCAGGTGACATTTGTCGGGGTTACCGTAGCGGAGAGAACGGCCGGCTGGGTGATGGTCGTTCCTGGTGTGCTGTCCAGGTCAATTACGCATGCGGTATTGGCTGCATCGCGGATGGATACCTGATAGGTTCCCGGTGCCAGGTTAGCAAAGGAGCCGGTGGCCTGCCAAGTCGAACCATTGTCAATGCTGTATTCATAGGTGCCGGAACCGCCTGAAGCTCCACTGACGGAGATGATTCCATTGTTTGCTCCGAAGCAGGTGACATTTGTCGGGGTTACCGTAGCGGAGAGAACGGCCGGCTGGGTGATGGTCGTTCCTGGTGTGCTGTCCAGGTCAATTACGCATGCCG
>Ga0255342_1001896_pt1 | contig 27670 bp, 17 predicted proteins | sample wastewater_treat_3_FD_192416 | JGI IMG/M metagenome (GOLD analysis project Ga0255342, IMG submission 192416) | Wastewater microbial communities from Lulu Island WWTP, Vancouver, Canada - plant14 | ecosystem: Engineered > WWTP > Wastewater > Unclassified | place: Canada: Vancouver, British...
TTTCTCATAGGTTTTTAAGAATTACCCCGATTTATAGCTCTTTCGAGCTTTTTCGGGGTTTTTTCTTAAATATAATGAGTTTTAACTATTTGATTGATAATAGTTTTCAGAACTTATGAACGTCCCTGATTGACAATAGTTTTCAGAGCTTATGAAAATCCCTATTATGATGTCCTCACAAAAAGTGGGGACATCGTAATAATATTCCTGTCTCATATTTCTTCAGCTTAAGCTTCAGGCTATCGTCAGTTGCTGTGCCACATTGTATTCAGGACAAAACATAATATGGCTTCAATAAATCAGGAGCATACTGACCATTCCTTCCATATATGGATCCTTTGTTTCTAAAACCTGAATCCGGCGGAAAGGCTGAATCCGGTATTTTTCAATAAATAATCACTTTCGGGCAGGTAAGTATATTCAGGATTTATTTTGATGAGGCCCAACTGGGCGTTAAGTCGGAAAAATAGCCCGGCTGGCAGTTCATAGCCGGCAAAGATATTTGCTCCGGCATCAAAAGGCCTCAGGATCAAGGTGGTCACAATATGAGAATCAACCTTATTCCTGAATTCAATATCATTTGAAGCTTCTCCTGATTTTATTTTACCGCTGATGCCGTAACCGAGATATGGTCCGAATCCAAGCATAAAGTGGCCCTTCCCGACAAGAGGTTTATAAACAAGGTTCAGAGGTAATTCGAGGTATGAAATATTGACCTTTAAATTATCATTATTTTCAAAATCTTTACATCCCTTCGTTGTAAAAAGTAATCCGGGCTGAAAGTAAAAATCGGGTACAAGCGGGATCTGGATATCAAAACCAGCGTGAAACCCTGGGATTATTTTATTCTCAAATTTATCTCCGAAAACACTTTTTCCATTTATGTTCTGGAAATTAACACCTCCAAGAATTCCAAAAGAAGGCTTTTGTCCGGACGCAAATGGTAGTGCTACAACAAAGGTCAATAATATAGCAATTATTCTGATTTTCATATTATTAGTTTTTAACATTAATATCTTAAAAATTTATTGTCCAGCTTCTTTTTTTGCTTCTTCTATCATTTCTTCATTTGCAGTTATCAGGAATTCAACTCTTCTGTTCTGAGCTCTTCCTTCTTCTGTGTCATTATCGTATTTGGGAAGCGTTTCTCCAAAACCCTTGATCTTCATCCTTGTGCCGGCTATTCCTTTCTGTAAAAGATAGGAATTCACTTCAGAAGCGCGTTTTTCCGAAAGAGTCTGATTATATGATTCAGATCCCCTGCTGTCGGTATGCCCCTGTATTTCAATATCTGTATCTGGATAATGATTCAATACGGTTACCAGTTTGTCGAGGTTGACTTTGGCATCATTGGATAGTGAAGACTGATCAAAACCAAACAGGATATTACTACTGAATTCTACTACAATACCTTCTCCGACCCGCTCAACTTTTGCATCGGGTACAGTGTTTTTTATCTCTTCCGCCTGTTTATCCATTTTATTGCCTATAATAGCACCTGTTGTTCCGCCAACAGCAGCTCCAATGACAGCTCCCATTGCTGTATTCCCGGCAGCTCTGCCTATTACAGCCCCCATTGCTCCACCGGCAGCAGTGCCAATTGCTGCTCCCTTGGTAGCGCGGTTCATCGAAGAGCAACCTGTTAATAACAGCATTGCACTCAATCCAATTATCAATGTGCACTTTAAAAATTTCATTGCTTAAAAATTAGTTAATCATTATTCGTTATTAGAAACGCACAAAACAATGTTTGGTTCATTTTAAAAACCCAATAATACTTTTAAATTATTAACACATAATCGTTTTTTGCCTGACTTTCATTACAAACAATAAACGGAGATTCGCATTTATTGTTTCAAGATTATAAAAAAAATCCAAAGAATAATTTTCTTAACTTTTGAATTAAGGCAATTGTTTAAGGTGCCTTAAAAGCCGGTCAGATCAGGATTAAGCTTTTGGTTCCCCGGGTTCCTGAGGTTTTTCAACCTTATCCCGTATATCATCAGCTATATCATCCAGCTTGTCAGCAATTTTAACTGCTACTTGTTTGCCAAATTCTTTTGCTTTTGATAGATTTTCCTTTGCCTTATCCTCTGCTTTATCTGCAAAGGCCTTTATTTTTTCCTTGGCTTCTCCGGTCTTGACTTCTTCAACTTTATCTTCAACAAAATCACCAGCTTTATCCATTGCTTCAGCCACTTTTTCAAAGGCTTTTGTTTTTTTCAATTTTTCAACATTCTCATCGATAAAATCATCTGCTTTATCCACGAATTTTTTTGCTTTGTCCAGAAGGCCATCATCCTTAGGTTCTTCCGGTGCTTTTTTAGTTAGTTCTTCCATAATGATTTAAATTTCAGGTTACTTTTATTGAGAAATTTCAGGTTATAATGTTTATTGCCAATGTAGTCAATTTAGTCACTGATTGTGATCAGAAATTTTCTAAATTGGAAAAATATTGTTGGCGGAGCTATAAATTTTAAGATCCTGCTAATGAATAAGGAAATAATTATTGCAGTTGCAATCGGGATAGGGCTTAGCGCCAGTTGCGGATTCAGGGTATTTATTCCCATGCTGGTTGCAGGCATTGCAGCGAAGATTGGAATACTTCCCCTGAATCAAGGGTTTCAGTGGTTATCAGAATGGCCTGCTCTGATAGCTTTTGGCACTGCATCAGCAGTTGAGATTCTTGCATATTATTTACCTTTTATAGATAATCTTCTTGATACAATAACAACACCCCTGGCAATAGGAGCGGGGACTCTCCTTCTCACATCTGTTCTTCCGATAGACAGTGATTTTCTTAAATGGATAACAGGTTTAATATTTGGCGGCGGTACAGCTGCAGTTGTTCAGGGAGGAACAGCAATGACAAGGCTTGCATCATCGGAGTTTACAGCAGGTATCGGGAACCCGGTAATTGCCACAGGGGAACATGCAGCCGCGTTCGGAACATCAGTATTATCCCTGTTCATTCCGATAGTGATTGCAGCAGTTGTTATTCTGACAGTTGGATTTATCCTGATAAGGTTTGGGAAAAAGATTTTCAGAAAGCGGGGAAGTCGAACCTGAACTTAATCCAATATTATTTATGTAACATGTTAACAATATTTCTGTTTTTCAGAATCATATTGGTTTTTACCTGACTGATTCTGAGATCTGAAAATTCCTGCATTAACTGTTGGCCTATAAGTACAGAAAGGGCTTGTTTAATTCCCGATAAATAAACCCTTACATTTTCCCCTTGCTTCCTCAACTTTTCAGACTTTCTTTTGCCAATTATCTTTCTTTTTCTATATTTGATTGGTATTTCCTAATGTGCTAAAATTAAGATTATGTTAGTAAGAACATTTGCCAGTGCCGTAACCGGTATTGATGCAGAAATTGTTACCATCGAGGTAAATGTTTCCCGCGGTATACGTTTTTTTCTTGTCGGATTACCCGATATTGCTGTCAAGGAAAGCCAGCAGAGGATTGAATCGGCGATCCGGTCGCTGGGTTTTCACTGGCCCGGCAAGCAGGTGCTTATAAATATGGCACCTGCAGATATCAGGAAGGAGGGATCATCCTATGACCTGCCTCTTGCTATCGGCATTCTGCAGGCAGATGAGAAAATAGCAAGAAATGAAAGTGAATCATATATAATGATGGGAGAACTATCTCTTGATGGAACCTTACAGCCTGTCAGAGGTGTATTGCCAATTGCCTTACGGGCCCGGGAAGAAGGTTTCAAAGGTGTGATAGTTCCGCTAAAGAATGCCAGGGAAGCTGCAGTTGTGAATGATATTGAGGTCTATGGGATGGAGACGCTTGAAGATGTAGTAAACTTTTTTAACGGGCTGAAGAAATTCGAACCGGTGAAAGTTGATCTGAATGATCTGTTTAACAGCGAAGCCAATAAATACGAGGTTGATTTTTCAGATGTGCGTGGCCAGGAAAATGTTAAAAGAGCACTGGAAGTTGCAGCTGCAGGACATCATAACCTGATAATGGTTGGCCCACCGGGGTCCGGGAAGACGATGCTGGCAAAGAGAATCGGAACTATAATGCCTCCCTTAACGCTTGAGGAAGCTCTTGAGACAACAAAGATCCATTCTGTTGCGGGTAAAATTGACGACCATACAGCCCTTATGACAAAGCGGCCTTTCAGAAGTCCGCATCATACAATTTCCAACGTAGCACTGGTAGGAGGAGGAACATTCCCCCAGCCGGGAGAGATATCCCTGGCCCATAACGGAGTGCTTTTCCTCGATGAACTGCCCGAATTTAAAAGAACAGTCCTCGAAGTCATGCGGCAACCTCTTGAAGACAGGATAATAACGATCTCAAGAGCAAAATCAACATGTGATTACCCGGCAAGTTTTATGCTTATAGCTTCAATGAACCCCTGTCCCTGTGGCTTTTATAACCATCCTGAAAAAGAATGTGTATGTTCCCCGGGAATGGTGCAGAAATATCTGAACAGGATATCCGGTCCGCTGCTCGACAGAATAGATATCCATATTGAGGTCGTTCCCGTTAAATATGACAAACTATCGGATACCAATAAAACAGAACGATCGGAATCTGTAAGGGACAGGGTAATAAAGGCCAGGGCTATCCAGACAAAAAGATTTGTCGGTATGAACGGCATCTATTCAAATGCGCAGATGACTCCTTCGATGCAAAGGAGATACTGTCAGCTTGATGAAGCCGGTGGCCGACTGCTGAGAAGGGCTATGGAACTCAGAGGTCTTTCAGCCCGGGCTTATGACAGGATCCTTAAAGTGGCAAGAACAATTGCTGATCTTGCAGAATCAGAGAATATTACAACGGAACATATATCTGAAGCTATAAACTACCGTAATCTCGACAGGGAAGGCTGGGCTGGCTGATAAATTCTCAATGGCTTCAAATAATGCAGGTTCAAATTTTTTAATCTGCTCAGGCATAAACAACCCCTATCGGCAGCCAAACCTTTTACAACTGCTTCTTTCAGCTAAACCGAAGGGGTGTTTTGTAATATTTTATTTTCAATTCAATTCAATTCAATGCAAACTGTATTTTGTTAATATCGCATATTGCCTGTCCTCTGGCAGTGAGAGAAGTGGACTCAAACGATGTTGGGGAACTAAATTCTATGTAAATCGATTTCATTCCTTTAAGTTGGTCAAGATTTTGGGTAACAGGTATTTCCACTTTACGAAGATTTGTATTACCGGTTAACTTGGTTGAGCCAATCAGGTAATGTCGGCCTTCTTTGTCGCCGTAATTTTCTCTTGCATCGGCGGCATATACGTTAACGGTTATTCCATTGGCTATCTCTTCCTCTTTCATTGTAAGCACAAGAGCTAAATTTTTTTGTGCCGATACTCCTTTTCCGAAATTAAAATACCTGTAACCAACTCTTGTGTTCATAGTATTATTTATATGAATACGCAGAGGATTCCAATCCATTCCTTCGAGTTTTGGAAGAATATTTCTGTTTACCCATTGGCTTTCAACGAAATTTCGGGTATCAATAATGACATTGCCAATTGGAATACCGTGGCAGACAATACCTGCATCGTGCTCTTTGTAGGGGTCGAGGCCGTTAATTCCAAAGCCTTGAGATGTTGTTTGTGCACGTTTTATAAAAAGCTCATCGCCAACATAATATACATCAATAGCATCGGCGGTTGCCTGTCTGTGAGAGCCCATGCGGTTATTTACTCCAGGTGCAACGCCACCGGCGCCGCCGGTACTTCTGTGATATAAAATAAACCATTGGTCTTTAACTTTAACCATGTTGCCATGTGTATTATCCTGACGCCAGTCGAAAACATTTCCGCTCATGCCGTATGGAATATCATCGCCTCTAAGCCACTCTCCGCGGTTATCAACTATAATGCCTTTGTACTCAAATGGCCCCAACGGATTTTTTGAAGTGCCGTAGCCAAGCTGTGAAAATGCATTGGGTGCTCCTTCTACGTCATCAACAATCGGGCCTGAACGAGCATAAACAAATACGTATGTGTCGTTAATTTTACGTATTGAAGATGCTTCAAAGAATCGTCCCGGACCGTTAATGGGGGCCATGCTTGCGCCAATTATAGCGTCGCCTGCTTTCATGGTGCCCGGTTTTAGCGTAACCATATCTTCTTCAAGTTCAACGGCATACGGCCATGTGAAACCCCAAAATAAATATGTTCTTACCTTGGTTGGGTTTCCTTTTGAATCTTTTTCAACAACATCCACCAAAACGCCTGGGTCGAAACCGCCCAAATGCTGGGGATTATTTCCGGTGTACATATTGCCGGTAAAATTCGCCGGAGGATTTTCTTTGCTTATAGGTGTTCCGTCGTCGTGCCAGCCGGCTTTGCAAAAAGTAATTTTATCGTTAAACGGGCCGGCTGGGCGTGTGCTTTCTCCAACAAACATTCGGGCAGTGCCGTCGCCGCCGTATAGCAGTTTTAGCACACCGGCACCATCGCGTTCCATGGCGGTAAAGGCGTACATATAGTACTTTTTAGTTACCGGATTATACACTACGTCCGGAGCATAAAGACTTTCAGAAGGATGTACTTCGTGAGGCACACCTTTTTCGTTAATTACGCCGGTAAGCCAATCTCTGTGAAAAGCCTGTCCTTCGTATCTCCAATCACTCATATCTGTTAATGGCGCCGACCACACTACATAACGATATCCGCAATATCTCGTATGATCTGATGCGTCGTGCGAACCATATACATATACTCTTTCCTCGCCGGTATCAGGGTCGGGGAATATACGGGGTTCGGCATCGGGTATGCGTTCCCACAGAGGAAGATAAGGGTTAGAAGGATTTGTGGGTAAGTTGTATTTTCCTTCCAGTTTAAATTGTGTTTTTACGATTACGATAATTATGACAGCAACTATTGCTATCAAACAGATAATGAATGTTTTTTTCATAATTTATAATTTTATTTTCAAAAGCATTTTTATAAACTCATTTCCTTTAAGTAAAGCCATTGTTCCGAACCATTTGTTACCTGGATGAATCAATTGCAATGGATGAAATCTGTTTTTCTGATAATGAAGTAGATGGCTCTGAAGTATAATTTGTAAATACTTGAGCAAAAATATTATCTGTTATAACTATTGAAAACAATAATAAATTGATTCTGTTCATCATGCAATGTTTAATAGAATTTTGAAAATTAATATGTAGAGTAGTTTGTGAGAAATTAAAAAGATTAAATTAAATAAAAAAAATAAAAATTTGAAGAGACATTATTTCTGAATTTTAGAGTTGAGATCAAAAATGTGAATCACTCCCTCTCGCATGCTTATAGCATCAAAGAACTCCTGTTCCTGCGGCTTTAATAATCATCCTGAAAAAGAATGTGTATGTTCTCCGGAAATGGTGCAGAAATACTTTAACAGAATATCCGGTCCGCTGCCCGACAGGGAAGGTCGGGCTGACTGATAATTGAATTTGTCAACACTGTTAAGGAATATTATATAATATTTACTACTTTTATATTATTAACCTGAAAGCAGAAAAACAACTCTTTTACTTAGTCTTACCAATAATACTCGTACTATTTACTCTCAAATATTCATTTACAAGCCATGAAAAAAGATCTCCTGAAATCTGGAATTTGCATTATTATTTTCTTAGTCTCACTCTCAGGATGTAAAAAGAGTGCCAAATCTCAATTTCCCGATTTTCCGCCGGATAATGTAACAAGTCTGATGGATAGAGATCAGATGCTCGCTCAGTTGGGGATCGTTCTTCCTCAGTTGCCTCCAAAGCTAGAGGATCCAAATGCTCCGCCTAACACTTTTCCGGCAAATCCTCAGAATCCGGAGGGAAACTGGACCGACAGCCTTAGAAATCCGGATGCTCCTATTTCCAGGTCGGTATTCGGACTATGGAATAATTACAGCGATAATTCAAATGGACTTTTTCCCGGCCCTGATTCGGCAAGGCTTGGCAATTATACACCCATAGACCTTCTCAGGATGAAAAACGGGAAGCTTATAACAACTCCTGAAGAATGGTGGAAAAAACGCAGACCTGAGATCTTTAAGGATATACAGGATCAGCTTTACGGTAGGATACCTCCGGAGGAAATACTTCCTGCCGTAACATGGAATGTGACAACTTCAACAGGCGGATCAGGCAATTCAGCTTATATACAGAAACAGATTACCGGTACAATAGATATTTCACGCTATCCTCAGGTAAGAAATAAACCGGAGATAAGAGCTGTACTTAGGACTCCCGCCAAAGCTACAGAACCGGTGCCGGTTATAATATTCTTCGGTGGTTCAGGCAGTGCAAGTGACTTCTACTGGGAGCGTTCCAGTCCTGAAGGATGGGCTACCTGTGTCTTTGAACTTACAGCCCTGCAGCCTGATAATGGAGCGGGACTGACAAGTTATCTCATAGGACTTGTTAACCAGGGCAACTGGCGTAAACCCGGCGATTGGGGGACCCTTGTAGCATGGAGTTGGGGCGTGAGCAGGCTGATAGACTATTTAGAGACTGATAAGGATGTAAATTCCAAAATTATCGGCCTGAACGGAGTTTCAAGATATGGCAAGGCAACAATTGTTGCAATGGCTTATGAACCCCGTATTGCAATAGGATTTGCAGGTGATGCAGGAAGTCTCGGAACAAAAATGAACAGAAGGCACTGGGGTCAGGACCTTGAGAATTCATGCGATGCAAACGAATATCACTGGATGTCGGGTAATTTCTTTAAATGGGCCGGAGAACTCATTCCGGGTCAATATCTTCCGCGAAAGATTGAAGAATGCCCGGTTGATGCTCATTCCCTGCTCGCTTTATGTGCTCCGAGACCGGTATTCATGAATGGCGGATCAACAAGTTCCTGGGCCGATCCTTTCGGGATTTTCCTGACAGCTGTTAATGCCTCTCCGGCATACAGGATACTTGGAGAAGAAGGTTTTATCTCTTCTGAACGCGTTCCTGTAATTGATAAAGCATATATTGACGGGACTATCGGATACAGAGTCCATAACGGCGGTCATACGGATGCTCCTAACTGGCCTGCATTTCATGAATTTGCTGCACGGCATTTTGATATAACAACCCTGGTTTCATCTGTCTCCTCGCTTACCTTGTCTTACAGGGAAGGAAGTTCTGCTTCCTTCACAATAAAATCAAACAGGGACTGGGAGGTGATCTGCAATGCTGACTGGCTTAAGACAGACTCCAGATCTTCCTCAGGATCAGATACAATTACAGTTACAGCATCTGCAAATACCGGAAATTCGGGCCGTACAGCAATTGTAACAATAAAGACAAAGGGGAGGGAGCAGACGGTTACAGTCAATCAGGCTTCACCGAGGTCCGGACTGGGTGTGAAATCTGAGAAATTTACAGGTGCCAGGACAAAAGAACTTGTTGTTGGAAGTGCTGAAGGCAGCCAGGCTTCTTTCGATATAGTTTCGTCAACAGCCTGGAATGTTCAGGTCACATATCCTCCTGCTGCAGCAACAACGGGCAGAAGATCCATGATGGGCTCCGGAAATTGGATAAGTCTTAGTGATGAATCAGGGGTGAATGATAAGACGTTATTGCTTACAGTTTCTGCAAACCCGGGCGTTCAAACACGTTCTGCAACAGTCACCGTGCAGGCAATTGGACTTCCGCCTCTGTCAATTATTGTTACTCAGGAGGGAGGAGATCCTACTCTTAATATCAATACCGATACACTTTCCTTTACAGCAGAAGGAGGTAATGCATCACCTTTATTTGTGATGACAAATACAACCTGGTTTCTGCAATCCTCTGACGAATGGATTTCTGCAACGCCTGCCACAGGAGGGAACTTCGGTCAGATAGTTGTTAAAGCTGCTGAAAATACCGGGGGATCGGAAAGAACAGGAAATATAACTGTTACTGTTGATGGCCTGCAGCCCAAAGTAATCGTTGTAAGGCAGGAAGCTCCGGCCGGAAAGTAGTTTTTATGTTTTATGTTGTGTCTGGGTCTTCCGGAGTTTATTTTCATTTGACAGGCAAATAGTTCGTCATTTTAATTACATTTGCATTGTCTATCCGGAAGAAAATTCTTTGCATGGATTTAATTGCTCAGATCCGAGATAAAATGACAAGTGAACGCCTTATGTTTGTATACAGGGGTGTTATCACGAATGAGAATTCTATGCCCCTTCTTATGCTTATTGAGAAGGAGATGGAAAATTCTGAATTTGGGTCTGTTGGGCGGAAAAGGCTTTTTACGTTTGTACTTGAAAGTCTGCAGAATGTTACCCGGCACAGTGATAAAACAAAACTGGCAGATATGTCAATGGTGGTCTATTCCAAGGCCAACGGGGGATATACCGTAACAACAGGAAATGTTATTCCGGCAGCAAATATAAGAGATCTTAGAAGCCGTCTTAATGAGATCAATAATCTTGATATTTCAGAGATCAGGAGTGTTTACAGGCAGATGCTTGCAAATTCGGAGTTAAGCAGTAAGGGAGGAGCAGGACTGGGTTTGATTGAAATGGCAAAAATGACCGGAAATAAACTTGATTATGATTTTATAGATCTGGATGATGATAATTCTTATTTCATTTTAAGTAAAACAGTTGACAAGGAAGGAATGGGATTCCATTCCGGCAAGGGGCAAAAAGCTTTTACGGGAAATGCCGCTTTCAATCTTGAAAGACTGATGTCAGCAAACCAGATATACCTTATGTGGTCGGGACATATTACAAGTGATGTAGGGAAGGAGGTTCTGTCATTTACGGAGACAAAACTCACTGAAGCTGACATTGAATCGGATGTTCGCAGGAGAGTGTTCAGCATACTTGTAGAAATATTGGAAAATGTTGCCAAACATGGAGCCGGAAGAGAAGAGTCCCGGAATTTTGGCATGCCGGTTATGGTCCTGAGATATGAAAATAATACATATATTATTTCGACAGGCAACCTGATATCTAATGAAAAGATCGGGAAGCTCAGGGCTAAACTGGATAAAATTAACAGTCTTGATAAGGATGGTCTCAAGGAACTCTTTAAAAAGGCACTATATCGTCAGACCGGCACAACGGAAAGTACCGGCAATATGGGCCTGATCGATATGGCCAGGAAATCCGGACAAACCCTTGATTATCACTTTGAAAAGGTCAATGAATCATATTCTTATTATACTCTCGAGGTAAGAATTGAGGACAGGATCATCTAATCAATCTTGTTAAGAACCAGATTTTTTCCATCCCAGCTTGCATAGCTGCTTTCTTTTATCCAGTCGCCAAGCAGGATCATTTCGGAATTGTTTTTTAGCTTTATCTTCTTTGTCAGATGACGGTGGCCAAATATGAAATAGTCAGGTTTTAAATCGGCATTGAAAGAATTTGCATATTTAATCAGATCCTCCTTTTCTTCGCCAAGAAATTCTTTTGAGACACCCTTTCCCAACCGCGAATTCAATGACCATTTATGTCCGATTCGCATCCCTATTGCAGGATGCAGTGCCGAATACATGATCCTGAGAGGTTTATTTCTGAATATCCATAGCAGTATCCTGTATCCTGTATGATCTGAGCCAAGTCCTTCACCATGAGCTAAATGAAAAACTTTATTATCAAAGGTCACAGTTAGAGGTTCTTTATGGATCACCATGCCACATTCCCGTGAAAGATAATCCCTGACCCACATATCATGATTCCCGGTAAAGAAATGGACCGGAATGCCGGAATCAGTTATTTCAGAAATAGTTCCAAGGAATCTTGTGAAGCCGGCCGGGACAACATGTTTATATTCCCACCAGAAATCGAAAATATCACCAAGAAGATATATTGCCCTGGCCTCAGGCGCAATGCTCTTAAGCCATCTGACAACTCTTTTCTCACGCTCTGCCGGCTTCGATCCTCCATCAAGTCCGAGATGGAAGTCCGATGCGAAAAATATTTTTGAAGATTGGCTCAATTAATGATATTATAATTATTTGAACAGCTGTTCGAGTTTTATTTGAAGATTTCTTCCGTGGAAGTCTGTTCCGATCAGGTTCCCTTCCCTGTCGAACATAAAGTTTGCCGGGAGACTTCTCACATTAAAATACCTGGCGTTAACAGGATTGGCCGGGTCATCCTCTCTTGTGCTTATCCAGGGCAGTTCATCGAAATTTACGGCATTCCTCCATTTTGTTTCATCGGCGTCAAGATTAATCTGGTAAATCTCGAATCCTCTTTTATTATAAGTGTTGTAAAGGGATTTGAGCTGGATGTTTTCAGTTATGCAATCCCTTGAGTCGACTGACCAGAATGACAGGAGAACTATTTTCCCTTTGAGTGAGGATAGTTTTATTCTTTTTCCATTCACATCCAGCAGATCTGGATCAGGTTTCGTCTCCGGAAGTGAACTGGCCATCGCAACTAATCTTCTTGTATACATCCGGTTCATTTCATTGCTGAAGTCACTTATAAGAGCTTTTGTATGCCTTGAATCAGGATAATAGACACTTAAGGAATCTGAAACGATTTTCATATACTGAAGGTCCTTTGTTGTGTTAAGAACATAGTTCTGATCATCGATTTTCTGGTATAGTGCCTTAATTGCAGCAAGAGATGTCATATTTTCCAGCACAAACCCAATATTGAACTTTCTCTGATCTTCCAACAACTTCGCATATTCCTGCTCAAGCAGCTCTCCCTTTTTCTCAGAATCAGGATCCTCATCAGGTAAGCTGATATACAAATTATTCAGCGAATCCAGCTGTTTTTTGGTCTCTAACAGTTTAAGATCGAGTTCCCTTATTTGTTCTGATCCGGGGGATCCCGAGATTGAATAATTATCAGAAAGTCTGTTTGTAAAAAGCAATTCTATCATTTCTCCGGGTTCGGCAAGCAAAGTGATGAAATCATCGGAAGAATATGCAATTTGGTAGAAATCGGTTTCTGCCGTTTTTACCCTGAACCTGAAATTTCCTTTTTTACCGATTTTTGCAGAATCAATAATTACAGGAGTATCCAGGTCAACTCTTTTTAAATAGATTTGATCCTGCTTTTTTTCTTTGACAGTACCCCTTATAATGAAGGTTTCTTTGTTTTTACAGCCGGAAATAATAAGAATCGCTATAAGGAATATAAAAAGCTTTTTCATTCAATCAGACATATTAGATTATCAAATAGTTAATTATTGAATATTTCAGCAAGTTTTCTGTTGAGATTTTCTCCTCTCAGGTTTGAGGCAATAATACGGCCTTCTCTGTCAAGCAGATAATTGGTTGGTATGACCTCGATATTATAAAGGGGAACAACAACAGAGTTCCAGTATTTTACATCGCTTACATGTATCCATTTTTCAAGTTTGTCCTGCCTGATCCCTTGAACCCATGATTCTTTTGCCTTATCAAGGGATACCTGGTATATCTCGAAACCATTGTTGTGATATGTGTTGTAAGCTTTTACCAGGTTAGGATTTTCCTTACGGCAAGGATTGCACCATGAAGCCCAGAAATCGAGCAATACTATCTTGCCTCTTGTTGATGACAGGCGTATTGTATCTCCTTGCGGATCAGGAAGTGCAATGTCGGGGGCTACATTACCGGCAGCTGGCAGAGGCGATGTTATTGCCTGGGCGTTAAGGTTATTCAACAGATTCTGAACCTGCTCATGCAATGACTGAACCGGCTCATAATCAGGATAGAGGCTTGATAAAGAAGAGTCTACTTTTAAGAAATAGTTCAGGTCCTTATGATGGTGAAGTATATATTCTCCGGGGGCAACCTGCTGATAGAGGGCAACAAGACTCACAAGTGAACTCAGATTTTCGTCAATATATTTCTTTGTGTATGTATTTATTTCATTAAGGTAGATACCTGCCAGTGAATCAAGCTTTTCAATTACACCATAAAGCTGAGGGGATCCAAGGTTCTCAACATATATTGACCGCAGTCCTGATAACTGATCAATTGTTTTTTTAAGTTTTTTATTGTACTCAGCCATTTTTTCGGTACCCGGGGAACCTGTTACAAAAATGGGGCAATTAAGGGAATCGGCATAAGCATTCAGGGCTATTTTCTGGCCAGGTTCCAGAAGCATTGTAAGAAAATTTTTTTCATCAATTTTCAAAAGGTAAAATGCCGGGTGTTCAATCTCTCTGGTAAATACAAACTGACCCTCCTCACTTACCAGTGCTGAGTCCACAGTAATAAGTTCAGTGGATTTTAATTCATCCAGGTAAATAAATTTACCTGGAATGGATTCCAGGAGTTTGCCATTAATTTCAATATTATTATTTTTACAGCCGGTGGCTGACACCATAAAAGCTAATATTAATATGTAAAATCTATTCATTGGCAAGCTGTTACTTTTAGTAGTTGTTTATAAATATGAAATGCAAAGTTATTCTTTTTTTTTACGGAGCTTCCCGATGAAATAAAAATTGCGAAGCTTTGATGAGAGTTTGCATGATTAATTAAAAATTGGTATCTTAAACAAAGTTTTTATAAGAATAATTAACAACGACATGAGTTATATTAAGTTCGAAAAAAGCCAGGTAGTAAATCTTGAATATTCACTTTCCCGTGAAATTATTAGAACCAACAGAGCCGGGTCATACGCATCCACTACGCTTGTAGAATGCAATACAAGGAAGTATCATGGGATGTTGGTTTGTCCTGTTGATGAACTCGGGGGGGAAAGATATGTTCTGCTTTCCGGCCTTGATGTAACAGTGATCAATGATGACAGAAGTTTTAATGTCGGGATAAGAAAATATAAAGGAGACTATTTCAGCCCCAAGGGACATAAATATATTGAAGATTTTTCAACGGAAGTTATACCGATGCGTATTTACAGGGTCGGCAATGTTCTGTTGAAGATGGAAAGAATACTGGCACATTATGAAGAACAGATGATGGTAAGGTACACTATTCTTGAAGCATCGGAATCAATGAAGCTTCAGATAAGACCTTTCCTGGCATTCAGAAGTATACATGAACTTACTCACGCAAATCTTGCTGCAAACACAAAAGTTGAGTTTATAAAAAACGGCATTAAATCAAAGATGTACGATAATTTTCCGTATCTCCATATGCAGTTTTCTACTAAAGCGGAATTTATTCATGTTCCTGACTGGTACCGTGGCGTTGAATATCTTGAAGAACAAAAAAGAGGATATGATTATTCCGAAGATCTTTTTACCCCCGGATTTTTTGAGCTGAAAGTAAAGAAGGGGGATGAGATTGTATTTTCGGCATCAACAAAGGAGGAGAACCCAAGAGGACTGAAAGGCAAATTTTCAAGGATGATGACCGGCAAAATACCCCGTAACTGCTATATTAACTGCCTCAGAAATGCTGCTCAGCAGTTCGTTGAAAGAAGAGGGAAGGAAACACTTATAATTGCTGGTTATCCATGGTTCGGTTCGTGGGGAAGGGATACGTTTATCTCGCTTCCCGGAATAGCACTGGCCCGACATGGGCTTGATCTGTACAGGGATGTCCTTGATACACAGATTAATAAAATGAAAGACGGCCTGTTCCCCAATATGGGAACAACCGGCGATTATTCTTTTAATTCAATTGATGCACCATTATGGTTCTTCTGGGCACTTCAGCAATATGTTTTGAATGGCGGCATTGATTGTTGTGAAAAGTATGAAAAATCTGCAAAATTAGTTCTTAACGCATTTAAGAATGGAACAGCTTTCAATATTCATATGAGAGATAACGGACTTATTTACTCTGATGCTCCCGGGAAAGCTCTTACATGGATGGATGCTGTAGTAAACGGAACACCTGTTACTCCCAGAAATGGTTATGCAGTTGAGATAAACGCACTCTGGTACAATGCTGTCTGTTTTGCCCTGGAAATGGCGAAAGTTGAAGAGGATAAGGAACTTATCAAAGAATTCGGGCATCTGCCCGAACTTATAAAAGAATCATTCCTCGAACTTTTCTGGGATGAGAAGGCAGGATATCTTGCTGACTATGTCAATGATGAAGAAGGGAGAAATTTATTTGTGCGTCCTAATATGGTACTTGCAGTATCACTTCCATATTCGATGCTTTCAAAGGAACAGATGAAGAGTGTTCTGGACATAGCAGATAAGGAACTTGTTACTCCCAGAGGACTGAGAACCCTTTCACCTGCCAATAAGTTTTATAAGGGAACTTATTTCGGCGATCAGGAAGAAAGAGATAGTGCATATCATCAGGGAACAGTCTGGCCATGGCTTCTTGGACCTTTCTGTGAAGGCTGGCTGAGAGTTTACGGGAAACAGGGGGTTCAAAAAATAAAAAAACTGATCTATGGTCTTGAGGAAGTTATGGATGAACACGGGATTACGACCCTTTCCGAGATCCATGACGGGGACCCGCCTCATGCACCACGTGGAACTATATCACAGGCATGGAGTGTCGGTGAGGTTTTAAGAATAATAGATTTACTTGAAAAAAAATATACAGATATTTAAATACGGCAATATATGCGCGTGCTGATGTTTGGATGGGAATTCCCGCCTCATATATCAGGGGGATTAGGTACTGCAAGTTTTGGGCTTACAAAAGGTATGGCCTCTCTTGACGGTATTGAAGTCATTTTTGTTGTTCCTAAAGTCTGGGGCGATGAGAATCAAGACGCTGTCAGGCTTATTGGTGCAAATAAAACACCAGTGGCTTTTAAACAGATTCATTATCAAGGTGTCAGGCAACCAATTGAAAAAATTGAGATATCTTCAAGGATAATACCTTATACCGGATCTGAAGATTTTTGGAAAATAATGAATTCTGAAGTAAGCGGCCGCAAAATCCTCATACATACAAACGACGAAGGCCTGGTTGATTTTTCAGGCACATACGGAGGGAACCTTCTGGATGAGATCTACAAATATTCTGTTGTTGCATCAATTATAGCTGAAGAAAACGAATTTGATATAATACATGCTCACGACTGGCTGACATATCCTGCAGGTATTGCAGCAAAAGAGGTTTCCGGAAAACCACTTGTGATACATGTGCATGCAACTGAATTTGACCGAAGCGGCGGGAATGTAAATCCTGAGGTTTATCGTATTGAAAGAGACGGTATGCATGCAGCTTCTAAAATTATTACAGTAAGTAATCTGACAAGGGATATTGTAATAAATAAATATAATGTTCACCCTGACAAGGTGGAGACCGTCTATAATGCCGTTGAACCTGTTAAGATCACAGATGATGTGATTATTGAAAAAGGTTTTGATGAAAAAGTGGTAACTTTCCTTGGAAGGATAACTCTTCAGAAGGGCCCGGAATACTTCATAGAAGCCGCATACAAGGTGCTTCAAGTAATGCATAACGTAAGATTTGTTATGGCAGGTTCGGGAGATATGATGGAAAGAATGATAAGACGGGCTGCTTCATTAAAAATAACTGATCGTTTTCACTTTACAGGATTCCTCAGGGGAAGTGATGTGTTTACAATGCTTGCCATGAGCGATGTCTATATTATGCCTTCGGTATCAGAGCCTTTTGGCATATCGCCCCTTGAAGCAATGCAGTCAAATGTTCCGGTTATAATTAGCAAGCAATCGGGAGTTGCCGAGATACTTACGCATGCAGTAAAGACAGACTTCTGGGATATTGATGCAATGGCCGATGCTATTTATGGAATCCTGAATTATCCATCCCTTTCGAGTATGTTCATAAAGAAAGGTAAAGAGGAAGTTATAAGACTTAAGTGGGATAATTCAGCCCGACATGTAAAGGATATTTACGACAGAGTGGTATGGCATAAATAAGTTAAGTATCAAGATATGAGCGCAGCAGCAAAAAAAGCAATATGTTTCTATTTCCAGGTTCATCAGCCTTTCCGGCTCAAACGCTACAGGTTTTTTGACCTGGGACATGATCACTACTATTACGACGATTATTTAAATGAGTCGATCCTCAGGAAAGTGGCTGACAAATGTTATCTGCCTGCCAATGAGATAATGTTAAATCTGATCCGGAAGAATAAAGGGAAATTTAAAATTACTTATTCACTGTCAGGCATTGTACTGAACCAGTTTAGGTTATACGCTCCCGAGGTGCTGGAATCCTTCAAACAGCTTGCCAGTACCGGTATGGTTGAATTCCTTGCTGAAACAGATGCCCATTCACTCTCATCCCTTAAAAGCAGAACCCAGTTTGAAGAGCAGGTTAACCTTCACAGGGAAATGATGAAAACTTACCTTGGTGTGGAAACAACCTCATTCAGGAATACAGAACTTATCTATTCCGACCAGATAGGTTCCTGGGTTGCTGATATGGGATTCAAAGCCATGCTTACGGAGGGAGCTAAACATATACTTGGATGGAAAAGTCCAAACTTCCTCTATTGTAATGTTATTAATCCAAGGCTTAAAATATTGCTGAGGAACTTTGTCCTGAGTGATGATATAGCCTTCAGATTTTCAAACAGACAGTGGAGTGCCTGGCCGCTTACTGCCGACAAGTATGCTTCATGGCTTGCAAAACTTGCCAATAAAAGCGAGCTCCTCAATATATTTATTGATTATGAAACCTTCGGCGAACACAACTGGAAGGAAACAGGGATCTTTGAATTCCTTGAACATCTTCCGGATGCGATTCTCAAGAAGACTCCATACAAGTTTATAACACCATCAGAAGTGGCTGATTCACTCCAGCCGGTATCAGCAATCAGCGTGCCTTCTCCTATCTCGTGGGCAGATGAGGAGCGTGATTTAACTGCATGGCAGGGTAACGAATTGCAGGTGGCCGCTCTTGACAAGTTGTATTCCTTAACAGAAAAGGTCAGAAAATGTGGTGATGATCACATAAAGAAAGACTGGGAATACCTGCAGTCAAGTGACCACTTCTATTATATGGCAACAAAGTTCTTCTCCGACGGAGCAGTCCATGCATATTTTAATCCCTATGAAACACCTTACGATGCTTTCATGAATTACATGAATGTCCTGAGTGATTTTGAAATTAGACTGAACAGGAGTTGCCCTGATTCGAACGAACAGATGAAAATCGCTAACCTGGAGGGCATTATCAAGGAAAAGGAGAAGATAATTGAACAGCAAGCTTCTGAAATCCAACGTCTTGCCAAAAGTTCTGTAAAGACTAAAGATCCGGAGCGTCCTTCATCATCAGTCAAACCTTCAACTACATTGCAGGAACTTGCTCATAAGCTTATTGAAGAATCGACCCGAAAACAGAAGGAAAAAAGAAAAACATCACAAACTGAAAAACCGAAAGAAAATCAAATAAAGAAAACAACTCCAAAAAAATCCACTGTAAAGAAAAAAACCGTTAATAAAAAAGCAGGAAACTGAAGAAAACAGAGGACTATATCATTCTTATTAAATAAATCTTAAAATGAAGGTTGAATTTATTTTTGAAACCAGTTGGGAAGTATGCAACAAGGTTGGGGGAATCCATACCGTAATTTCTACTAAAGCTCTGAACATTGTTGAGGCTATAGGCGACAATTATATACTTATAGGTCCTGATGTATGGAGAGAGGACGTAACGAATCCTGAATTCATACCGGATGAATCTCTTTTTAGTGAATGGAAGGCGCGTGCTGTTTCAGAAGGTATAAGAGTAAAGACCGGAAGATGGAACATTGCGGGTAAACCTATTGTGATGCTGATAGATTTTACACCTTATTTCGGACAGCAAAATGAGATATTTGCACGATTCTGGGAAACATACAAGCTTGACAGCATAACCGGGCAATGGGACTATATTGAACCGGCTCTTTTTGGATATGCGGCAGGGAAGCTTATTGAGAGCTTTACTTCATTCTATCATGAATATCATAATATTATAGCACAGTTTCATGAATGGATGACAGGGACAGGAATTCTTTATATCGAAAAATGGTGTCCCTGGATTGCTACATCTTTTACAACTCATGCAACTGTCCTTGGCCGGAGCATAGCAGGCAATAATCGTCCGCTTTACTCCAAAATGAAGGAGTACAATCCCATTCAGGTAGCTCGCGAATCAAATGTTATTGCAAAATTATCTCTTGAAAAGATCTCTGCAACAGTAGCTGATGTTTTTACGACTGTCAGTGGCATAACATCTAACGAATGCAGTCATTTTCTCGGAAAGGATGTTGATATTATCACTCCGAATGGTTTTGAAGATTCTTTTGTTCCGGATGGTGAGCAGTTTGAATCCAAAAGAGCGACAGCCAGAATGAAACTCAGGCAGGTGGCGGAAGCTGTCCTTGGTTATAGTCTGCCGGATGATTGCATATTCATTGCCAACAGCGGAAGATATGAATTCAGGAACAAAGGAGTGGATGTGTTCATCGATTCATTGGGTGAGCTTAACAAAGATAAAACTGATAAGCAATGTGTGGCTTTTATTCTTATGCCGGCTTATCATAAAGGTCCTCGTGAGGATATCAGTAATATTCTTTATAATGAAGGGACTCAGGTTTCCCAATACCCATATCTTACACACTGGCTTCATTACCCGTCAAGTGACCCTGTACTTCAGAGGATAAGAGCAAATAATCTTAATAATGACCAGAAATCACAGGTAAAGGTGATTTTTGCGCCTTCTTATCTGAATGGTAACGACGGAATATTCAATCTCGCTTATTACGATCTGCTTATAGGTTTTGATCTGACAGTATTCCCTTCCTATTATGAGCCATGGGGTTATACTCCTCTTGAAAGCCTGATGTTCTCAATTCCTACAATAACAACATCACTTTCAGGATTCGGGTTGTGGGTAAAAGAATATTTTAAGGAGCCGGGTAACGGTATTGCAATAATCAACAGAACAGATGACAATGAAAGTGATGTAGTCAAAGGGATAAAAGATTTTATCTTAAAGTTCTTAGGCTTGAATAATAATGAAGTAATCGAAGCAAGGAAAAAGGCTCATGAGATTTCACGTATTGCAATGTGGGACAGCCTGGTGCAGTATTATTTTTCAGCATATGAAATAGCTCTTGATGAGACTGAAGAACGGCGTGAAGAGCCAAGGGAATTTATCGGTTTTGTTGAAACTCTGGGTGTCCCGGTCCGTAAACCCCATCAGGTTCCGGTTTGGAAAGATATTTATGTGCAGAGCGAAGTGCCGGATAAACTTGCTGCTTTGAAAGATATTGCAAATAATTTGTGGTATTCGTGGAGCACAGAAGCAGAATCTATATTCAGAAGAATGGATCCCTCATTGTGGGAAGAAGTGAAATACAATCCCAAACTGCTTCTTGAAAAAATAGACTATAAGCGTCTTCTGATACTTGAGGATGATGAAAAATTTATTTCGGATCTGGAAAAACTCAGAAAATCATTCGATGAATACATAAACCGGCCTGACGATCCTGACAAACCCTGTGTTGCGTATTTTTGCATGGAATTCGGAATCCATCATTGCCTTAAGATATATTCTGGAGGACTTGGAATTCTTGCAGGAGATTATCTTAAGGAAGCCAGTGATTCCAATCTCAATATTATAGGTGTTGGCTTTTTATACAGGTATGGCTATTTCAGGCAGAAACTTGGACCTAGAGGTGAGCAGTTGTCGATATATGAAGCTGAGGACTTTTCCAGGCTGCCTGTCAGCCCGGTGAAGGATGCAAATGGTAATCATCTTTATGTAACGCTTGCATGGCCTGGCAGAAATGTAAAAATCAGGATCTGGCAGGCTATGGTTGGAAAGGTCAGATTGTTTCTTCTTGATACGGACTATGACGAAAATATCCCGGAGGACCGTTCTATTACCCACTACTTATATGGTGGCGATATAGAAAACCGCCTGAGACAGGAACTTATTCTTGGTATTGGAGGGATAAGAGCGCTGACTGCGATGGGAATAAAACCGGATATTTATCACAGTAATGAGGGCCACTCGGCATTCATTAGTCTTGAAAGGTTGCGGGCTTTGATAGAAGAACATCATCTTACATTTAATCAGGCGCTTGAAGCAGTAAGGGCATCCACTCTATTTACAACACATACCCCTGTTCCGGCTGGTCATGATGCTTTTGATGAAGATCTTCTTCGTAAATATATTTCCCATTATCATAACCGGCTTAATATAACATGGGATGAGTTAATGGCCCTCGGCAGATGTGAAGGGGAATACGAGAAGAAATTTAATATGAGCTTCCTTGCTACCCGGATGTCGCAGGAAGTTAACGGGGTAAGCAAGCTCCATGGAGAAGTCAGCCAGGGAATGTTCAATAAACTTTGGCCAGGATATCTAAAGGAGGAACTTTTTATAGGACATGTAACAAATGGGGTGCACCATCCCACATGGACTGCTCCCGAATGGAAAGAACTGTATGCAGAAATAACAGGTTCCCCCAATTTCGACCAGACAAGGAGAGATCTATGGGAGAAAATGTATAAGGTAGATGATTCAAAGGTCTATTCAATCAAGAAGGCACTGAAGAAACGGTTATTTGAAAAGATCCGTAAGAAACTTCAGACCGATATGATTGAAAGGCATGTCAGCCCCCGTACACTTTTGAACATTAGTACACATCTCGACGAAAAAGCGCTGACAATAGCCTTTGCACGGCGTTTTGCAACATATAAGAGGGCTGGCCTTCTTTTCAGAGACCTTGACAGACTGGACAGAATAGTAAATAATCCTGACAGACCCGTACAATTTATATATGCAGGGAAAGCCCATCCACATGACGGGGGTGGACAGGATCTTATAAAAAAGATTTTTGAAATATCACAGATGCCTCGGTTTGCCGGAAAGATCATTTTCCTTGAAAACTACGACATTGAACTTGCAAAATATATGGTTCAGGGAGTTGATATCTGGCTTAATACTCCAACGAGGCCCCTTGAGGCTTCAGGCACAAGCGGTGAAAAAGCGGTGATGAACGGAACTCTGCATTTCAGTGTTCTAGATGGCTGGTGGGTAGAAGGTTACAGAGCCTTTGCAGGCTGGGCCCTGCCCAAGAAAAGAACTTTTGCAAACCAGGAACTTCAGAATGACGTTGATGCAGAGACAATATATAACATGCTTGAATATGAAATAATCCCGGCGTATTATTCGTTTGATAATCAAGGCGTACCGGTAGAATGGATAAGCCTTATCAAAAACACAATGGTTAAAATTGCACCTGAATTCACGATGAAGCGCCAGATAGATGATTACTATGAAAAATACTATAATAAACTATATGCAAGAACAAAACATCTGACAGCAAATAATTTTGAGAAAGCTAAAAATATTGCAGACTGGAAACAGACAATGAAAGATGAATGGGATAATATAGAAGTGCTGAATTATAGTTTTGAAAAACCAAAAGAGAATGTTTTTCATTCAGGACATGATTATAAGGCTGAAATAGCTTTGAACATACATAATATACCAAAGGAAAATGTCGGGGTTGAGTATGTACTTACACATCTCAATAAAGAGGGGAAATATGAATTTGTTGCAAGCAAGGATTTCACCCTTGTAAGCAGTAAGAACGGCAAATGTATGTATAGGGCTAAGCTGGTGCCTGAAAAGGCTGGCACCTTCTTTTACGGAATCAGAATCTATCCAAAGCATGAGGATTTGCCTCACAAGCAGGATTTTTACCTTCTGAGATGGATTGACTAAATTTCTGTTGCTTTTCTGACACTCTCTCTCTTTAAGACGAGAGCTGTACGGGAAGGCAGGTAAAGAAAAAGATAGAAAGGGACATCAATAGAAAACCTTTTTGCTTTTCTCATTGACATATATAAACTCTTTCTGTCAATCCGGTCGAATCCTCCGAATACAGGATCGTCAGTGTCAAGAATGATCCTGTATTTGCCTTTTGTTGGGATACCGTAATCTGTAAAAGATTTTGTCGGATGGAAATTAAATACAAAAAGAATATCTCCTCTTGAAAAAGCAATAATCTTATCAGAATTGCTTTCGTATATTTTCTCAATGAAAGGAGTTTCTAGTATCCTGAATTCATTCTGAAGCCATGTCATTTTACTGTCGAATGATGCAAGGAACTGGTATTTCAGGCCTTTATTCTCAACAAGATCCCATTGCCTGCGGGCATATTTATAGCTCCAGTTATTGCCTTCACGGGGAAAGTCAATCCATTCAGGATGTCCGAATTCATTTCCCATGAAATTCAGATAACCATTGCCGGCAGTAGCAAAGGTTATCAGTCTGATCATCTTATGCAGAGCGATACCCCTGTCCATACTAATGCTGTGATAAGAGGTTGTCATCCCTTTGTACATCTCTGCATCTATCATTCTGAATATTAATGTTTTATCGCCAACAAGAGCCTGGTCATGCGATTCGCAGTAGGATATTATTTTTTCTTCGGGCCTGCGCAGGGTCAGCTCATAAAAGAGATGACCCAAATCCCAGTTTTCATCTGGCACTTCTTTTAAAAGCTTGATCCACAGATCAGGGACACCCATCGACAACCTGTAGTCGAAACCAGTCCCGCCTTTTTCAACTTCAGCGGCCAGTCCCGGCATACCGCTCATCTCCTCTGCAATAGTCAAGGCTTCCGGTTTGAAAGCATGGATAAGCTTATTGGCAAGATACAGGTAAACAAGAGCATCAATATCCTGTTCGTCGTTATAATATTCATCGTATGTAGTAAAATTTCTTTCCAACCCGTGATCGTAGTAGATCATGCTTGTTATCCCGTCGAATCTGAACCCGTCAAAATTGTATTCTTCTAGCCAGTAACGGCAATTTGACAGCAGAAAATGGATGACACTGTTCTTGCCGTAATCAAAACACAATGAATCCCATGCTTTATGAATTCTGCGGTCATTAACATAGAAATACTGTCCGGGTGAGCCGTCAAACAGTCCGAGCCCTTCATTAATATTTTTCACAGCATGAGAATGCACGAGGTCCATTATAACACGAAGGCCTGATGCATGTGCAGTGTCGACAAGTTCTTTAAGCTCCTCAGGGGTTCCGAAACGTGAAGAAGCTGCGAAGAAATTTGATACATGGTATCCAAAGGAACCGTAAAACGGGTGTTCCTGTATCGCCATTAACTGGATAGTATTATATCCTGCTTTTACTATTCTGGGGATAATGTTCTTCGTAAATTCTGCATAGGTACCGGTTCTTTCTTCAGAAGTAGCCATTCCGACATGAGCTTCATAGATCAAAGGCGAACCGGGTGCCGGTTTAAAATCCAATGAAGACCAGCTGTAGGGTTTTGGAGGATCCCATACCTGAGCGGAAAATATTTTTGTTTTATTATCCTGAACTACTCTTGTTGCATATGAGGGAATTCTTTCACCCTTTCCTCCGTCCCAGTGTACTGATAGTTTGAACAGATCTCCATGCTTAAGAGCCTCAGGAGGGAGCTTGATTTCCCAGTTCCCGTAATTGTTTATCTTCTCCATCCTGTAGGACGCTTTCTCCTTCCAGTTATTGAAGATACCAATAATGTAAATCTCTGTTGCATTTGGGGCCCATTCCCTGAAAACCCAGCCGTTTTTATCCTTATGAAGCCCGTAATAATAATGGCCCAGTGCAAAGTCAACCAGTGATTGGTTTCCCTTAAGTTCCTTTTCTTTCAGGAGGCATTTCCTGATACGTTTTTCTATTATATAAATGAATGGCTCCAGCCATGGATCAATAGTATAGAATTTTCCAGCAGCCATAGACCAGGGGATTAAAATATTTGCCAATAAAAATACAAAAACAAAATCACAATGTTTATTCATATTCAGGGGCTTTACTAAATTTGTATGTTTAAGTGCTGAATATGGAAGTGCATAAGGGCTTTAAAAACCTTTCTTTCAGGAATCCTGTTGTTACGATGGGGATATTTGATGGGGTTCACCGGGGTCATGCAGTAATTATAAAACGGTTGATTGCCCGGGCTACAGAATTAAACGGAGAATCAGTAATTATCACTTTTGATCCTCATCCCAGGCTTATACTTGAATACGGGTCGAAAAATCTATCAATTCTTTCCACAACGGAAGAAAAATTGGCACTTCTTAAGAGAACAGGGGCGGATCATCTTATTGTAATTGAATTCGACAGACAGCTGAGCTCTTTGACAGCAGCTGATTTCATAAAAAAAATCCTTATCGATGAGATTGGGATGAAGCATCTTATAGTAGGATATGATCATCATTTTGGGCACAAGGGGAGTGGCGATTTTGAAACTATTAAAGAATTCGCAAAATTGTTTGGTTTTACTGTTGAACGGATAGCCGGGGTTGAGGATGATGGTTTAATTATAAGTTCATCCCGGATCAGGGAAGCTTTAATATCCCGGAGGCTAGATGAAGCTAACAGGTGCCTGGGGTATGATTATTTATTGAAAGGCAGGGTTGTTGAGGGAATGAAATTAGGACGCAGGCTTGGTTTTCCGACTGCAAATATTAAACCCGAAGATAAATTTAAACTTATTCCTGCAAATGGCGTTTATGCTGTCGGAGTTAATATTAATAGGCAGAAATATAATGCTGTGCTGAGCATCGGATTCAATCCGACTGTCAGAAAACAACCCGGAGAAAGGTCAATAGAGGCTCATATATTTGATTTTGAGGACGATATTTACAATGAGGATCTTGAAATTGAATTCAAATTCAGATTGCGCGATGAAATGAAGTTCAAGGATAAAAAGGAACTGGCCGGGCAATTGAAGATTGACAAAGAAAATGCTATAAAGCTTCTCACTTGAATAATTTAGAGGGATTGCTTACTTTTGAAATTCTAATAGTGATAATCGATTTGTTTATAAATTAATAAGATGGAGTACAAGATAAAGGATATTTCGCTTGCGGATTTTGGCAGGAAAGAGATTGAGATAGCAGAGAAAGAAATGCCTGGATTGTTGGCTATAAGGAAGAAATATTCAGGGGAAAAACCGCTGAAAGGTGCAAGAATAACAGGCTCGCTTCACATGACTATCCAGACAGCAGTATTGATCGAAACACTAAAGGAGCTTGGTGCTGATGTAAGATGGGCAAGCTGTAATATTTTTTCTACCCAGGACCATGCTGCAGCAGCTATTGCAGCTGCAGGAATACCTGTTTTTGCCTGGAAAGGGGAGACTCTCGAAGATTATTGGTGGTGCACGGCCCAGGCGCTGTCTTTTCCCGGTGGCAAAGGCCCCAATCTCATTGTGGATGATGGAGGTGACGCATCCCTTCTTGTTCATCTGGGGTATAAAGCAGAGAAAGATCCTTCAGTATTGAAAAGAAAAGCTGCAAACAGGGAAGAGAAGGTCATACTCGATACTCTGCAAGGTCTGCAGCAGACGGAACCCGGTAAATGGGAACGTGCAGTGAGTGAGCTTAAGGGGATCTCAGAGGAAACAACAACAGGAGTCAACAGACTTTATCAGATGCTTGAGAATAATGAACTGCTTGTTCCGGCTATAAATGTGAATGACTCTGTTACAAAATCTAAGTTTGATAACCTCTACGGCTGTCGCGAATCTCTTGCTGATGGGATTAAGAGAGCTACAGATGTAATGATAGCAGGCAAGGTTGTTGTTGTATGCGGTTATGGCGATGTGGGAAAAGGCTGTGCTAAATCAATGAGGTCTTACGGAGCCAGGGTGATAGTTACAGAGATTGATCCGATATGTGCATTGCAGGCTGCAATGGAAGGATTTGAAGTAAAAACTGTCGAAGACACACTTGATGAAGGTAATATCTTTGTGACAGCAACAGGGAACAGGGATGTAATCACGGCTGAGCATATGCAGAAGATGAAAGACCAGTCTATAGTTTGTAACATAGGGCATTTCGATAATGAAATTCAGGTTGACAGGCTGA
>Ga0255342_1001899_pt1 | contig 27653 bp, 26 predicted proteins | sample wastewater_treat_3_FD_192416 | JGI IMG/M metagenome (GOLD analysis project Ga0255342, IMG submission 192416) | Wastewater microbial communities from Lulu Island WWTP, Vancouver, Canada - plant14 | ecosystem: Engineered > WWTP > Wastewater > Unclassified | place: Canada: Vancouver, British...
ACTGGCAGGAATTGTCGGGATTAGTGTGGGTTGAGCTAATAGTTTCAAACCCAGAAAGTGAAATAGAATAAGAACTACAACATATCTCCAGGATTTCTTATGGAGAAAAAACCCTGATTTAATATATTTTGAGGTCGTCATATCAGGTTGTTTTACTATTCAAATTACCTATTATACGATCAATTTGAATTTATGACTACAATTTAACAAAAAAAGGTTGCAAATATTATGGTGTTAAATGTTGATAAAATTGAGGATGGCGTTAAGTTATTAACAGAATTACAAAAGTATGCACGTATAAATGTATAAATATTTGCCAAAAAATTAAAATTCAGATTTTTCTATAAACCTAAGCTGTCATAAATTAAGTGTTAAAAAAAATCCGGCTTATTAAAATGGTTCTAAATTTGCTCTATAACTTATATTTCAAAAGTATTTTCAAAATATATGGATGAGTAGAATTATTCTGATATTAGCTCTTCAAATTATACTTCTGCCTGTTTCTGCCACATCATACTATGTAAAAAATGGAGGAAACGATAAAGCTGATGGTACTTCAGATGAAACTTCTTTAGAACATCATCCCTGGATGGCTGATTTTACAGGGAATATAGTGCTCGCCCCAGGCGATACCGTATTTATGAAAAAAGAAAATACCTGGGTTTATACAGGTCCTGAAAGATATTTTCTAAATGTAAAAACCAATGGAGCCCTTGATAACCATATTGTAACAACCTCATATGGCTCAGGTGCAAAACCTAAGATTATTTATAATGCGAAAATAACGGGCTCTTCTGTAATATTTGGAGTGTCAAAATCATATCTCGTTTTTGATGACTTGGATATTTCTCATTATTCTTCTGAGTTTAATGATGGTTTTATGAATGGATTTAATCTGTATGATATAGGAAGAAAACCTTGTCACGATTGGATAATTACGAATTGCAGTATTCATAATATTCCTTCCGCCTGCATTTACGCGGGACATGATTCATACAACATTATTATCGGGGATACAACAGCAACATCCCATGCTGACCCAGACAATCATTCCAATCATATCTATGATTGGGGTTATGCAGGAGTTATGCTACTTGGAACTGATCCATCAACATTAATATCCAATAATAAGGTTTGTTATAATTATATCCATTCATCAACCCGGAATTTAAAAAATGATAATACTTATGGAATAGCTCTGTCAGTACATAATAAAAGCAGCTCCTGGCCAAAGAAATGTACTATCAGGTATAATTATCTTGAAGATATCCCAACCTGGCATGGGATTGATACTCATGGGGGATCATATCTTGAAATTGTTCATAATTATATTAAAAATGTTGGCAGACGGGCAATTAACATTTTAAGTGCTGATAACTCAGTTTGGGGAATTCCTCCTATCCTTCATTCTATCCGTATTGAAAAAAACATTATCGAGAATGATCCTTCCAGACTTCAAATAAATGTAGAAGGAAGCTTTATAACAATATTTGGTCAGAATTTGACCCCCGCTAAGAATATACAAATAATAAAAAATAAATGCTTTTTTACTTCCAGACCTTCGAAACCAATTAGAATGTCATTATTATCATTAATAAATGCCGATAGTATTTATATTTCGGAGAACATATTTAATAACGGCCCCGTTTCTGCAAGTAATTTTCCTGCTATTTTTTTAACAACCAACTGTAAAAATATTTACATAGAAAAAAATTATATTAAAGACTTCTGGTATGGAATCGCAGGCCGCGGCAAATCAATAACCGGAAAAATCCTGATTAGAAATAATATTCTTAATAATTCTATAATTGGCATTATTATAAATCAACTTGACAATAAAGCTCAAATCGAAATATATAATAATCAGTTCAACAGCTTACATATTGATGATCAAATTTCCAGCAAAGCTTCAATTATATTGAGAAACAATATTATTGGAGATCCTCTATTGAAAAATAACATTAACTATATTTACTCTCCTTCACCTTTATTATCAGGAACTTTTACTTCAGATTTCAACTTGTATATAAAAACAAAGACTCCTTTTCGTCCATTTAATATAGCAGGAAGACAAATCTCATATAAAGAATGGCAGAATATGGGTTTTGACAAGAATTCTTTAGAGGAAGCCGGATTATTATTCAGGAATCCAGACGGAAACCTGAATGAACCTGCCGATTTTATCTTCAGGAGATCTTCCCCTTTACGCAATTCCGGAGATATCAATGTTGAAATAACAGAAGATTATTTTGGTAATAAACGAGACGGGAACCCTGACATAGGTCCGGTGGAATATTTACCTTGGTGGAAATAATCTTTTTTTAACATTTATCCAATAATCACTAAACACAATAAAAAAGCTGAGTTATTCATTCTCAGCCCTAAAATCTTTGAGTTGTAACCATAATTTTTTGTGTCAGTTTTTGCAGTATGTCTTTTCGTTCTTTCTATAATTAATTTGTAAAATACTTATCCCCACAATTATGCCAAATAAATTTGCAATCATGTCATATATATTAAAAGCCCTTTCAGGTGCCCATAACTGAATCAACTCGGTCACAACAGCCAGTAATATAATCAAAATGATAAATTTCTTTATGGAATTTGCTTTAAATAAATAAAGTCCGTATTTAAGCCCTAAACTAAAATAATAGCATATCAAAAAATAGACAAGAGAATGAAGAAGATAATCTGTCCGAATATATATAGATTCTACACCTATTATTTTTTCATTGAAATTACCTCTTACCGGAATAAATGAAGTTGATAATACGGATAAATAACCAATCCAAAAAACTATCTGATAGATCCTTTGAATTAATGTATTTGAAATAATGAGCCTGCTTTGGTGTAAATCCTTTGGATATTTTTTAATAAAATAACACATATTAAACCGAAGAAATGATCATTAAATTTATATTCAAAAAAATGGACCTTTTTGGCTATTCTAAAAAGTAATCTGATATTCCTGTTTATTTTTAACAATATCAATACTATCAGGGTAGTTTTTAATAAACCAGATAATCAAATCAGTCAGAGATATACTGTCATTCCTTATTTTATCAACCTCAGCCTTTGCTTCAGTTTTCAAATCATCTCTGCTAAGAAGTTTCGTTGCAGTTGAAATAACATCTTCATAATCATTAGCGATATAAAAAACTTTGTATTTTGAAAACCAGTCAAATACTCCAAAATCATATGCTGCCGGATTCAATACTATTGAATGGGTGCCTAAATAAGCTGCTTCAGTAGCCATCGAACCGCTTTCTCCAATCAGCAAATCAGCTTTAGCTAAATAATGATGCATTTCCTCTGGAGCAATCTTAAGATTATATTTGTGTAAATCCTCAGGCAATGGTTTTTCTGAAGAAATGAATATATATGCCATCTCTCTCAGTTTTTCAATTAATTTTCGTATCTGACCAACAGAAAATCCTTTTTGGTTAATATCATGTGTGGCATTCCAAGAAACAAACCTTAAAATTATTATCTTTTTATCATGATGTGATGTATTAGCAAATTGCACATCCTTGTGTTCAAAGTAAGTAGGATTAAGATAGGCTGAATCCATAGTCCCTTTAAATCTGATGTGTTTATCTCCAAAGTCTTTTTTAAATGATTCCGGTGTAAGGATAACATCAGATAATGGAACATAAAGCTGGTGATTAAATATATTATGTTCTGTGTCATCCAATGTTATATTAGGCTTTCTGTAAAAGACAGAAGCAAGAGCATTGTATGGAGAGGCAAAACTGAGAAAAAGATCAATCTTATTTTTTTTTGCAATACTTATAATTCTTAATGTGCCATAAAAGAGATAAAAAAACTTTCCAAACAAGTTGCTCTTTCCTTTCCCTTTTGAAAAAAAAGGAATATTATAGGCCTTCAATAATTCAAATGTCACTTCCTTTTCTCTGGCTACGACAATAACCTGGCAGCCCGACCGGTTTAATCCTTGTATTACATGCTTAAAATAATGCACATGTGCCGGATGACCTATATCCAGTAATATTCTCATCCTGATTTCTTTACTATTAATGAAGCACCCGTCAAAATCTGTCTGCCATTTTTGTTGTTAAAAGATTTCACTTCGGTAGCGAGAACCTGACAATTAAGTCTACTGATCTTTTCAATATGGTCGCTCAGATTCCAGCGATTAAGGAAATATTCCCTCTTACCGAAAATTATCCTCCAAAAACAATCCGGAATATCATAATGTCTATCCGGGATAGTTGTTACACCATGCGAATGCAATTCAATATCATGTATCATTATACCCTCCTCAACCAGATGAAAAACTGCAGACTGATAAACAGCAGAAGGATCAGCTACATGTTCCATAACAGCCCTTGAAAAAATAAGATCAAGACCTAATGAGGAATGATTTTGCCAGTCACTAACTAAATGGAGTATCTCTCCGGGTCTATGTAAAATATCTTTTCTTATCTCTTCAACAAAATAACTATCAAGATATTTTGGTTTAATGATTTGGTCAGGATATTCCAGACTATTCACACCTATATTAATCCTGGGCTGCTCTGAAATTGGGGTTCTCATTCTAAAAAGGACCAATAACTCATCCAGTAATTTAATATTAAGCTCCGGGTCGAAAGTATTGTCTATTTCAAATGCAAAATATTCCTTTGATCCTGATAATAATGCACATAAACCTACACCAAAAGATCTGCCATTCCCAATCTCCCCAACGCGGGACAGATGCTCTCCAAAACCTTTCTCATGCAGATTAACCATTATCCGTAACCATAAATTATAGCAAAAAAAAGCATCAGAACAGCTATGCTCAGATTTAATTTTCCTTAACCTTAATATCGGGCTAAATCCCGGAATAAATGTCAGAATTCCTTTAATAAGGGATTTAATAATTTTAAAATCAATCATAAAGGCTTATTTCAGGGTTTCGAATAACTGTTCTAAGCTTTCCTGTTCCTGAAAGATTTATTTCATTGACAATTCCCAGTATAATATTTATGTCACCTCCTATATAATTTTCCCAGTAATCTTTAATTTTATTCCCTACCTCAGCTTTATAAGAATCATTAACGATCATTTTTATGGTAATCTCATTTACTTTATTTTGAATAACCTGAAATTTCTCCACTTCCTTAATCCATTCAAAATAAGCAACAAAATTCTCAACTATAAGGAATTTGCCCGATGGAGTCTTAAGAATATCACCATCACGTCCTTTAATTTTTCTTATATTAAAATAATTTCTTGTGCAATTACACAGATCCGAATTTCCCAATATTATATAATCCTGTGTATCATACCTTATAAATGGACATGCATAATTGTGCAGATCAGTCGTTATATGTCTACGTGGTTTTTCCGGATCAGAAACTGTGACAGCATCTTCTAAAAATTCAGAAATTGCATATTCCTCCGCAGGGTGATAATTCCCATTTTCTGAACATTGTGAAAAAACAGCCCCCCCCTCACAACTGTAAGAATCATATATCCTAACCTTGAAAACATCTTCTATCTCCTTTCTTACATCATTATGAAGAGTACTCCCGGTTGTATTGATAGCAAGTAAGCGCTTCCCTTTATAAGTATCGTCGCTATTCTTTATCTGCCTAGCCAAAAATTGAAGAGGAACCGGGTAACAACGCAAAAATTTGGGATTAGTTGTCAGAATACTTTTTATTATTTTGGCAAATTCAGCTTCAATCAATTGATTTGATGATAAATACGTGCAATTATTCAATAAATCCTGAATTTTTTTCATTTTTGAATTCCTGGGATTCATACTTACTTTAACATAATTGTCACCTAAACGATATCCCATCCAATACCAGGCCCGAATTGCTGAAGCCGTCACAAATGATTCAGCTTCTTTTGTTGAATAATATTGAAAAGGTTCCCCAGTTGAACCACTTGAACTGCAATATACCAGATTCTTTTTATCAATATTCTTAGCCAGATGCTTGGATTTCCCTTTTTTAAGGTCCTCTTTAGTGATAATAGGCAACTTAATTAAATCATCCTTTGTCTGAATATCCTCCGGCGTTAATCCGAGATCTTTGAAAAGTTCATAATAAAATGGTACATTTCTATAGGAATGAGAAATCAAAGATCTCAATTTGGAATTTTGATAAGAGTCAATCTCTTTCCTTGACCAGTATTGACTTTTCAATAAAAATTTCAAATTTTTATCTATAGTCTGTCCTGTTAACATGTCGGCAAGAGGAAGAAAAATATTTTCTGAAACAAGATTAATAAGTGACACTTTTACCTCAGATTATACTTTTTATACCTTCTGAAATATTAAACAAAGGATCCCATGATAAAAGAGTTTTCGCTTTTCTTATATCTGCAACACTATCCATGACTTCACCTTTTCTCTCCTTTTTTGAAAAGAAAACTTTATGCTCTGACTTTGTTATTGATAGAATTTTATCAGCAAGATCAGTAATGGAAACAGATTTTCCCGAACCAAGATTAAAAACTTCATAAGCTGGTATTTTTGATTCTATTGCTTTAATAACTGCTTCCACTATGTCCATTACATGTATAAAATCACGCTTCGGGCGAGGATCTTCAAGGTGTACGTCACCTGTTTTCAATTGGTCAATAATTTTTGATACAAGGAATGATTTGTTCTGGCCAGGGCCATAGATATTAAAAGGACGAAATACTATTATTGCGACACCAAAATCCCTATGATAACCTTCACAGAGTTTTTCACATATCAATTTGCTTTGAGCATATGGATTATGTGGTGCCAAAGGGTGTTTTTCATCAACAGGCAAATAATCAGGGTTCCCATACAAATAAGAACTAAAGAAAATCACTTTTGATTTATCTTTTCTTGCCTTTTCAAGTACATTTAATGTAATAAGATAATTATCACGATAATAAATATATGGTGTCTCAAAAGAAAGAGGCACAAATGAACGAGCTGCAAGATGAACTATATGGTCAACAGGCGGTAAAAATTTGAGACATTCGGGATCTGTCAGATCATTCCCATCAGAAATATCGATCTCAAACACTTCAAAATTTCTCATTTTCAATGTTGTTACAAGGTGTTTCCCAATGAAACCTGAACTTCCTGTTACTGCTACTCTGATCATAAATATAATTCCGGTTTAAAATTATTCACTGCTATCTCATAATCATCAGGCCTGCCAATATCCAGCCATCTCCCATTATAGGGATATACATCGGGATACTCATTACGGCTAATCAATAATTTCATAAGATGATCAAAACCAAAAAACGTATTTTCCGGTATAAGCTTTACCACCGACTTATTTACAATATAGACTCCCATGCTAACAAGCGAATCGAATAAAGGTTTTTCCTTAAAATCAATAAGTTTATTGTTATTATCTACTGATAAAACTCCATAATCAATAATCTCTTTTCTTTGATATGCAGCTATAGTAAAATTATTACATTTTAATTTATGTTCAGTAAACAACTTGTTAAAATCAAGGTCTGTAAGGATATCTCCATTGAGTACCAGAAAATTATCAGGTAAATCAGATATTAAAGTCAATGGTCCCATTGTGCTAAGAGCTTTCTCTTCAAGCGTATAATCAATATGAATTCCCCACTTTGATCCGTTACCACAAAAAGCCTTTATAATCTCTGCAAGATGGTTAACGGTAATAGTGATATGTGAGAAACCATATTTCCTTAATTGCAGAATAATTATTTCAATTATTGGCATCTCTCCAATCGGCACCAAAGGTTTAGGCAGAGTTACAGTATAAGGTTTCAAGCGGGTCCCCTTCCCTCCTGCAAGAATAACAGCTCTTTTAGACATAATTATTATTTTTTTTGTAAGTGCTGGATGTGCTGATTAATATCTCGCACCAAACATCTGAAGCTCTTTCAACAGCAAATTCATTATGTACTTTTTCATAAAGTTTTTTTGAAAACGAATTATACATATTTTCGTCAGTCATAAGTTGAATTATTCTTTTGGAATACTCTTCAACATCCCAAAAATTTTTAACAAGGAATCCATTGTAGCAATGATCAATAATGTCAGAAATATCGCCAACATCTGAAGCTATTACCGGTATACCGCATGCAGCAGCTTGTATTATTGTCCTGGGAAATCCTTCAGTCTCGGATGTTAAAACAAAGATCCGTCCACTATTATAGAATTCTACAAGTTTATCATCCGGGACATAACCAGGAAGTTCAATATTCTTTTCTAATTTAAGTTTTGAGATTAAGTTACGAATTTCAGCCAATTCAGATCCTTTACCTGCTATAGCAGCTTTTACATTCGGCATATATTCCTTCAACTTAGCTACAATCTCAACAATCAATTCTACATGCTTCTCTGCACTTATTCTTCCAAGACTGATAATATCAAATTTCTTTGATTCATTTTCAAAAACTTTAAATTTAGAAAAATCAAGTGTATTAGGCAGTATTCGGATTTTCTTTTCCGAAATACCTTTGGAAACTAAAAATTCCTTTGATTTGGTGCCTGTTACAGTAACGTAGGTAGCATGTTGCAGTATCCATTTAGTAATTCTCATCCGTAATCCCCTTCTTATTTTGGTGTAAGCCGGGTTGCCAATAACAGATACAATAGAAGGACAATCAAGAATCTTACCAGCCAGTACTGCAATAAATCCGTGAGGTATTTCATATATTCCAATTATCATTGCAGGAAAATATTTCCTTGCTTTAATTACTTGGAAAAAACGACAGATCTGATTCAAAATCCTAATCCGTTTCAGCCTGGAGCTTTTATACTCTACCTTAGGTGCTTGTATACTCTCTTCATCTCTAAATACAATGACTTTTTCTACAATTTCAACTTTTACAACTTGAGAAATGAAGTTGAATGCATCCTGCAAACCACATTTGATTATTATAAAAATATTCATTAACTGCAATTATATTAAATTCTACTGGTCGCCATATTATTGGCTTAAACAGATTACAATACTGTTATTTTTTCTTTACGTGGAAACGAGTCAGCGGTCTACTGAAACATAAAATTCTTTATGATTTTTCGGCCAAAAAAAGAAAAAACCAAATAGTAGCGAGACTTCGTAAATCGGAAAATATAATAAATTCGTTAATAAGAATCTCATGGATTTTTCACCCCTGGCAAATGTACGTACAATTATAGAAATCAGATAGAATAATAAATAAATTGCATTGCTATAAAAGATTGTCAGAAAAAGGCACAATATCAGAATTATGAATGTATAATTCCCCCTCAGAAACAGAGCCCACTCATGCTTATTGAAAAAATTCTCCCGCAATAAGACTATACGGTATAAATTTGCTCCTGAAAATAATAAGTGCCATATTCTCTTTTTATCATTATATGGCACTGTGTGATGAATGGCAAGCAGTTCTTTTTTTCTTAGCAGAAAGACACCGCGTTTCGCCAACCTTAAAGCAATATCAAGATCCTGGCTTCTCCGCATTTTATTCTTCATTCCTGCAACATCTTCCCATAACTTTCTTTTGATTAAAAATAAACCACCTGTTCTGGCAGAGATTTTATCCGAAAATCTCTCTGAATTATATTCTTCCCTATCAATAAGAATGCCGTCTTTATTGTAATTATAATTTATCCATTGCCCGGACACAAAATCATATTTCAGCTTTTTGGTTTTTAAATCATAAACCACAGGCAAAAAATCAGCCTTAATTTCCATATCCCCATCAATAAAAAACAAAGTATCACCTGTGGCTTCTTTTGCTCCAATATTTCGTGCAATAGCTGCATTATACACTCCTGTTATAAAAAATACTTTCACCTCTTTAAAGGAAAGGGCGTTATTGATGCTATCATCTGTAGATTGTGAATCGACATAAATTATTTCAGCGTCTGTAATAACATTTTTTTCAATGGTAAACCGAATGCTTTCAAGACATTTTACAAGTTTCCAGCCTTCATTTCGACCAATCACTATGAACGATATTGCTTTATCCAAACAAGTAATGTTTTTAGTCTCTGATATGAACTATTTCTTAACTGACATGCATAAATATCAATGCGATATACCTGATTTATTTAATCTGAAAATAACTTAAGAATATAACAGTCGTATTCCATTGGTATATTTAGAGCTTTTCGTTAATCTGAATGGAAAATGGTTCGTTATAAATGATGCCTGATAATCATTTTCTTTGCTGTATTTTAACTCCATAATAATATGTTCATGATCATCCTGTCTGGCCAGAAAAGAATTGCTTAAAGAAGAAAATTTATAAAACGATTGATCATCATCAACTGTTATCCTGAATTTGTTATCTTTTGTTGCATAATATTTCCTCCTGTACCTGTTTAATAAAACTGGTATCTGGTCCTTTAATATCAACTTAATTTTCTGATCTGTGATTGATCTCTCTATTACATCCCCGATAGAAACGATTTTAATCTGAGAACTCATATCAAAGGAAAAAAGTTCATAAGATTTTTTATACCCAATAAGATTCTTTTTTACTTTAATTTCCAGTTTGGGATTTTTGATCCTGACTCCCAGCTCTCCATACCACCTTATCCTATATTTTGCCCTATCGGTATTGCCATCAATGTTCTCAAAGAAATTATCAAATGCCAGATTATCAAAATAAATATTATTTACATACCTTTCATGGAATATTTCCCGGAAAAATGCAGGATGCATCATTATCATACTTTCGACTGACTTCCGGTCTGTATAACTAATTAAAAATTTTCTTTCATAGCGGTAATAATCATCTGGAACTTTTTCCATACTCTACACCATAAAGTTTATCCCCAACATTATTAGTTTTTATTTTAATTTCTTCATCATTTAAAAATAATGTAGAAGAAAGTTCAATTAAGTATTCAGTCTGAACATGTTCAGAAGTAGCATTCCTGACTATTATTTTACCAGGTCCATACTCTGATTTCTTTTGATAAGCACAAAAAGCTAATTTACTAGAACTAACGTGAATCCTGTCAATCTCAATTATAGAATTATCCTTACTGGCTACAGCTATTTCACCTCCTTCAACTAAAATATCCTCACAAATTAAATGTGAATTCTCTCCACCACTTAAACCTTTATCTCCTGGATTTAAAATTTTTACTTTTTTAACAGAAATCTTTGTTCCTGATACATCAATTGCATCATTCCCCGGATTTTTAAAAACCACATCGCTTATAAATCCTGTACAAAAATCCGCATCAACAGCGTCTGCAAAGCTCCCCTCAAATAAGGTATTGGTAATATTAAAATCGCTACGTATTATGTTTATAAAATCATCTCCCCGTAAATTATTCTTAAATGTACAATAATTGAAATTTACCGGAGCTTCATAGAATGTAATTGCTCCTGTCAAATCCCATCCGTCTTCATCAATATTTGACAAATTAATAAAATTCACATGAGAAAATTCCGAAAATTCATCGCAGTTAAAAACAACAATGCCCTGACCTGTAGAATCACTTGACAAAATAGTAATAAGGTTATCCGGTTCCCCAAACATCCGGAACGGTGAATAAGATATGATTTTAGATGAATTTAATAAGTCAATCTCGCAACCGGGATTTGCTGATATAATATACCCTTCCGGAATAATAAGATCCTCCCTGATTTCACATTTTCCTTTTTTAAATATCAAATGCCCATCCCCCTTATCTTCTTCAAGAAAGGCAAATTTTGTATAGTTCGGAACTTTTTTCGTCGGATTAATTCCTGTTGCATCAGATAATAATATTTCCTTCGGAAATACAATTGCTTTCTTTTTATTATTTATTCCGAGGACACTATATGATACTTCCAGTGAATCGACTGAAAAGTTTTTAATATCAGCTTGTGGGTCAAAAATAAAATTTGCTGAAATTTCAGCATTTCTGCTCGGGGAAAATGGATCAACTATAACCCTGTTTAATTTCCTTAATAATTTACCATTATAACTGACACCATGTATTTCAACAGGAAGTTCCAGCAAATTATGAAATTTTATCATTAAACTTTCATCCTTTAATGAAACAAAAGAAGCCTCAATAAAAGGTGAATTCGGAGATAATTTCCCCCTTAATAAATTCTGATTTTTATATAATAAATCTATAGGAAACTTATAAAATGGATTTTGCAGATAAATTTTTGACAATAAAGATTCTAACTCAGCTTTATTTACATTTATGATACTGTCCAGATAATTTCGATTCGTGTATTGTTGCATTTGCCTCAGATATTCTTCTTGAAAAATAACTGAACTCACTATACTGGTAAGGATTGCACTTTCATTTAATGCAACTTGTTCCGGAGTATCTGCTTTACTAATTGAAAATGAAGGTTCAGAATAAGTTTCATTCCTAAAATAGCCCCATTCCCTTCCAATTGGTTCTATAAGACTTGTATGGGGATTGAAATACAGCCGCATATTCATCAGGAAATAAGCATGTTTCCCATTTATAAGATCAGAAACAACAAATATTGAAGCCATTTTTTTTAAATCAAATATTTCCTCAGGGGCAATTTTATCATTTAAAAACAAATACCATAGCTTTTTCAGTTTTGCCAGTTGCTCTGCCAATTCCGGAATTTCCATTATCGTTTTTTCCCCATATAATTCAATACCGAAATCAACTTCATTAAACTGAAAAATAATTCCTTCTCTAAATTGATTGTTTTCAATTAATCTCTTATCATACCTTTCTTCAAGATAGTATATCCCATTATTCTTACCGTTTATAACAACACGTACAAAATCATTTCTTATACCTATTACGTCTTTTGCTTTTAGCAACTTTGTAGCTATCCAGTCAGTTAAATATCCTCTGGATTGAGTAAATAATAAAGCAAATCGCTTCATTCCCATTATAGTCTCACCATCTTTTACGTTTACTGCAAGCGACCATTGATTAGGGTGGCGAATATGTGCCGGCAGTAAACCAGTCAAACTTATATCGACCCTATATGAATTCCCATTATAGTTAATTCTTGCAGGTACTTCCTCCTGATCAATTTCAAAAATTCTTCCCCTAGTCAGAGCCCGTTCACGAAAGAATCTGATCTTTTCCAAATTCTTAAAGGTGATATCAATTGTTAACTGATCTATATCTGCTGTTTGCCCTTTAAAATGATTGGGAATGAATGAAAAATCAAATTCAGAAATTCTAACCAGAAACATCCTCAGCACTGAAGTTTGAGATGTTTTATTCAAATAGGCACCATAGACAATACAACCAAAGCCGAATCCACAAATTGCTATTAAATAAAAAAGAATCGTAATTATCCTTTTGGATGCAATCCGGTTTTTTAGTCTCTTGAAAAAATTCTTTTTTGAATAGTTATTATGAATTTCCATTATTAAATCATAATATTATTATCTATAAAGCTTATTGTCAGATTTTTATATCTTTCCTGTAATTCCTCCTTAGCTTTATTTATATTGTTAAAATTCCCGGTCTCTATTAAAAATGATATTTCCAGAATTTCATTATTTTCATCAAATCTCTTCAAATTCAATTTTTCCGAGTTCTTTGTTAGTATTTCTATGATGCCATTTAATTGATCTTTTACCGGTTGTTCTGCTTTAACTGTTATTATTAAATTCTGGTTTTCCTGATCTGTTTTTTTATATAGAATGTTTTTCCCCATCAGATACAGGGATATGAAAATGAATCCCGTTATAGTGGCAAGTTTCTGATCAGCTCCAAAGCCTAAGCCTATAGCAATGTTCAGAAATAAAAATGACAATTCCTCCGGCTCTTTGATTGCTGCTCTGAAACGCACAATCGATAGTGCGCCAACAAGGCCTAATGACAATGCCAAAGATGATTTTACAATAGTAATAACAATCATTGTGGCAACAGCCAGTAAAACAAAATTTTTACTAAAAGCTTTCCGATTGGACAATGAATTACCATAACGATTATATAACAATCCTAATAAAAAGGCTAGCAAGGCAGTCAAAATAAGGTTAATTGAAAAATTAACTAAAGAAAACTGACTACTGCTGGAATTTAAAAATTGTTCAAAGGTTTCTATTCTGTTCATTCCGAAGATGTAAATTAATGTTTATAAAAAAATAAGAATGCGATTTTTATGTCCTCCAAAAATATATATTATAATTCATTTCTTTAATTTGTTATAATAGTTATAAATTGTATCTAATTTGATATCTGGTTGTTTTCTTAAATACCCGATAAACCTGTCAAATCCTTTCAGGATATTCGGATCTGAGAAAAGGATCCATGGATGAAATCCAATACCGCCAAATTCTCCCTGTTTAATATATTTACTTAAACTGAGTAAATAATCAAATACTGTTTTTTCATCTTTGATATTATCTCTAAAAAAGATCCAATCATCATCTATTATATGAAACCTTAGAATCTTTCTATAGGGTTTTAGATATAAAAAGAATGGGCTGTATTGTTTACCTTTTTTAACGCCAATAATATCATATTTAAAGTTATATCTGAAAAGATATTTAAACATTTTATAAGCCCATCTGCTTCTGGGTGCATGAAAACCGTAAACTTCCCCGAAAGGAGCAGAATGAACGGAAAAATCTTTAAAATCACGGGACAATACATCTCTACTCTCATTTAAAGGTGTTATATGTGAAAAAGTATGAGATCCGATTTCATGCCCTTTCTCAAGAATCATTTTTATGGAGTTGGGATATTTTTCAAATATCCTGCCTACTACAAACCATGTGGTTTTTAATGAATGCTTCTGTAATAATTCAAGCAGATGTAGAATATCATTATCTCCGATCTCTGTCTTATGCCCCCCAAATTCTCTTTCATAATCAAAATAAATAAATAAATTCCTGGATATACTCAAATCAGCAGGAAGCTTTGGTCTGATTTTAACTAAAAAAAGATCTAAAAATTTAAAACATATTTTTGATGCATAGTGTTTAAAAAAATTAAATGCCATATCGCTTATAGTAAAACAATCTGCCACGAATTGGTTTAAATACTTTTCCATAAGTTGGTAAAAATTCTACATGATCCCCTCCAAAATCATATTTATATTTCCACACTGTATAATTAGGATGCTCTTTTTGAGGAACAGGACCTGGACAAAAACCCAGATCATATATCTTCAAACCTCTTGATTTCATTGTATTTATCATAGACCATTGTGAAAAAGGACCCGGAGAAGGGCATCCTTTCAGAGATTTAAAATCAGGATTAATTGCACCATAATAATAACTGGCTTCTCCAAAATTACTTGCTACAGCAACATTGATTATTGTATCATTGAATTTTGTAAAAAAAAGATTTGCCAGCTTATGATTGACCATTGCAACTATCTCCATATCAAATCTGTCCCTTGATATTGTATGAAAATCCTTTTTTCTTCCCAAACTATCATAGAGAGACCAGAAAGAGCTTGTTAAATCATCATCAAGACTGTCATATTTTTCTACAACAAGACCTGATCTTTGACCTTGGCGGATTTTATTCCTTACCTGAGGTTGCATTTTTGTTAAGATATCTTCATCATTCTTCAGAAGATCTATCCAGTAAGTATGCTTACCTCCTTTTATTGGTCTGAACCCGGCGCGGTTCATCTCTTTTTCAAATAACTCTGAATATCGAGTTAATTCTCCAGAAAATGATTGAGGAAGCCATGGATTTATCCGTGCATAAGATGCGCCTTTGCTTTTTGTCCATTCCGAAAAATGATTTACCAGCAAGGACAATAAAGTATCCTCTGGCTCACTGGCAAACACAAACCCAGACAAAATATCAGCTACATTGATTAAATTATTGCCTGAGCATTTTAATGAATAATGAACTCCTGCAATATCTTCTCCATATTTGCTAAAAATAAATGTATTTATTTCCCGCCCATTTAGTTTTTGAGCATATTCAAATGGAAAACTCTGCCTGTAGGAAGCATTTATAGCCTTAAATAATAAATTATTCCATCTCGTTTCTTCATTCGGATAAATCTCGGTAATTTGAAAATCTTCAGGCATCTTATTTAAACTGTGTGACTAAATATTAATCCTTGTCATTCAGAGTATTTTCTCAAATGGATTCCTGATAAAGGATAAGAGTCTCCTGTATATTCCAAATCTGCCGATACGTATTACATAACTTTTCTTATAAAACTCAAATCTGTTCTCCATAAGACTTCTTTTACCAGACTTATTTTTACTTGCTATATGAACATACACCTGATCTGCTCCATTTTTATAACAATAATTTAATCTTTCCTGTTCCATCCTTGTATGCAATCCCTGATGTCTGTATTCAGGAGCACAAAAACCATGTCGTACCATAAACTGATTCTCTGAAAGTGAAATGCCGAAATCATTTATAAACTGAATATTTTTATTTATAACCCAGGAAACATATGCAATTTTGTTATTTGTTGAGTCAACAACAGCTAATCCTACCCATGCATCATCATGTAATCTGGGTAAAATATGCTTTGAATTTTTATAGAAAGATTTCAACCTTTCTGAGTCGTTTATTGTCAATCCCTTAACATAAAATTTTTTGTCTATCGGATGTAAATCTTTGATAAGTCTGTTGTCTTTTAAAAGATATATATCTATTGAATATATCTCAGGTATAATACTATAAAAGTAGTACACAATTTCTTTTAGTAAACCCCCTTTTAAAAAATCTCTCAATCTCATAAAACCATTATGTGTTTTTCTGATCAAATATTAAAATTCTTTTCTACAAATATCTAATCCTTTATTTTTCTAAAAGAAAAAATCACAAATAATTTATAAAGATGAAATAACTATAAAAACCTAAACTGATTTCACATAAGGATTATATCCATTATCCGGCTTTTGGTGGAAAAACCATCTTATTCCAGCCATTAATCCACGGAATTTTGCAATTGCACATTTTTTCTCTTCACCCTTGAAAAACATTATCTTCAATAAGAGTTTAATAAATAAAGTCACATTCCGGATAAAGAAATATCTGAATTTTAAGTTACGAAAAGAAAAAACAAAACTGCTTTTTGCTCTCCAATAGCAAACTGGAAGAGCTTGCTTATTGCCACCGCCGGAAGTAAGGCTTCCCTTATGCCAGATTTTTGCATCAGGAGTATATATCAATTTATATCCTTTACGTCTTGCTGTCTGTGCATAATCACCCTGTTCCGCATACATGAAATAGTATTCACAATAATATCCGATATCATCCACAATCTTTGCCGGCAACAACCATAAAATATCATCTAATGAATCCCGTTCCTCAAGCTGGTCACATTGCCCTATATCTTTTTCATTTTTTCCGGGAGAATATCCTTTCAGATAGTTCTTATCTGTAAATATCATTCCGGTATTCTGTATAATATCCTTGTTATCCAAGTGGTATACTTTTCCAGATATTATAGCTTTCTGATCAAATTTATCAGCCACTCTTACAAGCTCTGAAATGGCTAAACTGTCTATAATTGTATCATTATTCATAATGATATAATAATCAGGTTTAAGTTTGCCACTGGTTTTCAATCCAAAATTCACACCTCCTACATATCCTCGATTCTTTTCAAGTCTTTCTAAAATGATCCTTTTATCTGTAGGCAATGATTTTTTAAGTCTGCTAAAATTTGCTTCTGATGATCCGTTATCAATGAGAAATAGTAAAAAACCGGGAAAATCTGATTTAAGGACAGATTCAATACATTTCAGGGTATAATCATTCTGATTGTAGTTAATTGTAATAATACAAACTCTTCTATTTACACTCAAAACCGATAGCTTTATGATTGTAAAACAATATATATGTCAGCCAGAATGCTAGCAATATAGCCTTATCTCCTCGTATTGCATATGAATACATCTCCTGTGATGTAAAATGAATTATGATTATACCAATAAACCCGATCATAAAAATAAATAAACGGGTTCTGTATGGATTTTCTTCACTTAAAAAGAGTGAATTTCTAAAAAAATGTCTAAGAATTCTGAAAATGATCATGTATAATACAAAAAAACCAACCAAACCACTTTGAAGTAAAATTGACTGATTACCTACATGCCCATCATAAAATGATCTTGTAATATCACTGAAGCCAAATCCGAAAACCGGACTCTCTTTAAATTTTTGCATTACCCTGGGGCCCCGTTCTGTCAATCTGGTGGCTGTTCCTCCGGCACTTATATCTCCCTCCAGTATCAACGAAACAGTGGAAAGCCTGTCAAATGATCTATAAATATTATTTGTATATTTTTCCGGGAGAAACAATATTATTAATACAATAAAAGCTATGGAAGCTATTCCGATAAATATCTTTCTCCTTTTAATTACCAATAATAAAGAAGCTGAAATAACAGCTGCTACTGCAACCATCCACCCTCTGGCTCCAGTATTGACAATTAAAAGAACTGAAAAAATAAAAATTATAACGGATCCTCTGCTGGTTTTTGTTTTTGTTTTTGTTTTAATTGTAAGTATTTCTGACAATGTCAAAATAAGAGCAAAGAAAGCCAGATATGTTCCGCTTATATTCCTCTGAAGAGATCCTTCCCCTCTTTGAAAGAAATTATTTACACTGTCAAATATTGAACGACCTATTATAATTTCGTATGATTGTATGATAAATAAAACAGTAATTAAAACATATATAATTTTTTTCATCCGGAGTTCATCTCTCTCCAGATCTGTAATAACAGGAAGGAACAGGATCATCAATACATTTGGAAGTATTTTCAATGTTAAGAAAATATTGGCTATTGATGATCCTCCCCATAAAATACCTGTTACTACAAGTACCAGTATATATAAAAAAAAGATATTCCGTTCATCAATAAACCTGTATGAAATTCTGTAATTGTTTAAATAAGCTTTTAGTAAAAATCCTATTGAAATAATAAAGCTGTAATCTACCCCTACAGTAGGAGTTAAAAGTAGGAACCAGGATTCCTCTGCATAAAAGAGAGTGGCGGGGGAGCTCAGGATAAAAAAGAAATAGATAACCCATGGAGCAGTGCTATTCCTGGAAAAAATAAAGGCTACTACTATCCCTAGGAATACTATGGCCCTGAGAATATTGGGCAACTCATAAACAGCCAGATAGGACAGAATGACTAATGCTGCAATTAACAGGAGATCGTCCCGCAGTGTGTGCTTATCTGTTGTCAGAAACATTAAAAAGCTTTACTAACGATCTTAAAATTTTCTTCCCGTTTTTCGGGAAAATATAAAAAGAAGAAAAAAAGAAGTATAAAAAATGTTTCAGCCTTTTAGTAAAGGATTCATTTGCAGTATGCAATAAATATCTGTGCCAGTAACCTTTAATATACAGACTCTTCAATTTAAACCCTTTCAGATAATCAGCAAGTGCATCAGCCATTTCAATATTTTTCCTGTACACATCAAATTTATCCACATTCTCAGATAAACCTTGTGAATGCCTTCTGTAAACTGACATTACCTCAGGTAGCCTTTTTATCGGACCATAAGTTGATAAAATTATCATTAGAGGGTGATCACGTGACAATAATGCATATTTTGGATCTGAAGTTAATCTGTATTTAGCAATCTCATCAAAATTAAGCAGATTCTTTCTAAACAATAATGAACTCATATGAAACGGTGTGCGTTCTAATAAATCCGATGATTTGAATACTGTTTTGCAAATTCTAAATTTAAATCTGTTAACATTTTGAACCTTACATTTTTCAAAAATTACATCTGTCAAATGTGTACATGCACTGTATAATGGATTAGCTTCTAAGAAATCAACCTGCTTTTGCAATTTACATGGATCTGTCCAATAATCATCTCCTTCACACATTGCTATGTATTCACCTTTGGCACGAGGAAATTGAAAAACTCTTGAGACACCAACTCCTTTCGAAAATTGATTTTCTTCCTGATATATAGGTTTAATTATCTCCAAATTTCTTTGGGCATATCCTTCAATAATATCCTTTGTTTTATCTGTTGAGGCATCATCATGAATTAGAATTTCAACAGGGAAATCTACTTTTTGCATTAGAAACCCCTCTAGGCATTGCTCAATATAATGTTCATGGTTATAAGTAAGACAACAAATACTAACTAAAGGCTTTCCCATAATTATTTCCCATTTTTAATCATAAGCTTGTATCTGGCTAAAATCCTTTTAGCCATTTTGACCATGGGTGGACCAATAAATTTATTTTCTTTCACAGCAACACCCTTTCCCATTTTTACAGCTTCTTCAGACAATTTAAGCATCTCTGTAGCCCATTCAACCTCTTCATCAGAAGGAGAAAAATATTGATGTACAAGAGGTAATTCTTTTGGATGTAAAACCAACATTCCTTCAAATCCAAGCTGTTTTGCCAATATCAAATTTTTTTCGAGACCATCAAGATTGTGGACATCAATATGTACAGTATCAATTGGTATAACACCGTTAGCTCTTGCTCCCATAGCGATCATGGCACGGGCAGTGAATATGCTGCTACCCTCCTTGTCATGTATCCCTCTCATGTCTGTAACAAAATCCTCGCATCCAAAAGCAACTGCAACAACACGATCAGGACATGAATTACATATACTCTGGATATTCATTACACCAGCTGCAGTTTCAATAAGTGGAATTATTTTGAAAGTCCCTGCTGGAATATTTTTCTCGTATTCTATTGTTTCGAGAAGCTTTCCAAAAAAATAAATATCGTCTCCATTCTTGGATTTTGGATACATGAATCCAGTAACACCTTCGATAGTAAGCTGGTAAACATCCTTAAGCAGATGACCACTTTCCCTGTCATTCACCCTGGGAAAAATCTTTCTACCTGAAAAATATCCCTCCGATATATATTTTATAATATTATCTCTGGCAATTTGTTTATTCTCTGCCGGCATTACCGAGTCTTCAATATCAAGCAACAGAACATCTGCATCAGTCCTTGAAGCACTCTTCATAAGTTTGTCATTATGTGCCGGGACAAACATCAGGCTCCTCATCAGGTAGTTATTATCCATTATCCTATGTTTTGTTTTTTTATTAATACTTTACGACGAAAAGAAATAACATCTTCTCCATTCTGGTTATAACCTATGGTTTCGACATACACTATCCCTCTGTCAGGCTTGGATTTTGAATTTCGTTTATCCAGAATTTTTGTTCTGGCATAAATAGTATCATTTAAAAACACAGGTGCAAGATGTTTAATATCTTCATATACAAGATTGGCTATTGCTTTCCCACTGATATCAGGTACTGTTATTCCAACAACAAGAGAGAAAACAAGTGTTCCGACAACCAATATTTTCCCATGCTGATTCTTTACCGCATAATCTATATTTGTATGCAAGGGATGATGGTTCATTGTTAAGAGACTAAATAAATTATTGTCGCTCTCAAATATAGTTTTTGACAAAGCATGTTTTATTTCTGCTCCAACAATAAAATCTTCAAAATACAACCCCAAGATTGATTGTTTCATATAAACTATGTAAAATTATTTATTTAAAATTTTTGCTGGATTCCCAACCCATATTTCATTTTCACCTATACTATTTAAAAGAACTGCTCCCATTCCTACTGTTGAATAATTACCTATTTTTATAAATTCCCTTATTGTTGCATTTAGACTAATAAACACTCCGTCTCCCATTGAAATATATGCTCCTGTACAGGAGGCTGCGGCAAAAAAACAATATTGACCTATTATATTATTATGCCCAATTACCGCACCAATCATCACTCTACAACATTTGCCCAAACAAGTCCCGGGTGATATACTAACATTTGGCATAATAACACATCCACATCCCAACTTAACATTTGGAGCAACATAAGCAGAAGGATGTATAAATGTGACAAATCTATTATCTGGAATTTTTAGAGATTCAATCAGAGTAATTCTTTCTTGCTGCACTCCTATTTTACCTATTGCATTTATGAAATAATAATCTCTTCTTAATAACTTAGGAATATCCTTTAGACCTCCTAAAACAGGATACCCTTCTATTTCATTTACATTATCTCTGTCATTAATATAACCGCAGAATTCCAATTCCCTATTTCCCTTGTTAAAAGCATCTATCATAGCATAGCCTATCACACTAGCATTGCCACCTCCTCCAAGAATTAAAACTTTCTTCGCTTTCATACTAATTGGTATTTGTTTAATAAAAACTTAATTTCAGCAACAGACTTAAACATTAATATATCAATTATTGATAATTGAGGTATGAATAATGATTTAAATTGTTGGTAAGTAATCTGATTAGTTTTAAGAAACTTTAAAGTAATTCCTGCTTCATTAAAATCTTCCTTGGAATAAAGAGCTTGTCCTCCAATTGAATTTATATAAGTGGTTGCACCCAAATTTTTACAGATGTCAATTATTTTATCCTGCCCCTTTAATGTGTTATCCTTTTTCAGTTCAGAAGACAATAAACACATTGTTTTAATTCCAAGATAACTAACAATGTATTGCTGGGTCTGAATAATGTATTTTGATAAGTTCTGTTCTGTTGATGTGAATATTGAAAGTAATAAAGGCTCTAGAATCTTATAATTAGGTGCATTTTTATATGCCTGGCAAATTGTTTTTAACAGTCTGTGACGATTTTTTCCAACTTCAATTTCTGAAATTTTTTTGAAAGAACTTGCCCCCTGTAATTCCAGAGTGAATAAATACTCAGATCCGTTAAGTAAAATTCGGTTACGGTTTATCCAGCTTTGCTTAATGAAATTAACATCATCATAATATACAAATATATCTACTGCATTAATAAGCTGATAATAACCTATATATGGCAAAAAATAAGGTTGCATTATAGCCACCTTCATAATGACTGATCTTTAATTATATTAATTATTTTGTGACAATTTGACATCCCAAGATCAGGATAGATTGGCAGACAAATAACCTGTTCAGCCACATTCAAGGCAACAGGAAGATTTGCCTCGTTGGCAGATGGCAATCCCCTGTATGTAGGAAACTGACTTATCAATGGATAAAAATAACGTCTGCCATAGATATTGTTCCTTTTAAGTATTTCATACAGGGCATCCCTGCTTTCTCCATAAAGCCTTTCATCAATGAATACAGGGAAATAAGTGTATGAATGATCAACACCTTCAATATCATAAAGAACTCTTATTCCTTTAATACCTGTCAATTCTTTTCGGTACAACTTAGCAATCTCCTGACGTTTTTTAATGTACTCCTTTACATATTTTAATTGTAACAACCCGAAAGCTGCCTGTACTTCATTCATTTTGGCATTTATCCCAGGTGCGATAACAGTTGTTTCTCCTGCAAAACCAAAATTTTTCAGATGATCTATCCGCTTCTTTGTATTTTCATCATGACAAATTATTGCTCCGCCTTCAAAAGTGTTGAACACTTTTGTTGCATGAAAACTCAAAACAGACAGATCTCCGAAATTTAATATTGAATTCCCTTTTATCTTCACACCAAATGTATGAGCTGCGTCATAAATAACTTTTAAACCATAAGTATCTGCAATTTTCTGTATTTCATCAATCTTACAGGGATTTCCATATACATGCACAGGTAGTATTGCTGTCGTGTGAGGAGTTATTGCAGCTTCTATCTTTTCGGGATCAAGTGTAAAATAGTCCGGTTCTATATCTACAAATACCGGCTTGATATTATTCCACCATAGAGAATGGGTTGTTGCCACAAAGCTGAAAGGGGTTGTAATAACCTCACCACTGATCCTTAATGTCTGTAAAGCTGTTACAAGGGCAAGTGTGCCGTTTGTAAAAAGTGAAAGATATTTAACCCCAAGATAATCTGCCAGTTCCGTTTCAAACTGCTGATGAAAAGGGCCATTATTTGTCAGGATCCTGCTACTCCATATCTCTTCAAGATATGCAGTAAATTCTTTTAAAGGGGGAAGAGATGGCTGAGTAACATATATAAGTTTATTTTCAGGCATTATTAATTGTTTTAAATTTTGCTTTAATAGTTTCTTTAATAAAAAAATATGATTCCATCTTAAATAATTCACTTATCACTATTATTAATATACTGCCCAGCAATATCTGGACTAAAAACGCCGAAGCAGCTCCAAGTGGAATCAGTTTGCCGATAATAAATACAATAACCCCCATAAAAAGAGCAATATACAATGACGGCACAATATCTTCCAACTGTTCACAAATCGGATAAGAAACTAATCTGCCTGAATAATAACTATTGAGATAATAAGAAATAATTGAATTAACCCACATACCCAAGATCATTACCTTAATACCCCAGATAATACCAATAAGGATAGTCGGAATTGCCAGTATCTTTTTTATTATTTCAAGTTTTAAATACAAATCTGATCTCCCTCTGACATTTAACATATTCAAATTCAATGAATGCAACGGATACATAGCTCCTACAAAACAAAGCAGTTGCAAATATGGTACAGCCGGTTCCCATTTTTCCCCAATAAGTACATTGATCATTGGTTCTGCTGTTGCTGCCATACCTGCCATCAAAATGAAGGTTATGTACATAGTAGTTTTTATTAATTTTTTATACCCTGCTTTAAGTCTTTCAGGATCATCCTGTAGTTGGGACAGAACCGGAAAACTTACGCGTGATATTATTCCATTCAAATTCTTTGACGGTAAATTTTTAAAACTATCAGCCCTTGTATAATAGCCAAGCTCCTGAGCTGAAAAATACTTGCCAATTATTAAGTAATAGACATTTTTATATATAGTATCTATAAGTCCGCTTAAAAGAAGCTTCGATCCGAATGAGAATAATTCTTTAAATGATCTTAAACTGAATAATAATTTTGGCTTCCATTTATTCCATATCCAAAGTAATAGTGAATTCATCGCCCTCTGACTAAGGGTTCTGGCAACCAGACTCCATACTCCAAATCCTTTAAAAGCCATAGCTATTCCAACAACACCTGAAAAAACCGTTGCGATAACAGATACCTTAGTTTGTAATTTAAAATCAATGTTCCTTGTTAATATTGTACGCTGTATCGCAGTGATTGCATCGATAATCAGAACTATGCCTAGGACACGGACTAATTCCATTAATCTGGGTTCTTTAAAAAAACTTGCAATAGCGGGAGCTGAGATAAAAAGAATCATAAAAAACAGGATACCAACTACCAGATTGAAATAAAAAACAGTAGAAAAATCAGCCACAGTACACTCTTTTTTCCTTATGAGTGCCTGACTGAAACCGCTGTCAATAAATGATTCAGATACAGCTATAAAAATTGTTATCATCCCGATCAGTCCAAACTCAGCCGGAGAAAGCAGCCTTGCCAGAATAATCCCAACAATAAAATGTATAAGCTGATTTGCAAAATTATCTGAAAAGCTCCAGAAGAATCCTGAGATTGTTTTCTGCTTAAGACTTGAATTATTAATATTCTCTGACATTAAAGATATGAATAATTATACTCTGTCATTCTTTTTAGATAACCTGATCCAATATTATCAGTACAGGAATCGGTATTCTTACAGGTTTAATTTAAATATCTCTTTTTCTGATGAATCTGGCCGGGACTCCTCCAACAAAACTCTTTTCTTCAACATTTCTTGTAACAACCGACCCGGCTGCAACCCGGGCATAATCACCAATAGTAATGCCGGGACTAACAATAACTCCGGACCAACAAATCACTGCTTTCCCGATTCTTACCTGCCCTACTTTAGCATGGTAATCCTTAAAACCAAAGGTGTAATCGCCAACATGAGTCCATATCATACAACCTGCCCCAAGGGCAACATCATCATCTATGATTATTTTATCCGAAAGATCAAAATGGACTTTTCTTCCTATATGCACTTTATTCCCCAAGATTAGGTTACTAAATGGCCTCTTTCCACCAAGGTGATTAAAAACAATTCCCGGTAATATCCTGCAATCCTTACCTGGCTTGAAACCATAGCGTTTCATTAACGGTATAATATAAATCTCAGGCAGGCGTTCCAAAATTAAACCGATACCATTTGCCCCATATAAAAGATAAAATATCCTTGATTTAATGAATATGACTTCAAATACTATGTAAAGTATTATTTTCTTGATGAATTTTTTAACTTTTTTAGAAGGCATCTCAGGGCAAAGAATAATCTAACAGTACATATTATGTGAAAATATCTCTTAAATAAAAATTACTCAAATTATCAAGAATATAATCAACTTCTTCATCAGCAAGATCAGCATGTAATGGAAGCGTAATGAATTTATCAGCTTCTTTTTCAATATAAGGACAATTATGACTCCATGCTTTAAATAAGGGCTGGATTGACAAAGGAGTATAATGACATCCGGTAGCAATACCCTTGGATTTAAGGAAAATCATCAAATCATCTCTGTTATCTGAACGAATACCAAACATTTGATAAGGATATTTTTCCGGTTCAAACGGAAGCAATGGTTTTATGCTGTTCAAATCCTTTAAATCCTTAAGATATTGTTGAATAATCTCCGACCTTCTTTTATTAAACTCAGCCAGCTTTTTTAATTGGATTAATCCAATAGAAGCAGCAAGATCATTCATGTTATATTTGTATCCAAGCACATTAAGTTCATAAAACCAGTGCATAGCATCACGATTAGCTTTTGTATACAGTTGGGCGGTCTTCCAGTTATCTTTGTCAATACCTACCCATCTCATTGCTTTAACATCCCTGAACAGATCCGGATCATCAGTTACCATCATACCTCCGTCACCTGTTGTCATAAGTTTTTTTTCTTCAAAAGAATAACAACCAATGTCTCCCCAGGTACCTAGCACCCTCCCTTTATACATTGCTCCAGCAGTATGTGCACAATCCTCAATTACTTTTAAACCTCTTTCTCTTGACCATGGGACAAGTTTTTCCATTGGAACAGGATGTCCTGCATAATGAACCGGAATAACTGCAACACAATCTTTGTCATATTTTTTTTCAAGATCTTCCAGGCTCATTCCTAGCGTAATCGGATCCGAATCAACAAAAACAGGAATAAGCCTGTTGTATAATACTGCAGATGCCGTTGAAGAGAAAGTAAGTGAAGGAACCAGAACTTTTTTGCCTTCAGGGAACCTGAAACAAGCCAGAGCGAGATGAAGGGCAGCTGTTGCCGAGTTTACTCCAACAGCCATTTCGCAGCCGATAAATTTCCTCCATTCTTCTTCAAATTCTGCTACTTTTGGACCTAATCCTACCCATGATCTGTCAAAAGCCTCTTTAATAGCTTGTAATTCTTCTTCACCAAGGGACGGTTTGAATAAACGTATGTTCATTGTAATTTCTATTGGAACACTGATGACACGAATTTGACGGATTTATACTAATTAAAATCCGTGATTATCTGCTTAATCTGTGTTATCCGTGTTCTATTAATGATTTAAGAGTCATGTTCTTTTGATCTTTAGCTGAGAGCATCGGATTTGTTATTGGCCATTTAATCGCTATATCAGGATCGTTCCATAGCAATCCTCTTTCATACTCAGGAGAATAAAAATTATCAACTTTGTAAACGACTTCACTGATGTCAGTCAAAGTGCAAAATCCGTGAGCAAAGCCCCGAGAGATAAAAAACATCTTTTTATTCTCTTCTGACAAAAATACCCCATGCCATTTACCGAATGTTTTTGATCCTTTCCTCAGATCAACAGCAACATCAAATATTTCACCCCTGATACATCTTACCAGTTTTGTTTCGGAATATGGCTCTACCTGAAAATGCAGACCCCTGATTATTCCCTTTTTCTCAGAACGGGAATGATTCTCCTGGAC
>Ga0255342_1001922_pt1 | contig 27436 bp, 22 predicted proteins | sample wastewater_treat_3_FD_192416 | JGI IMG/M metagenome (GOLD analysis project Ga0255342, IMG submission 192416) | Wastewater microbial communities from Lulu Island WWTP, Vancouver, Canada - plant14 | ecosystem: Engineered > WWTP > Wastewater > Unclassified | place: Canada: Vancouver, British...
ATAGCTATCTTCACCTTCTTTATTAGGTTTAGGATAAATAAATTTTTCAAAATGATCCGGATAGGTTTCTTTAGTTCCATTTACTGGATCCTGCATATCTCTTATCGTTTTGCCGCTTACTTTAATTTGCCATCTTTCATTGCTAGGATCCGCAATTGCAGCAAAAAAATCCGATAACGCTTCATTAAGTGCTGAAGATTGAGGATGGTTAAAGTCAGTATCAAGCCTCACAAAATCCCTAGTAACTGCGTGTTGAAATTCGTGAGCGAAAACATCAACACCTTTTTCACTATTCTTGCTGGTATAACCAATCAAGTACTTAGGTTTGGGAAGAAGGGGTAAAGATACAGCGAACGGACTGTGGTAATCCACGTTTACTAAAATTGTGATTTCAGAATTAGCCGAGTTGAAAGACGAATATCCGAACCAAGTGTTATATATTTTTACTGTTTGCTCAAAGTAATCAACCAAGTGGCTTATCCTTCCAAAATTTGGGTTCTCTTCTGTTGAAGAGGATGCAAGCAGCGGTTTTGTAAGAAATACTTCAGCGTTAGAATCATCATTAAGCAGCGCATCTCCCTCGAAGTCTCGAATTTCGTAGGTGAAAGTTTTAATCTCTGAGCTTACTGAAACTAGCCAGCCGGTGGAGTCACTAATGACTACATTTCCAAACCCTCCATCCCATACAGCTTTTGCAAACCAAACTAAAAAGGGCTGACCATCTTTACCAACCATGGCCGGGCTGTAAATAGCCAATGTGGGAGTATGGTCCTCAAGCAGAACAAACCCAAGAGCTTGCATAGCGGCTTTAGCACTTGTAGGATTCATTTTTGGTTCCAAAGATTCTGGTAATAACGTATCTGGCATGTAGTTGGAATTTACCATTGCTATATTGCCCTGTGCGTTAAGCGTGACCCGAATATCAGCTTGATAGACGGGGATGTTGTCGATAATTTGTGTATATTGAAGTACTTGTTCACCGTTTGATTGTTCGAATTGGTCAACTAGTTGGAAGGTTTGGCTAAAATTTGTGATTTGGTATAATGCCGCATTCTGTGTGAAGTAGGCAGACACACGGTCTTCTGCTGTTTCACCCTCTATATCTGGGGAGCCTGTAATGATAGAATTTATCACCCCTTTATTAGCATATACTTCGCCTTCTCCTTGAACCATATTAAAAAGATTAATTGCAGCTTCATATTGGATTTCGGAGAGTTCGCCTTCGATGATCCCACCGGGTTCCATTTGGGTTATCGAAGTACTTTCTGGGCTTATTTGGTCCTGTGTTTGACCACTGCTCGATGTTTTGCTCGGTTGTTGCTGATCCTGAGTAAGCCTTGATGAGAAAAGGTTACAGGAGGTTAGTGCAATCAGGCTAAACACGACCAGAGACTTAAGTAAAACACCCTTTATTGTTAGGATTTTCTGATTACTTGGTCTAAACATTGCTCTATCCTCCTTTTTGATCTCATGACTTGACTGCAAAAACAGTCTAATGATATCCGAATCCAACCTGATTAATTGTTATTGATGCCGCAAAACTGCGAAATATTGAAATTAGACAAACAAAAAAAGAAACGGACGGTTGTTCCTGGGAGCATTCCTGTTCTTTCTGGGCTTTCATTTGCGCATTTTCCAGCTCTATTTTAGCTTCAAGGTAGCGTTGTATACGACGAACGTTGGTGGTCATTGCTGACCCAATCACCATACAAGTTACCCTAATCTTGCCATGCACCGGCAACTTGCTCGCCGGAAAAGAATGCTTTATCTGGCGGACTGTGGCTTCAACGGCAGCCCGTAAATTGCGTCCTTCTTCCCGGTGTATCTGGCTTCTTCTTCGCCGCTCAGACATATTGAGTTGATTCTGATCAAAGCGCAGGTGGAACCTGAGATCGCGTTTACCCCTTTGAACCGGACATTTTGGTAATAAGGGACAGGCCAGACAGACCTCGTCCTCAAAGTGAGCCACAAAAGCTTTTTTCTGGCTGCTAGAATGAACAGCTACCGTTTGTCCTTGTGGGCAGGTGATCCGGGTGGGAACGCCTTTTTCAGTTTGTTTGATCTCAAAATCAGATAAGTTTAGCTTCTCATGATTGGGAATCCGGCCGCGAATGGCGGTCTGGATTTGCTCGACTAGATTAGTTTGCAAGACCTTGTCTGCATCGGGACTGCCATAGCCACCGTCTGTATACAAGGTATCCAGTTCAGTGCGCACCTTCAAATTGGGCAAGGCTTCTATCAACATTTCCGCATCATCTGTGTGGTTGGCAGCCACCTGGACTTTGGTAACAAGTTGCAATGGGTTCTCAGGATCACAGGTTTCAGTGAGATTGGCAACGTATCCTCTGAAGGACTTATTGTTTTTCTGTCTGTAAGTGGCTTCCAGATCATCGGGGGATTGCAGACTGTTGGCACTTAGTTCTTCACCCAACTTGATCTTCAATATCTTCTCTTCCACCCGGAAATGTTCGCCAAAGACGCGCGCAAACATCTGGTAGACCGGCTCCTGCCCATAACCTGGTTGAAGTTCAATCAGCAGACGCTGCATCAGTTCACCGATCCTCCGCGAATGCTCACTTGTATCCTGTCCCTTGATATGATAAACATACTGCCCTGCGTGCCCTTGAATATAGGGGGCAAACGCTTCGGCGTATTGTCCCTGATCTTCTTTGGTGAGCATGCGATAAACACGCTGCAACACTTCCACCAATAAATGCAATCGGCCCATTTCGCTATTGTTACTGGCTACCTGTGTGCTGTCCATTCGCTGTTTGCCGGTCTTCAGTTGGTAGGCCGCAATCTGTTGGTCGGTCACCTGCTCGAAGGCTTTTTCCAACAGGTTGATCCCCGTCTCTTGCATGTAACGACTCAGCCGTTCACGAAAGTAATAAAGCATCCTCTCGTCAAAATCTTCTTCTCCCAATTGCCGTAATCCAAGTGATATAATACAAAAAACAATAATTGACACTTGGAGGAAATTATGAAAAAAAATATTGTACTATCCTTAATCATAATTTGCATGGTTTTTTTAGTTTCGTGTTCAGCTTCTAAAAGCATTGTTGGTTCTTGGACAGACGATTCTGGATCTTCATTCAATTTTTATGAAGATGGAACCCTAACAATTAATTCAGGTTTGTTATCAACAAGTGGTACTTATACATTCGTTGACAACGATACAATGGAAGTTCAATTAGATGGATTACTTGGAATAGCCGGCGCAACTGTTTATGATGTTGAAATAAGTAAAGGGGAATTGAGGCTTGAGACCGATGGCCAGATACTAATTCTTACAAAATCAGACTAATAATTACTAAATTAATTAACCAATCGTAGATACTTGGTTTCAAGTTTTTAGTGCAACAAGTTGATTAATGACCTCATCAGGCTTCAAATAATCTAAGGCTCTGCGTGGACGATCGTTCAGTTTCCTTTGAACATTAAGGATTTCTTCTTTGCTAACCTGGGTGAAATCAGTTCCTTTCGGAAAATACTGCCTGATCAAACCATTGGTGTTCTCATTAGTTCCACGTTCCCAAGGGGAACCGGGATGAGCAAAATAGACCAGAATACCCGTGTCAATGGTGAATTGCTCGTGTTCGCTCATTTCTTTGCCCTGATCATAGGTCAGACTTTTCATGAGCTCTGCTGGCAAACTTTTGAAGGCCTCAGCATAAGCTTCTCTGACACTTGCGGCATCTTTATGCTCCCCTAAAGGAACAAGAATGGTGTATAGGGTAGTACGCTCAACTAAGGTTCCCAAAGCACTGTGTTTGTATTTCCCTAAAATCAAATCCCCTTCCCAATGCCCGGGCACACTGCGGTCAGCAACCTCAGCTGGACGCTCTTCAATCGAAAGCATATTTGCAATCTTGCCCCGATTTTCAGTGGCATCCCCTCTTTTTTGTGGCCGACGATGTTTGCGCTCTTGCCTCAGTCCCTTGATCAAAAGCTGCTTGAGCTCTCCTCGGGGTAGCACATAGATGTATTGGTAAATGGCTTCATGAGAGACTTGCATGTTCATATCCCAAGCATACTCTATCTTGAGCCGTTTTGAAATCTCCTGAGGTGACCATTACCTTTGAAGTTTCTCAATTACATAGCTCAACAAGCTTTCTTGCTTCTCTATCTTCCTCTTTCCTTGCTTCCGTGATGAGGCTGCGGCTTTGGCACGTCTGCAGGCTGAAAAGGCTCGATAACTTGTTTTGCCTCTGTTGCGCCTAATCTCGCGTGAGATGGTGCTCGGAGAACGATTTAATTCTTTTGCCAGTTGCCGAATGGATTTGTGTTGAGCTAATCCGCGGCTGATACTTTCTCGTTCTTGATCTGCTAATCGTGTGTATCTTCTCTTTTGCATACGAATGATTTTATCTCCTCATCCGTTGCACTAAATTCTTGAGACTAGGATAGAAGAAACTAACGAAATAAATAATACTTATTCAAGCGAGATTTGTCATCCTGCAAAATAAATGTCAACCCACAGACTATCAGAAAACCAATCGCACCTAGTTAAAAAGCCTAGATTCAAGTAGGAATACATGTCCCAAACCATATCCATGCAGACTGAAAAAGCCCGGGCTACAGCCCAATTGTTGAAAAATCAAGCCCAATCTTTTGAAACACTGGTCCAAGACCTTAATAATGCTTCCCATAGGTTGATTGGATGCTGGCATGGAGAAGACATGAGGAATTTTGTCGGCAATTCCGCTCGATCAACAGACACCTGGACGAAAAGACTTTTGAAATATCCACACTTGTTGACCATCTGTACAATGAGATCAACGAATGGGAGAACGCAGACAGGACATTGAATGGCAACTCGACAAAAGTCAAAGGTACCGTGGTTGTATCAGCCGCAACTGCAGGGCAGGTGTTGGGAACATCATCCTCCTGCATTTTGGAATTGAGGTGGAATGATCGATTCGGATTGGAAAAAACTCTTGCGGAATCGATTGCCCAATATCGTCTTCAACTTGGCATTACTGGCACGGATGAAGAGGTTGCAAACCAACTGGCTGATATTGAAAATCAAATCAAGGAACTGGAAGAAAAACGCCGACAGATTCAGAAGGAAACTGATAAATGGTTTAACAAGATCATTCCAGATTTTCCACTTGAAGGGGATAGTGAGGATGGAGTGCCCTGGCGCGTTAAAACTGATGACTACGAAGATCAGTTAAAACAACTTGATGGACAATTGTCTGCTCTGCAGGATCAACAAAGCAAATATCATCAGCTTATGGACTTGCAGAATCAATACCATGAACTTGATGGAATCATTCTCTCAGGTATTCCAGAAGATGGTCCAACTCAATCATCTATTAAAAACATACTTGGTGGATGTACCAACTATGTAGCGATAAAAAGGGATATCTCTGGTTTTTTTGTCAAAGGACATATGAACGCAAACTATTGGAACGAGAATGCATTAGCAGCAGGTTTTGAGGTAGGCACTAGACCTGTTCCAGGTTCCATTATGGTAATAGAAGCAGATAACGGATTAAAAAATGGCATCATGAGTGTAGATGATACAGCAGGACATGTGGCATATGTTGAAGAAATAACCAGGGGTGGAGAATGGCTACAAAGTTGTCATCAGCCACGCCAGCACGAAGTATGATGCCAATGGTAATTATGTTGCTGGTTCGTATATTAACCAAAATACGATGACGGTAACAGTCCCGGATGGGAATAACTCTGTCAGTTTCATCTACGAAAAATGAATAATTATTGGAGTCTTTTTCAGAAGGTTCTCTCAATTTTTTTAGCATAAAACACCATCGTGAAACTAACCCTCAGTGAATAAAAAATGGTGCGCTGACAGAGTGCCATGGTGTTTTTGATTGACATTTAATATGCAAATTTATATAATAATTTCAACTAATCCATTTCATCCCTGAAGGAGGGAAAAACTATGGCAACGCTACATATGGAAACCGATATCGCTCGCAGCACGCAATCATCGATGATGAACACGCACGGCCAGTTGACGGGAATGCTGCAGTCCATCACCGGCTCGGTGAACAATCTGCAACCTTCATGGCTCGGTAATTCAGCAACTGAGTTTTACTCCACCTATGATCAGTGGCGCAGTCAAATGACCAGCCTGCTTGATCAATTGAACACCTTGAGTTCTCGTCTACAGACAGAGATAACTGAATGGGAAACCATGTCCAGCAAGTTCTAGTAACCTGAATTACACAACCGCATAAAATAAACCCATTCCCAGCGTAATGTGCTGGGATGGGTTGGCTATGGAAAACTATCGCGAGATGCCAGATTCCCCTCAACCCGACCGCTCAACACCGCAGGCTTTCAGTAGTTATACTTTAAATCCCACAAAAAGATACGTCATCGCCCAACGCGAGCCATGGAGCCTGCCTGAAACGCCGGTCGAGTTACCTTCTCCAAAACAATCGCCAGGCGCCCCGCCTACCGTTAACCTACTGGGTACTTTGATGATGCCTCTGCTCATGGTCGGTGGCATGGTGCTATCTCAGTTACTAGCCAAGGATGGCAAGTTACAACTGGCTCTCATCATTCCCATGGGGGTCATGGCCATCGGTTTCCCGCTCTCCACCATCATCACCTACTTTTCACAAAAAAAGAAATACAACCAGGCTGTGCAGGAACGGGAGGCGGCTTACCGCGCCGCGCTCGAGAGTGAACGCAAGCGCATCCATGGCTTGATGCAGGAACAGCGCACCACCATGCAGCGCGAATACCCGTCCGTAGAGGAATGCACGCGCATCGCCATCAACCACACAAAGCGCTTGTGGTGGCGTCGCCCAATGGATGACGATTATCTGTCGTTACGCATCGGTACCGGTGCAGGGAAGACTTCGTTTGACGTTAAACCGCCGCGCATCAATGATGTCAACGATCCGCTTTCACTACTTGGTATCACGATGGCGGAGGAATTCAAACAGAACCCAGACCTACCGCTATTACTCAACCTAAGAGAAACCGGTAGTGTAGCCATCGCTTCCAAAACAACAACGGCCGCCTGCGAGGTGGCTCGCCGTCTGCTACTGGAACTGATGGTACACCATTCACCACAGGATGTGAATATCGCGTTGCTGACCGATTTGCCTAACGCCGATGTGCGCTGGGGTTGGCTCAAGTGGCTGCCGCACACGGGCGCTATCAATTCAGAGAACAAACCGCGCCGGCTGAATTACACCGAAGAACAGATCGACACCTATCTCAAATGGCTAACGGATGAGTACACCTCGCGATCACGGCAGGACAGCAATCTGGGTTCCACCACCAACCGCAAAGGCAACCGCGTGAGCATCGTAGTGCTATTTGATGACAGTGGCTCTGCCAGGCAATCACCAGAGGTAGCGCGCATCGCCGAGTCTGGGCACGAAGTGGGTATTCACCTGATCTTCGTTGGCGGAAAGAACTGGCCACGCGAATGCCGCTCACGCATTGACGTGACCGGAGACCACACATTCAATTACGTTGAGACCTGGGAATTGAGCAAAAAGGCGGTGCACTTCGAGGGCAATTTGGAACCCGTTCCGCAGGACCTGTGCGACCGCATTGCCCGCTCCCTGGCAGAGCTCGAGGTTGTGGGTGGACAGGTGAACGCTCAATTACCAGAGAACGTACGCTTATCCCAGGTGATCAACCCCGATTACCTTGATCCGGAAGCCATTCGGCAGACCTGGTCGAGGGAATTCAAGCCGAAGGACCTGCTGCAGTTCCCCATCGGAATCTGTACCAACCGCGACCGGCTTGACCTGGTGATGGTCAATCTGCTTCCCGAAGCGTACGGTGGCGTGGATGCCTATCACACCATCCTAATTGGCACCACTGGCAGCGGCAAGAGCGAATTCATGAAATCCCTAGTGATGGGGGCTGCGGTGCGCTATCCTCCCAACCTGCTCAACTTCTTCTTCCTGGATTTTAAGGGCGGTGCTGCTTTCAACGTGTTCGAGTATCTACCACACGTGAGTGGTATTGTGACCAATCTCAAGCCTGAACTGGTGAACCGCGGACTGGAATCAATCCGCAGTGAGATTAACCGCCGCCAGGAGAAATTCGCCCAGACAGGGGTACAGAATATCTGGGGATATAACCAGATCCAATCGAAGGACCCCATGCCGCACATGGTGATGTTGCTGGATGAGTTCGCGCGCGGGTTGGCCAACTTCGATACATTGAGGGAAACGCTTGACCTGCTCGTCAGGCAGGGACGTTCTCTCGGCATGTACCTCATCCTCGCCAACCAGGATACCAACTCCGAGGTTGACCGACTGCTGAACAACGTCGGCTGGCGCATTGCATTAAAGGTGGGCAAGGACGAAGAGATTGCCATGATCGACCGTTCCCTGATGAGCACCCCGGGCGCCCTTCCAATCCGCGCCGGGCAGGGCTACCTGCGCTCGATAAAAGGCGTCATCACAAAATTCCAGGCGGGTTACGGCGGGCTGCCCGTGCTGGAAAACAAGGAGGCTGGCAACGAGGAATTCACCATTTACACCGTCGAGAACAACGGTGTACTTTCAACACTCTACCGCCACCGAGCCTCGCCATCCGGTCAAGCAGAGGAAGCCCGGAAGGGACCAGTGGTAAGTGAAGAGGAAAAGCTCATCGCCGCCATCGCTACCGCGACGCAAGAGATGGGCATTCAATGCGTCAACCGCATCTACCTTGACCCGTTGCCAGAGATCATTCATCTTAATGAAGTGATCGAGAATTCCACTGTTCCGTTCCGGTTCCGCGACGGCGCGTGGCTGAGCGAAGAAGCCCCCACTTCAGCACTGACCGTGCCTATAGGCTACGTGGATATTCCCAACGAATGCCTGCAAGAGGTGCTTGAGATCGATTTTCTGCGCCAGGATGGGCACTTGTGGATCGTTGGTGCTCCGGGCAGCGGTAAGGCGATGGCGCTGAACACCCTGTTGCTCTCGCTGGCGCTGACCCATACGCCTGAGGAAGTGCAGTTCTACATCCTCGAGTTTGGTGCCGGTACGCTGCGGTTAATGGATGGGCTGCCGCATACCGGTTCAGTGATTCGGCTGCAGGAAAAGGAAAAGATCCAACGCCTACTGGCATTCCTGGATAACGAGCTGGAACGACGCTCCACGCATGAGACGATGAGTGAGGGCAGTTCGCTGCATTATGCGCAGATATTCGTCATCCTCAACAATTACGCTGAGATGCGCTCCAACTATCCTGACGAGGCTGAAAGACTCTCTCGTTACGTGCGCGACGGCAAAGCTGCTGGAATTCACTTGGTTGTTACCTCGAACCGCGGGGCTGAATTAAACCGCAATATTTCCAGCAATATCGCGCGCAAACTGGTACTACAGCTGGCTAACCGTGATGAATACTTGGACGTGATTGGCAAGAACGTGCCACCGTTGGTCACCCGTTCTGAAGGGCGGGGTTACTGGGTGGCGGAAGTACCCAATGAATGTCAGGTGGGCTCCACCGCCGAGTTCAATATCAAGAATCTGGCTCGAGAGATGGATAAAGCCTGGGTGGGTAAGCGCCCACAAAAGATCGACACCATTCCCGCCTGCATTGCGCTGGAGGAATTGCTGGCAAAGCTCGAGGGCGATAAGCGCCAATCCGCGAATCGCATTGCCGTGGGCATCGCCTACGAAAATCTCGAGGTAGTCTACCCTGACCTATCCAAGGAGATGCGCAGCTGGCTCATCATCGGTCCACGCGAAAGTGGTAAGAGCAATTTCCTGGCCTGCGCCGCCGCCAACCTGTTGCAAAACGAGAGCGATACCTGGGATATCACGGCGGTTTCACTACGCCGCTCGCCGTTATCTGAAGTTGACGCGGGGACTGGGGTGTTTCGCTACGCCGGCAGCGCCGAGCAGGCAACAGAATTACTGAAGGAACTGGCGGCGAGGTTGGAGTCCGAGAAAGAGCGGGAAGGCAGGCGATACATGATACTGCTGGATGACCTCGGCGCGGCATTTGAACCAGGTTATGAAGAACTAGTGAATTGCATCAACACCATCGCTCCCCTACTCACAACGCGCCAAGACCTGCACCTGATGGCAGCCGGAATGGTAGACGAGTTGCGTTTACGCACCGCTGCTCCCATCGTGCAGACGCTCAGGCAGAGCCGTACCGGTATCGGGTTCTCGAAAGATTCAGGCGAATTGGATTGGCTCGGCACGCAAATTCCGCTGGAATTCCGCCGCATTGAGCTCCCCGCCGGTCGTGGGTTCTTTGTCTCGAAAGGCAAGCCGACACTGGTGCAGACGCCGTTTTTTGGTAAATGTTCTGGCAAGAGCAAGGATTAAGAGGGAGATTTTATGGCAAAAATCCACATGGAAACCGAGAACGTGCGCACCCTTGCGCGGTTGCTGGATCAGAAAGCTGGCGACCTGGATGAAGGTGTTGAAAGGCTTAAGCGGGCTCGTAGTCGTTTGGCTGGTGCGTGGTCAGGAGGATCGCGCGAGAAGCGATTTATGAGCCAGTACAACTCGCTGCTTAAACAAATGGATACCAAGGCGCACGAGTTGCAGGTGCTTTCAATGAGGCTTTACCGCGAGGTGGATGAGTGGGAGCGGGCCGATACCAAAGGACAGCAATCCATTAAATCGATTAAAGAGGCAAGTGCTGGACTTTTTTATGGATTATTATCTCCGTTTTACTTGATAAGGGGCAATGTAAAAGAGTACTCGATCACAGAGACTTGGGAGTTCCTCAACAGTACACAAACAGGTAAAGATCTAGAGGCATTAGCCAAACAACATGGGATTTGTTTTATTTTACCTGATGGCACAAAAATTGGAGATCCAGAAGGGGAAATAATTAATATCTATTTTGATGACACTGGGGATTACGCAGGTTACCAGCAAGATAATAAAATCGTAATAGATGATACATTAGATTGGACAGATAAAGGAGTTGATTCCGTTGGAGCAATTCTTGCTCACGAAATGCAACACGCAATTGATCGTGAAGCAGGACTTCTTCAAGATTATTCCGGTTTTGAAAGCATTACTGATCAAGAACAACTGGAGGAGTTTCTCGAACAACAAACTGAAACGCGTATAGCTTCCGAGGTTCGAGCGTATGAACGGACCGAAAACATTATTTTGGGCACCGAATATCAAGATGATGGGATTACTTCTCCTTCTGAGATAAGGAGAATAATCGTTGATAAGGATTACGAAACCATTTATGAGAACCAACTAAATCAATTGTTGTACCCAAATTACACAGTTGATGTGTATCTTAATGAAAGTACTGGCGAATTAGAGGTGAACTTGTATCCATTTATTAACGAAAACTTTGGGAACTATGCCTGATGAGGACAAATGAAAACTGAATCAATATCAACCAGTAAAAATACACTCTCTTACAATGATGAGAGCTTAACTTTTCAATATCCAATTGGTGGAAAAGTTGTCAAAATATATCACTCCGATGGAACAAGTGTAACTCGGCTACTGGGGTTAATCGATGGAGATCTAGTTGGAATCGATATTGAAAGAATACAAATAAATAATAACGCAAAGGAGGAAATACTTCGACTATCTTCAATCGAAAGAATTACCAACGAGCAGGAAAAGATACCACCAATGGAAATATCAGTAGGTGGTTACATGGGTTGGAGATACGTCTACAGGTTGTTTGAAGGGGGAAAAGATCAAGGATATATGGAGACCATAATAGTGAACACCCCTGCAGGTGTGTATCGCATAAAAATGAACGTGTCGGTTGATATTTACAATCGCTCCAAAATGATATTAAACACTGTAATCAGTTCTCTACAGTTTCGGTAAAAAACTTGTTGCTAGAAATGGGGTGATTTATGGCAAAAATCCACATGGAAACCGAGAACGTTCGCACCCTTGCGCGGTTGCTGGATCAGAAAGCTGGCGACCTGGATGAAGAAGTTGAAAGGCTTAAGCGGGCGCGAAGCCGCCTTTCCAATGCCTGGTCAGGAGGGTCGCGCGAAAAGCGATTTATAAGCCAGTACAACTCGCTGCTTAAAAAGATGGATGCCGAGGCGCACGAGTTGCAGGCGCTCTCAGTCAGGGTTTACCGGGAGGTTGATGAATGGGAGCGGGTGGATTCGGGATTTGGAAAGCGGAAGAACTTTTTGGGCAAGTACTGGGATGAAATAAAGGACGTATCCATTGATGATGGCGTTCGCTTGTTAGCTACGGGTATGATTATTTCAAAATTAAAAGCGGGGTCTTATTATGCAGGCGAAGTTATTTTCAACGGGAGTCGTGCATTAAAGGATAGTGCCGGATTTTTCCCAACCCTAACTCATATACGCGTAGATCACATTCCACAATCATTACTAAAGAACGCACTTGGAAAGATAACCCCACTAGAAATTGGTCTGGCAGTTATGGATTTTGGTGGAAGGGCAATCAAGGATTGGGGACAATATGAGGATGGATCGGAAAGGGCGACAGCGATCGGATTAGACGCTGCGTTTGTCGCCGGAAAGACCGTAGGTCTGCATTACGCCGGATATGCACTCGCTTCAGTCGCTACTGGTGGTCTATTATCCATTGGTGCTCCAGTTGTTTTTGTTGCCGGTGCTGGTATCGCAGTCTGGTGGGGAGTTAGCTATCTTGGTGGAAAAGCCCTTGATACAGGCTTTGAAACATATAAAGATGACATTGTACATGGTGGAGGTAAGTTATTGGATCAAACCGGTGTGGCTATTGGTAACGCGGCACAATCAATAACTTCCTCAGCCAGCCAAATAGGGCAAACAATCGATGATGCGTTTAGCGGTTTTAGATCGAAATTATTATCGTTTACTTAACCCATCGCATTGTCTATCCATAGAGGAGGTTTTGAAATGAAATTGGATGGCATGACAAGTTTTTCACTGAGTGTAGAAGAATTAGCTATGGCATTGGCGATGATCAATAGACCGGACCTGGGACAAATGGTATTAAAGGAAATTTATGACAATTTGACAATAGAGCAGATCGATTCGAGAATGACCGCCGCCAGCCACTCACTACTCGCACATGGTTATTGTGGTTTCACCGATGAATTAAAACCTCGCCTCGACTCGAAATTGGAACAAGCTCTTGTCACATTAGCAATCTACGATATAACTTTTCAACTAGGCATTGTCAAAGGGGGTAGAAGTATAAATGCGAATATTCATGTCAAGAACGGAAAAGCCTTTACTTCTCACAGCGTGCAAGCTGGCATCATCCATTTACTAGAACATGGCGTAGAGCGCTTGCTGGAGAGTTATCTATTAGATATCCTTGAAGATTATGGGGATGAAGTTAAGTTGACGATACCCTCAGGTTTGAAAATATCGATGAAAGCGCTATCAGCGGCGGCAAAAAGAGCAGATGATAAGAGCAACCCCATAGAAGCACTCCAAACATCATTAGAGGACTCCAAAATCGGACAGGCATTAGCAGAAGACATCTCTAACCAAGTAAGCCGCGTTACTTTGATCCGAATAAATGCCAAATCAGGAATTGATGATAAGGAACTCCTTGTCGCTCCAAAACAAGTTGTGCTTCTTTTGAAAAGTAAGATCCGGACCTGGTATTTTGAGTTCGAATCACCAGACGATGAGGCAACGGCGCTAGTAGAATTAGTAACCCGCAAAGATTTTTCCAAAAAACTATTAAAATTCATAGAATAATAAGGAATGTTTTGCTGATTAATGATGACCCTCATCCACATTGAACCCGACGCACTGCGCAGCCTGAGTCGCCTGCTGGAACAGCAGGTGCACTGCCTGCTGGACGAGGAGTTCCGGCTGAAGCTGGCATTGGCCCGCCTGGAAATGGCGTGGACGGGCGCCTCAGCCATGGAATACTTCGAGGAGCTGCATAACAATCAGAAGGATTTGCATGAGTTGATCGTTGAGTTGTACCTGCTGGCGATCAAGCTGGCTCAGCACAGTGACCGCTGGGAGGATAGCGACCTGGTGTGGCAAGCGCTGTTCTGCGACCTGTACCGCACTTATCCCCGGCTGGGAGGTGGTGAATGACAAACGTGGTGGTCACGATCGAATATGGTAACCGGCAACGCGCTGACCTGGCCATACCGCTGGATGTGCCCTGCCGCCTGCTGGCCGCCAGCCTGGGAAAGGCCCTCAACCTGGAAAGTGATGTTGAGCAGGCGTTCACGCTAACTGAAGCGGATTCTCCCGGCGGGCAACGCCTGCCAGCCAATAGCACCCTAAGCGGCGCCGGCATCCTCAACGGGCGTATATTACGCTTATCCAGCGAGCGCGTCAAAGAGGCACGCTCCATCCCGCAAGGCGGAGCCTGGTTACAATCGGAAAATGGGCAATCCTTCAGCCTGGTCGGCGCCTACACGCTGCTTGGCAGGAGCGACCCGCGCCACAACATCCTGCCGGATATCGATCTGACGGAGCTGGATACGCTCCGTATCGCCTCGCGCCGCCACGCTTGCATCGAGTTCAACCAGGTGGTCTACACCGTCACCGACCTGGGCAGCGCCAACGGCACCTGGCTCAACGGCCGGCGCCTTCAGGTGAAAACAGCGGAACCGCTCTCAGAAGGAGATGAAATCACTTTCGGCAGGAATGGAGTGAGACTGAGCTTCAGCCGGGGAGTATAGCCATTTGCCCCCCCTTCAAACATCAGAAGATCAGAAGTGCAGCAACCAGCACATCAGAACTACGGCGAGAGCAAGCAACGAAAGCCGACGTTGCTGTACGTATTGACAGGATAGACCCTTTCGCGGACGGCGGAGCGGATGTAGTAACCATTGTAGCTAAACGAGCCGCCGCGCAGTACTCTTGACTCTCCAATAGTTGGTCCGGTCGGGTTTGATACGCTCCCGGATGGGTAATCTCCGTACCAGTCCGCTACCCATTCCAAAACATTCCCCGCCATGTCCAGCGCGCTGTACGGGCTGGCACCATCCGGGTATGTACCCACCGGCGCGGTGTCCTCATATCCATCATCAATCGCCTTATTCGACCAGTCATCATCGGTATTCTTATCGGCGAAATTCACCAGGTTACCCGCGGGTGGTTCATTACCCCACGGGTAGGTTCTGCCATCCGTGCCACGCGCCGCCTTTTCCCATTGCGCTTCCGTCGGCAGCTGTCTGCCCGCCCACGTGCAGTACGCCTCCGCCTGGTACCAATCCACGTAGAACACCGGGTAATTGTCATAGTCAGCGTTCCCGTAATACGAATTAGGGGTGTAAGAAACATCAGTGTAAGGTATTGTGCAACCGTCCTCAGCCACGCACATCGCGTACATCGCATTGGTCACCTCGGGTCTGGTCGATCCAGTAGGCGTCCAGGTACACCGTGTGCTGCGGGTGTTCTTCGTCTTCGCCCACACCCTCCGGCGAGCCCATCAGGAACTCGCCCGCTGGGACGTACACCATGGTCATGCCATCCTTGGGCGAGACCATTGTTGAACCGATGGTGTAGTTTTCAGTAGTATTGGCGGGTGCACTGGTGGCTGTTGAGGGGATTTTTGTTGCTGGAGGTGATGCAACGGTGGCTGTGGGCGGTTGGTCAGTGAAAGTAGGTGCTACCATATCCTCAATTAGCGGGACGTCTGTTGCTGTGGGCGCAGCGGGGCGGGTGGTGAACCAGCTGCTGGTCAACCCGATGATCAGTAAAGTCACCAGCACCAACCCGCCCATGGCGTATGCCATTACCTTCGTCCAGTCAATGGTCTTAATAGGTTCTTCAGACACCCGGGGAGTTGTAACCCTTGGAGGGGGTTCAGGTAAAACACCGTGATCTGCCGTGGCGAGGCTGTCCGACTGCATTACCGTTGACATGGTTTCTTCCTTCACCGTTGTGGGGCGAGGAGCCGGGCTGGATTCCAGCGCCTTCCCTCCAGTCAGCCTGGTTAAGCCAGTGGTAAACGCCTTCATGTCCTGGTACCTGTCTTCCGGCTTCTTCGCCAACGCTTTTATTAATACGCGCTCTACTTCATCCGGCAAATCGGTTATCAAATCCTTTGGCCGTGGCAGTGGTTCCGTTGCCTGTTTAAGTAAAACTGCTGCCGGTGTATCAGCGGAATAAGGCTTCCGTCCGGTGACCAGCTCGTACAGCACCACACCCAATGCGTAGATATCCACAGCCGGGGTGAACTGTCCCGTCCATTGTTCCGGTGCCATGTACTCCGGGGTGCCCAACCCCATACCGGTGCCGGTGAGCGTGTTGCCGTCGTCAACTTCCAGCATCTTGGCAATACCGAAATCGGTCAGCATCACCTCGCCGGAATCCGTGAGGAGAATATTGGAAGGTTTGACATCCCGGTGAATCATCTTATGCTGGTGTGCGTATTCAAGCGCCTTCGCGATAGGCAGCACCAGGCTTACTGCCTGTTGATAAGGGATAGGCTGACCCATGGTCTGTTTCAACGTACCGCCGTGCAGGTAGGTCATCACCAGGTAAGGGATACCGTTGTATTCTCCATAATCGTACACGTTGACAATATTCGGGTGGTTCAGCCGCGAAACTTCCTTCGCCTCGCGCTCAAACCGGATGAGCGCTCGATCCAGCAGTGCCGGTGCCATCTGCTCGGTGCGGATGACTTTGACCGCCACTTCGCGCTCCAGATGGGTATCATAAGCTTTATAAACAACCGCCATACCCCCCTCACCCAGCTTTTCGAGGATGTGGTAACGACCAAAGGATTGTCCGATGAGATTTAACAATTAGTGCTCCGTGTCAGAATGGAATAACACTCTGATATTTTATATTTTTTTTCAATAATCATCCTTCATGGTATCACTTGATTTGTAGATGCGCAGCGGAAGCCGGTATCCCCATTGGTATTGGTCTGTTTGTAGGCTGCCCGGTAAGCCGACCGGACACCCTCTATGAGGTCATCCCACGCCCCGCCGCGCATGACACGGATCGTGCCGTTGACGGGTCCTGTGGGATTGCTTTCCGGGCTCTGGGAGTAGTAATCCTTACTGTACCAATCCGCCACCCACTCCCACACATTGCCCGCCATATCCAACACACCGTAAGGGCTGGCACCGTCTGGATAGTTACCAACCGGAGATGTGTACTTATAGCCATCATCTACAGTTTTCACCGACCAATCAAAACTGGTGTTGGCATCTGCGTAATTGACCAGGTTACTATCCGGCCGACTATTTCCCCAGGGGTAGGTCGCACCATCCGTACCCCGGGCAGCTTTTTCCCATTCAGCCTCGGTGGGCAGGCGTTTACCAGCCCACTCACAGTAAGCATAGGCATCATTCCATGACACATGAATGACCGGATGATCCTCCAGGCCAGAGATGTCGGAGGAAGGACCGAATGGGTGCTCCCAGTCGGCACCGCTGACCGAAAGCCATTCAATTCCCACCAGGGCAAATGACTTCCCTGCGTTTTCGGCATCGGTATGGTAATTGGTTTCAGCCACAAACCTGGCGAACATGGCGTTGGTTACCTCAGTTATATCAATGTAAAAGGCTTCCAAATACACAGTGTGCTGCGGGTGTTCATCAGCGTCACCATCACCAACTTGGGAGCCCATCAGGAACTCGCCTGCGGGCACGAAGACCATTGTCATCCCGTCCTCTGGTGAGACGGTTGGTCGAGCCGATCGTGTTCACCCCGGTCGGTGTTGGAGGTATATTTGTGGTTTTGGCAGGCAGGTTGGTAGCGGTGGGAGGTAAAACGGTAGGAATTGGCTGTTCAAGTGTTGGCAAAGTAGTCTGCACTGGCGCGGATTCGACCGCAAACCAGCCTTTGGTCAACCCGATGATCAGTAAAGTCACCAGTGCAACACCCGCCAAACCGATCAAAACAAACCTTATCCATGCAAAGCGCATTAACTCCAGCCGGGGCGATATGGCAGAATCATTCTCTTGTACTCGGTGACTGCCGGCAGCCTGTCCGGATTTCTCTGCAGTTCCGAAAGATTCCGCTCTGGTGCCGGGCTGTGAAATGGTCTCAACCTTGAGAATAGGTGGCGTTGGACCTGCAGAGGTATTCAACAATTTTTTCAGCGCCGCCACAAATCCGCTCATATCCTGGTAACGGTCTTCCGGTTTCTTCTGCAGGGCTTTTAAAAGCACCCTTTCCACCTCATCCGGAAGATCAGGCAGCAAATCCCTGGGGCGCGGAAGCGGCGCGCTGGCGTGCATGACCAGCACTGCCATTGGCGTATCAGCTTCAAATGGTTTCCTGCCAATTAGCATCTCGAAAAAAACAACCCCCAGGGCATAAATATCCGCCCGGTGGTCCACCGTTTTACTCATTACCTGCTCTGGCGCCATGTACTCAGGGGTGCCCACAGTGGCCGCGGTGCCGGTCAGATCCTGGGTGACATCCTCATCCAGCACTTTGGCAACCCCAAAATCGGTCAGCATCGGCCTGCCTGCGGCTGTTAACAGGATATTGGCCGGTTTCACATCACGGTGAACCAGGTTCTGCTGGTGGGCGTATCCGAGCGCTTCTGCTATAGGCAGCAGCATCCGGGCGGCCTCCTGCCAGGTTAACTTTCCGTGCTGCTTGAGGTATTGTTTGAGTGTACCGCCGGGCAGGTAGGGCATGACCAGGTAAGGACTACCCTCGTGCTCGCCATAATCAACAACTGACACGATGCCTGGATGATTGAGCTTTGCCACAGAGCGGGCTTCACGTTCAAAACGCTTGAGCGCGCGATCCAGCACCGCCGGACCCAGATGATCTGTGCGGATGACCTTGACTGCCATCTCGTGCTCAAGGTGAGTATCGTAGGCTTTGTAAACCACAGCCATGCCGCCCTCACCCAGTTGCTCGAGGATGTGATAACGACCAAGGGAGTGTCCGATCAGGTCCACAATGATAATCCGATACTGGCTAATGATAAGTACTTACATAATTCTATACCAACCCGACATTTGTCAACCATACCGGGATAACGCGGTCATAAACTTTACAATCTTGGTATTACATAATTTACAGGTCATCAACTCATAATCTCCCCCCAATGTTCAAACTCAATTGGCGTCCTGTACGCAGCGGATACCAAAATCATACGTGGTATCAGTGGGATCACCTAGATAATAGCGATACGTGCTGCGGATGTGAGCCGCGCTATCTCCCCACGAACCTCCGCGCAGCACTCGGTGGTATCCAAAATCGGGTCCTGTGGGGTTTACCGCGGCACTCTCACGATAATACTCCTGGCTGTACCAATCCGCTACCCACTCCCATACATTTCCCGCCATGTTCAAAACGCCGTAAGAACTGGCACCCTGCGGATAAGAGTTGACCGGTGCTGTATCGGCAAAACCATCATCCACTGATGAATCAGACCATTTATAACTGGTATTCCTATCGGCAAAATTGGCAAGATTACCCGTTGGATAGGTGTTCCCCCAAGGGTACTTGCGGGGATCCTCGCCACGAGCGGCTTTTTCCCACTCGGCTTCGGTGGGAATGCGCCGACCTGCCCATTCACAATAGGCGATGGCTTGTGGATAATTGATGTATATCACAGGATAATCAGCATACTCGGGATTACCAAAATACAAACTACGAGTTACTGAATCCTGGCGGACAGGTTTCTCACACGCACCAGCCTCTACGCATTTGGCGTATTGCTCGTTTGTCACTTCTGTCATGTCAATCCAATAGGCGTCCAGGTAAACTTTGTGCTGGGGACCTTCTCCGACCACAGCGACATCTTCAGCAGCACCCATCATAAACTCACCTGCGGGGATCAAGATCATTGTCATACCGTCTAGTGGGGAAATAACAGCGGGAGTGGGAGTGGGTCGTATTGTGGTAGGGGTTGGAGGGACACTGGTTTTTGTCGGCTGCAAAGATGCTGGTTGTTCCGTTTCAATGAGTGGTTCTTTGGTCACCTGTTGTTGCGGCTTACCGCTGAACCAACCCGATAATAAAGCAGTGATCAACAACCCCAGGAGTATGATTCCTCCAGCGCTGAAGGCAAGAATTCGAACCCAGGAATGTGATCCGCCTGAGATGGAAGATGCTGGTAACAATGCATCCACGGTGCCCTCAGTAGAAGGCGCAGCGCTAGAGGGATAATTTTCTCTGATCTCCCGATCTGAATGCGGAACCGCCGGACCTGAAGTCTCCGGAGTGATCTGTGGAGGGGGTGCAACTACAATAGTTTTTTCCAGTGCCACTAGCGCTGCGGCAAATTCCGCCATGCTCTGGTATCGGTTGGCAGGATCCTTCTGGAGAGCTTTTAATAGCACTCGCTCCACTTCGAATGGTAGATCCGGGAGGAACTCCTGTGGGCGAGGCGGCGGTGCGCTGGCATGCTTTACCAGCACAGCCATGGGAGTATCCGCTTCGTATGGCCGTCTTCCGGTGATCATCTCGAAGAAAACCACACCAAGCGCGTATATATCCGCACGGTGATCCACAGTTTTACTCATCACCTGCTCTGGTGCCATGTACTCCGGTGTGCCCACTGTAGCCGCAGTGCCTGTCAAATCCCGGGTCATTTCCTCGTCCAGCACTTTGGCAACCCCAAAATCAGTTAACATCGGAATGCCATTAGAGATAAGCATGATATTGGATGGTTTTACATCCCGGTGAATGAGTCTTTGTTCGTGAGCATAACCCAGGGCTTCTGCGACAGGCACCAGGAGTTGAGAGGCTTCCAACCAGGATATTCGAGTGTTGTGCGTGATGTATTGCTTTAGCGTGCCGCCTGGTAGATAAGGCATCACCAGGTAAGGTTTGCCTTCATATTCACCGTAATCGGTCACCTTGATGATATTGGGGTGATCCAGCCTGGCAACCGCTTTGGCTTCAAGCTCAAAACGCTTTAATGCACGGTCGAGCACTGCCGGACCGAGATGGTCAGTACGGATCACCTTGACGGCGACTTCGCACTCCAGGTGAGTATCGTAGGCTTTGTAAACCACAGCCATGCCCCCATCGCCCAGCTTCTCGAGGAGGTTGTAACGACCGAGGGCTAAACCGATAAGATTAGACAAAAATATCCTTAGATTATTAGTTTTCAAGATACCTAGAAACTATTGATCTATAACTTACTCTCCATATCGTGAAATTCTTTTAGCATGGCAACCAGATGCGAAATCGATTTTTTTAGGTCGTTTTCTGCGATAATCATTTTTTCGATCGCAGAATCAAGAGGAGCATTAACTAATTCATTAGCTTGACCGTATATTTGACCTAACTTTTGCTTATTCATTTGTAGTTTCTCGATGGTGCTATGCACTTCATGTAGATGATTCTTCAAATCTACAGATATTTCTTCCCAATTTATAATGAATGTCACTAGTCTCATTTATCCTCTCTGTCCCAAAAGAATTTATGGCCTCAATTCATTCTCTAATTCTTCAGACCGATTAATTGAACTGCCATCCTTACATAAGTGTTCACTTATTCTTAGTTAGTAAATTGAATCAATTAATGTCATGGATTAATTGTTCTCCAATACATATTTTGTTGATTGAGGTGGTAAACCTAATCGTAAACAAAAAGCCAAGCCAATTGTGGTTATTACAACGAAAGAGATCCTAATTATTGCTCTGTGCCTCTCCATTCCGATGTGATATTTGTGCTACTCCTAATACTTGTTCTAGTCTTTGCACAATATTATATAAACTAGTCCATAGCTCACAAGATTAAATAGATTGCCTTGTACACCACTGCCATGCCACCCTCGCAGAGATTTTCAAGAATATGGTAACGACCTAATGAGTAACTGAAAAGTGAGTTCATTTAGTTTTCCCCAATGTTAGTTTCTTCTCAAGAAAGGTGTCGGTTTACTAGTAACCCTCAAGTTTCAAATCAGGTTGAAGGAAAAATTCCAAAATGCCCTTGTTAATCTCAAAATCCGTGTCACCATGCGTCGAAAGTTCTATATCCACAGCCGGCACGTTCTGCAATACCACCCAGTTAACCAGCATTCCGCTGTAAACGCAACCAATGTCCTTAGCGGGGTATGGGTAAGGGCTCAACCCACTGAGATAAAAAGCCAGCATCTGCGATTTGGGTCCAGGTTGGATGCCGCCGGGAAATATACCTAAACCGGCAGAGTGATAATTGATCAGCGCATCGATGTTGTGGGAAAGGAAAAAATCCATGAAAGCCTGAGTTTCAGGCTCAGAGCCCGGTTCGGGACCCGCGGTGACGTAGACCTGATTAAAACACACGTCGCGATTCCAGTCTATAACCCATTCGGCATCAAAGTTGCGGTTCAGATCCACTCCGTTGGCGTTTGCACGCCCGGTCGCATCACGGGCTTTGGCGTATCCATCCGGATTCAAGTTTCTCAGGATGTAAAGCGTAACCTCGGCGGGTACGAGCTGCGGGTTTTCTTTAAGATAAGCGATAAGCTCATCTGCCAGTGCCACAGTATTCCACTCATATCCCCCATGAATGCCTGCGACGATCATGCGCTCTATGGGTCCGGTCCCGAATTGATACACTTCGAGGGGCAGGCCGTTTACCGAATGGCCAATGACAAAGGATTGGCCAAATTGAGGTGTCGGAGTAGATTCAATCGTGGCAGTAGGTTCAGGGGTTGCTGTTGGCGCAGGCGAAGCGGTGGCCGTCACAGTCGGCGGCAAGGGTGTGGAGTATGGGGTAGCGGTATGCGTGATCCGGGCGGTCGGCGAGGGTGTTTCCCGGTCGATTGGCACAATCCGCAAGTTCAGTAATATGGCAAGAACCACCAGGAAGATTAATAACGCCACAGCGGCTAATAGAAATCCGGCGGACAGACGTTTTGGAGGTAGATCGGGATCTCTTTTGTATTGATTCATTCGTTCACTCTTTGTCAATTGGGCATATATAATACTTCAGCTTATCGTCAGTGCCTTCCTTGACCCAACCTGTCAGGTCAGCCTGATTATCCCTCTTGAAAACAACCTCCCACCAGGTGCTCTTGTCCTCACACACGTGCCCACCGATGATCTCCAATTTATCTCCAGGGTTTAAGTTTCTGACTAAAGCACCGTCATTTTCTGGTGTAATCCTTAACCTCAGGTGATCTATCGTGCAAACTTCCACCTTATCCCCCACTTTCACGCGCGAAGGCGGCATACCGGGGCACACAACAGGTGTGGGTGTCTTGGAAGATGTAGTATTCTTCGGGGTGCTGGTAACGACTATCACGGCAGAACTATTGTTCGAGCGGGTTGCAGCAGGTACAGGGGTTGACATAACCGCTGACGAAGAAGAAGTATCCTGCTGATAAGGTTCAGAAACCTGGTTGGTGTAATCTGCACCATTGGATTGGTCGTAACCGCCAGTGTAGGGCGTTCCCCTGTTGGAAGTTAACAGGATGATCGTGATGACCCCGACAACAGCGAAAACACCCAACAGGATCCAGGGCAGCATGTTTTTCCTGGCAGGAAGAACCGGTGAAGGTGTTGAGTAAGGGGTTGACCGTGAATACGCGGGGGGCGGAGGAGGAACCCGATCAAATGACGGTGCGGATGAATAGCTCTCACGTGCTGATGTTTGAACAACAGTGCCATATTGATCATTCAGAGAATCGTCCAGAACATCGACGGTTTCCAGAGAACCCAATGTCATGGGAGTCGCGGCCGGTTTCCACGCAAGTGGCGCGCCACTCACCAAGGCACGCAGCGCGCTTTCCATCTCAGCCATTGAGGAGAACCGGTCATCAGGTTTCTTCATCAAGGCTTTCATGAGGAAATCTTCAACCACCTGCGGTAGGTCGGGATTAATGCGGGTTGGGCGGGTAAGCGGCTCGCTGGCGTGTTTAAAGAGGGTTTCCATCGGTGTTACACCGCTAAAGGGGCGCATTCCGGTGACCATTTCGTAATAAACAACACCCAGCGAATATATGTCAGCTCGATGATCTACTGATTTACTGACGATCTGCTCCGGCGCCATGTAATCAGGGGTGCCGACGGTGGCGTTGGTTCCAGTGAGATCCAGGGTCCCGTCTTCATCCAGTACCTTAGCCACGCCAAAATCCGCCAGCATGGGAATACCGTTAGTGGTGAAGAGAATATTGGAGGGTTTTACATCGCGGTGAATGATATTGTGTTTATGAGCATATTCAAGCGCGTTCGCGATGGGGATGAGCAGGTTTGCGGCTTCCTTCCAATCCAGCCGACCGCGGGAAGAGATCATCTGGGTCAACGTCCCACCCGTGAGCAGCGGCATCACCAGGTAAGGAACGGAATCTTCCTCCCCGTAGTCCATCACCTTGACGATGTTGGGATGCACGAGTTTTGCCACATCCTTGGCTTCGCGTTCAAAGCGCTTGCGGGTGCGGTCAAGAGCAGCAGGAAGAATCTGATCTGTCAGGATCATTTTGACGGCGACATCGCAATCCAAATGTATATCATGAGCTTTATAGACCACCGCCATGCCGCCCTGGCCAATCTTTTCCAGGAGGTCATAACGATTGTTCAGTATATGATTTTTATTCAACACTTATGACCCTCTACGTGTCCTGGATTGGTGGTAAAAACCTGAACCATAAAATCACTAAATTGCACACTTCTTCGCAAGAAAAAGATCATTGAAAAGGAAATAATTCTAGAAATCTTGTGGACCTTATACCCCCTGATGTGGGTATAAGGTCATTTTTCCACAATGATCTGCAAAACAGCCCTTTCTGCTGAATTGGTTTCCAGTGTGTTGACAATACGATAACCTTTACTGATCAGATGGTTAAGGATGGAATTTATCCCCACCACCTGGGTGTTATTCTCGTCAACATAGACATACTCATAACCAGCGGGTGTCAATGTTTTCCTTACCTCAACGACTGACGATCTGGGCGTTGGTCTGCCAGTGGAAGCCCCACCAGCAGCAACGAACGGTCCAGAACTCCCCTGGACATTGCTTTGATTCTGAGGACGAGTAATCGCATCAGCGATGGCTTTTGTTATTTTATCGGTATCAATAGCGGCTGAGTTTTTAATCGCCATGAAATTCCGGATAGTCATGAACGCTCCCACCAGTAATCCGATAATACCGATGGTTTTCAGGAACCTGGCGATCCTCAATGGCACATAGTATCGGGTGGTTGCTTCACCCGGGGCTAGATAATAAGGGCTTGGCAAATTATTCATCCATGTGGTGCCGATGATGAGCAACACAATGCCGCTGACCAGAATATACAAACCGTACTTCGTCAAGAAAATATTTATTTTATCCATCCCTAAGCTCCTGTGTAAATAATTTTGTTGTTCAAAAATAGGGTGCTGGTATTGATTATACAAGTAAACCAATTCTCACAACTCGAGAATCACTGCTTTCTCAACTGTGGTCACTAAGGGGCTTCGCTGGCGCTCAAGGAACAACGAAAGCCGAAGTTGATGCCGCTCGCATCGCCAGGAACGCTCCTGCTGCGGAAGGCGGAGCGGATGTCGCTAACGAGGTTGTTCCACGAGCCGCCGCGCAGTACTCTTGACTCTCCAATAGTTGGTCCGGTCGGGTTTGATACGCTCCCGGATGGGTAATCTCCGTACCAGTCCGCTACCCATTCCAAAACATTCCCCGCCATGTCCAGCGCGCTGTACGTGCTGGCACCATCCGGGTATGTACCCACCGGCGCGGAGTCCTCATATCCATCATCAATCGCCTTATTCGACCAGTCATAATCGGTATTCTTATCGGCGAAATTCACCAGGTTACCCGCGGGTGGTTCATTACCCCACGGGTAGGTTCTGCCATCCGTGCCACGCGCCGCCTTCTCCCATTGCGCTTCCGTCGGCAGTTCCCTCCCCGCCCATTGGCAGTAGGCTTCAGCCTGGTGCCAGGTCACAGAGATCACCGGGTATTCGTCATAATCCGGGTTGCCGTAATAGCTGTCCCTCGTGTAAGATTCCCTTGATCTGGGCTCTGTGCAACCGCCATCCGCCACGCACCTCGCGTACATCGCATTGGTCACCTCGGTCTGGTCGATCCAGTAGGCGTCCAGGTACACCGTATGTTGAGGTCGCTCGTCATCATATCCCGCGCCCTCCGGCGAGCCCATCAGGAACTCACCCGCCGACACATATACCATGGTCATGCCGTCTATAGGTGAGATCATTGTTGATCCGATGGTAATGCCTTCTGAGGGGGTAGTGGGCTGCGTAGGGAGAATGGTTGGCTCTACAGTTCCCTCTAGTACTGGCACTTCAGTCGTCAGCGGGGTAGATCTGCGCGTGAACCAGCCGCTGGCAATTCCGATCACTAGAAAGGCGACCAAGGCGATGATACCAAATATGACCGCCCGGTTCCTTCCCATAGTCGCGGGTGTGGGTTCAGTACCCATTACAGGGGCAGGTGAAACCAGCTCCTGAGTTACTGGATGGGTCACAGGAGGAGCAATTACCACGGGCTTTACCGGGTTTTCCTCCTCCCCCTTACTCTCAAACTGTCCAATGGTGGCATAGGTGTTCGTTATTGACTGTACGGTGTTCGTTTCGACGTTTGCATTGAAGGGCACGCCACCCGGTGTCTCCCGCTCCAACGCTGCGGCGAACGTTCCCATGTCCTGGTACCTGTCCTCCGGCCGTTTAGCCAGCGCTTTTAGCAGCACCTGTTCCACTTCATCCGGCAGGTCAGGTGCCAGGTCCTTTGGACGCGGCAGCGGCGCACTGGCATGCTTAAAGAGCACGGCCATGGGAGTATCTGCCTCGTATGGCCTCCTCCCCGTCACCATCTCGTAATACACCACCCCCAAAGCGTAAATATCCGCGCGGTGATCTACCGTTTTGCTCACCACCTGCTCCGGTGCCATGTACTCAGGCGTTCCTACCGTGGCAGAAGTGCCGGTCAGGTCCTGTGTCATCTCGTCATCGATGATCTTGGCCACGCCAAAGTCCGTCAGCATCGGTCGCCCTTTAGCAGTCAACAGTATATTTGAAGGTTTCACATCACGGTGGATGAGTTTTTGTTCGTGGGCGTAATCCAGCGCTTCCGCAATAGGGATCAGCAAATGGGCAGCATCCTTCCATGCCATCCTGCCGTGTTCCTTGAGGTACTGCTTGAGGGTCCCTCCCGGCAGGTAGGGCATCACCAGGTAAGGACTGCCCTCGTGATCGCCATAATCCATGACCTTAACGATGTTAGGGTGATCCAGTTTCGCCACCGCCTTGGCTTCCCGTTCAAAGCGGTTGAGAGCACGGGAAAGCGCCGCAGGCGAAATCTGCTCCGTCCGGATGACCTTGACCGCAACCTCATGCTCAAGGTGGGTATCGAAGGCTTTGTACACCACCGCCATACCCCCCTCACCCAGCGGCTCTAGGATATGATAGCGACCAAGGGATTGCCCGGTGAGAACATTCATAGCTTCCCTCTCATGTATTCCAATAGTATATACACAACACAACAAAAACGCAAATACTCGCGGAGTGAGGGTTGTGAAGGGGTCAGCACATAGTATACAGTTTATGAAAAAGACTTATGAGATCTACAGGGATAAATGTCTAGAATTGGTTGGGATAAAGTACAACCAGTTGGAGACCTATCGAAATGAACGATACCACCCCTTTAGATTATCAAGAGTTGCGCAACATCAGCCCA
>Ga0255342_1001923_pt1 | contig 27432 bp, 22 predicted proteins | sample wastewater_treat_3_FD_192416 | JGI IMG/M metagenome (GOLD analysis project Ga0255342, IMG submission 192416) | Wastewater microbial communities from Lulu Island WWTP, Vancouver, Canada - plant14 | ecosystem: Engineered > WWTP > Wastewater > Unclassified | place: Canada: Vancouver, British...
GAGCGGTTCTACCATCATCTGTTCGCCTCCGACAGCCACATGCGCGGGCTCGTGGACGAAATCGGCTTCGGCTCGCGCCTGTTCTTCCGGCGCCCCGTTACCGCGCAGTGGTGGGAGGGCAAAACCTACCCTCTGGACTCACCCGGCGCTGTTCTCCGGTTTCCGGGGGTGCCGCTGGCCGATCGCGTACGGTTCGGTGGGGCGGTGGCGTATCTTCGCTTCCTGTGCCGCGACTGGCGGAAGCTGGAGAAGTCCACGGCGGCAGGCTGGTGCCGCCGGGCGATGGGCGACCGCGCGTACCAGGCCCTCATGCGCCCTCTTCTGGAAGGCAAGTTCGGCGAGCACTACGAGGAAGTGAACACGGCGTGGCTGTGGGCGCGCTTCCGGGCGCGCACTCCCCAGCTCGGTTATTTCGAAGGCGGGTTTCAGGCCTTCGCCGATGCCCTTGCGGCGGCGGCCCGCCGGCAGGGATCGCGCATACTAACCGGGCAGGTCATCGAGCAGGTGCGTCAAGACCCTGACGGCCGCTGGAGCATCGAGACAGCCGAAGGGGTCCAGACGTTCGATGCGGTTCTCTCGACGACGTCTCCGGGGACGCTTGCAAAGATGGCGCCGGAACTTCCCGCAAGCTATCTCGACAGGGTGCGCAAGCTGAGGTCGCTGGGGGCAATCGTGCTCACCATCGCGCTCGACCGCCCGCTGAGCCCGCAAGTGTACTGGCTCAACGTGCCCAAGCCGCGCTTCCCGTTTCTGGCGCTCGTCGAACACACGAACTTCATCGAGCCTCAGCATTACGGCGGCGTTCATCTGGTGTACTGCGGCGACTACATCCCGGTGGAGCACGAATACTTCAAACTCTCGGCGGACGAGATTCTGGAGCGGTTTCTCCCCGCGCTCAGGGACGTGAACCCGCAGTTCTCGCGGGAATGGGTGAAAGGCTGGTGGATGCACCGCGAGCCCTACGCGCAGCCGGTGGTGTCGCTCAACCATTCGAAGAATATTCCGCCCATCGCATCGCCGCTCGCCGGCCTCTACTGGGCGAGCATGAGCCAGGTGTACCCGTGGGACCGCGGGACGAATTTCGCAGTGGAAATCGGCGAGATGGCCGCCGCCGAGATGATTCGCGCACGGCCGCCCGCCGGCTGACCTGCAACTGCGCGTGCCACACGTTTGGCGGCACCCCTTCCCTTTAGGCAAAAGTGGTAGTATAATTGGTTCACTGGCGGAACGGTGGGAAACAGCGCCCGCCATGAGGTTACACTGGCTATGCGAAAAGGCTTCACATTAATTGAACTTCTGGTCGTTATCGCTATTATCGCGATCCTGGCCGCCATCCTGTTCCCGGTTTTTGCTCAGGCGAGGGAGCGCGCCCGCATGGCCGCCTGCCTCTCCCACGGAAAGCAGCTCGCCACCGCGACGCTGATGTACATTGACGACAACAAGGGGCGCTGTCCGTCGCAGCTCCCGGCGGAGTTGATCGGCACGAAGCTGGGGACATATCAGGGCAAAAACTTCGGCGCCCAGCTCTGGTCGTATCGCATACATCCGGGCTTCACGCAGTACGTCAAGGACGACAAGATCTGGATCTGCCCCACACGCGGCGGAAATGGCTTCTACGGCAAGCGGTACGCGTTCGGGTATCTTCAGACCTGGATTCCCTTCGCGCATGTGAGCCTGCCCGGAACAGACGGCGGCTGGTACAACGCAGCCACGAAGACGCCCTACACAATCGCGGAGCTTGACGGGAAGGACGGACGGCCGCTGACGAACAGGGTCGCCTGGTTCTGCATGGTGCTGAACATGCCCGACTCGTTCATGCCAGGCATGCAACTCCCGTTCATGCCTCATAAGGACGGCTCCATCTACATCTACATGGACGGGCACGCGCAGTTCAAGAAGACTGCCGAAAACAGCGTGGCGCCCGTAGACTACTACACCGGCCAGTAACCGGTTAGCCGCCTGTAAAGTAGTCGTACACCAGCTTCGAAGTGCGCGCAATCGCTTCGTCCGCCCGCGCGCGAATGGCAAAGTCGGCGGTGAAGACCGCAATCACATACGGCGGTCCCTCACGGGGCACGATCAGCCCGCTGTCGTGGCTGACATCGTCCAGCCCGCCCGGCTTGCTGGCGATGCGGGCGGTCTTCGGCAGGTCGCGGGGCAGCTTCTCGCTGTGCTGCTGGCGCTCCAGAATGTCCAGACACTCGCGGCAGGACTCCGGGACCAGGGGCGCGAAGTCCGCGCGGTGCAGCATCTCGTACACCCGCACTATCTCCTGCGCCGTGATGAGATTGTCGCGGCCCTTCTTGCGGGCCTCCAGATCGAAAAGCCGCCGCTGGAGCTTCGTCTCGGTGAGAGAATGCCGGGCCAGAAAAGCCTCGATGTACTCCAGCCCGATCCGGTCAATCAGCATGTTCGTCGCGGTGTTGTCGCTTACGACTATCATCAGATGAGCGAGATCCCGCAGCGTGACTCGCAGGCCTACGTGCATCTCTTGAAGCACGCCGGAGCCGCCGACCACGTCGGAGGCCTGCATCACCGCCTCGTCGCCGAGGTCGAGCCGCCCTTCGTCCCTCGCGGCGAACAGGCCGGTCAGGAGAGGAACCTTGATGACGCTCGCCGCGGGGAACACCTCGCCCGGGGCGACAAGAACCTCCTCACCGGACTCGAGGTTTCTGGCGGCGAGCGAGTATCTTCCCCCCGCCGCGGACTTCTGACGCCTCACCGCGGCGAGGAGCCTGCTTCTTCGTTTGCTGATCACTGTGGAGTGGATGCCTTTCAGACGTTTCGACGCGGCCCGTCTTCCCGTCCCGGACGGACGGGCCTGTTGCCCAGAGCGTACCCAAGCGAGTCTTCGGCGAACTGGCGCCACTTGCTGTCCGGCCACCTGGTCAGGAACATTCGCAGTTCTTTCACCGCCGCTTCGGTGTCCTTGAGACGGCTCTGGTAAATCTCCGCCACCCGCAGCACGGCCATCTCGGCCTCGGGCGTGCCGGGCCTTTCAGCCGCAAGCGACTTCAGAACAGCTATAGCGCCCCGATGGTCGCCCTCGCGGTCCCGCAGACAACCCATTCGGAACAGAAACCGGGTGTCGTTGAGCGTGTGCGGGCACGCCTCCCACATCTCCTCGAAGCGCTGCAGCGCAAGGTCTACCCGCCCCTCCCTGAGATACAGCACAACGGCCTTCTCATAGTAGGGGACTGCGTCTTCCATCTCGTCCATCATTGCGCAGGTCCGGCCCAGCTCTGCGTAGGCAAACGGGTCGTCCGGGTCCACGCGCCTCAACTCCTCGAAGTCCCTCGCCACTTCCTGCAGAGTCCCGAAGCGTATGCTCTCCTGGAAATCGTTCAGGAGGTACTCTTTGCGCGCCTGCAGGCCGAGCGGGCTGATCTGCGCAAAGCCCATTCCGAAGATAAACCCGCCCAGATGAGCCCAGTAGCCGACCATCGGAAGGTTCTGGCTCGCCATTCCCCTGGTGTACGACATGCTGTACAGGGCCATGTAGCCCATCGTCACCTGCACCATCAGCCAGGCAAGCAGCACGATGGACGCCGGCATCCGAAACTGCCCGAACGCGAAGCTCTCGCGGAAGAAACGGATCGCGAAAACGCCGAGCACCCCGGCGATAGAGCCCGATGCTCCAAGCACAGGAATCTGCCTGGCCTCCGGCGGCATGAACCCCCACACCATCGCAAGATGAAGCACAGACGCCGCAAAACCGCTCGCAATGTAAAACAGCAGGAACTCCACCGTCCCCAGCGCTTCCTCCACGCGCCTTCCGAACAGCCACAGGAAGAACATGTTCCCGGCAAGATGCAGGGGGTGCGTGTGCAGGAAGGTGGACGTGAACATCTGAAGGAGCCCGCTCTTGTCCGGGACCAGCCCCAGTTCGCTGCCAACGTCATCGGCGGAACTGCCGCGCAGCGCAAGCCACAGCGCCACGTTCATGAGGATGAGCGTATAGGCGCCGTACGGTATGTCTCTCCTTTTGAATAATTCCTGGAGATTCATCTTGATATCCGCCTGCACGTCCTGACCCTTGCGAGCATCTCACATTATACACCAGCGCCCCTCGGAGACAGACGCCGGACATGGCGAAGCTCTGGACGGCCGCGCATTCCGTAGCGTATATTCCAGCACATGAGCAAGGGTTCCTTCGCAAGCGCGGCTGGCGTTATGGTCGTGGGCATTTTTGTCAGCCGCATTCTCGGCCTCGTGCGCGAAGGCGTCATCGCGGCGCAGTTCGGCCAGGGCCAGATCGCCAGCATATACAAGATGGCCTTCCGGCCGGCCGACCTTCTCTACTACATTGTGGCCGGCGGGGCGCTCTACAGCGCGTTCATCCCCGTCTTCACCGAGTATCTGCGCACCGATCGCGAGGAAGAGGCATGGAAGGTCTTCAGCGTCGTCACATCGGTGATGGGCATGGTTGTCCTGGTTCTGATACTCATCGGCGAGATTTTCACCCGCCAGCTCGTGCCTCTCGTGGCGTGGGGGTTCAACGCCGGCGAACTCGATATGATGGCGTCGCTGACGCGCATTCTGCTCCCCGCCCAGTTCTTCTTCTTCATCGGCGGACTCACCATGGGAACCCTTCAGGCCCGCGGAGTCTTCGCGATCCCGGCCATGGGGCCGCCCATCTACAACCTGGGCATCATTGCGGGCGGCGTCTTGCTTGCCGGTCCGTTCGGAATCGCTGGCCTCTGCATCGGCGCACTCGCCGGAGCGTTCGCCGGAAACTTCCTGCTGCAGGTGCTCTACTCGGTGCGCATCGGCATTCGATACCGCTTCTCGCTCGACGTGAAGCACCCCGGGGTGCGCAAGGTATTTGCGCTGATGCTGCCCGTCCTGCTCGGGCTATCCCTGCCCCAGGTGGATGTTGTCATCAACAGCGCGTTCGCCACGCTGCTGAACGACCCCGGCGCGGTCGCGGCGCTCGACAACGGCAACCGGCTTATGCAGGTGCCGCTCGGGATATTCGGGCAGGCGGCCGGAATCGCCGCGCTCCCCACTCTCTCCGCGCTTTTCGCCCAGCGAAACTGGAAGGAGTATCGCGAGACGGTGAGCTTCGGGGTGCGCAGCGTGTTCTTCGCAACCATTCCCGCCTCGGTCTTCATGATCATTGCCGCAAAGCCGATCATCGCGCTCATCCTGCAGGCCGGGAGCTATGGCCCGGATGATACGGCGCAGGCGGCCATCGCGCTGGTTTACTACTGCATCGGCGTGTTCGCCTGGGGAGGGCAGGCCATCGTCGCCCGCGCGTTCTATGCCATGCAGGACACCGTCACGCCCATCGTCATCGGCACGATCATGACCTTTCTGTTCGTCCCGCTCAACTGGCTGCTCATGAAGCCGCTCGGGCACGGCGGACTGGCGCTGGCGACGTCCGTGATGGCGATTATGCACATGCTTGCGCTGTCGAAGGTGCTGGCATCACGCGTGGAGGGAATCGGCGCGTGGCGCATCCTCTCTTCAACCCTGCGCATCTGCGCCGCGTCCGGGCTGGCGGCCATTCCGGCCGCCGCGCTGATCTGGTATTTCGGCGGCGCGTCCATCGCCGGACCCGCCCTCTCGGTCAAGACAGCCGCTCTCTTGCAGCTTCTGCCGTCGTTTGCGGCGTATCTGATTGCGTATGCCGGACTGTGCAGGCTGCTTAAGGTCGAGGAGTTGACGCCGTTCGCATCCCTGCTGCGAAGGCGGTTCACCCGCGGCGCCCCGACGCCCGGAGACTGAACCCGCGCCGAAACAGGATTCGCCGTTTCGGCCGTGTAACATGTCCATGGCGCGCCTGTCATCGTCCGGCGCGCTGAAAGGACAAGGATATGGGAAAGCACTGCCACTGTGCGTTCAGCCGGCGCCAGTTTCTGCAGATGACCGGCGGCGCGCTGGCCTGCTCGGCGCTTCAGCCGCTCGCTGCCCGCGCGGCTGCCGCCCGGGCGGCTGCCGCCGGCATCAACACCACCACCCCGATCTTCCCCAAAAGCAGGGCCCGCGTGGGCCTTGTCTTCTCGCACGTGCCCACCGGACACGCCACATGGCCAACGAAGGATTATGACTACGGCAAACGGGCGGCGGAACTGACGGCAAGTCTGAAGAAGCTCTGCCCGCGCGTTGACTTCGACATCCACACGGCGCACAACGCCGCCGAAGCCGACGCCATAATCGCCGCCACCGGCGATGTTGACGGGTACCTCGTCTACGCCATCGGCATCTGGACCCGCGTTCCGGACAGGGTTATGCGAAGCGGCAAGCCGGTTGTGCTTGCCGACGATCTCTTCGCGGGGTCGGGCGAGGTGCTCATCAGCTCGGGTGTCGCGCGCCGCGAGAAGCTGCCTGTCGTCGTCGTCTCCTCTTCGGAAATCGCTGACGTCGCGCGCGCCGCCGATCTGTTCGCCGCGCTGCGCGCAATGAAAGACTCACGAATTCTTGACGTCGTTGATCGCGACATCGCCGACCCCGCCGCGAAGATCAAGGACCTCTACGGCGCGGAGGTCTTGAAACTGGATTCGAAGGAGTTGGCCGGCTACTTCGACCGCGCGTCCGTCAGCGAAGCCGAAACGTGGGCCAGCCGATGGAGCCGCGGCGCGAAGAAGGTCGTCGAGCCGTCACGCGAGGATCTCGTCAACTCGGGGCGGATGTATCTGGCGCTGGCCGAGGCCGTGGCCGCCAGACGCTGCGATGCCGTGACTGTGGACTGCCTCGGGATGTTCTACTCGGGGCGGGTCACGGCCTACCCCTGCCTGGCGTTCTTCCAGATGAACAACGACGGTTCGACGGGCGTCTGCGAGGGCGATCTCAACTCCACCTGCACGCAGCTTCTGATGCGCCACATCACCGGGCGGCCGGGCTACGTGTCAGACCCGGTCATAGACACGGCGAAGGGCGAGATCATCTACGCGCACTGCGTGGCGCACAACCGCGCTTTCGGCCCCGGCGGCAGGACGAACCCCTACGTCATCCGGTCGCACGCGGAGGACGGAAGAGGGGCCTCCGTGCAGTCGCTGCTTCCGGCGGGCGAGACGGTCACCACCCTGGAGATTGACGTGTGGAGCAAACGGATGGTGATCCACACCGCGAAAACCACCGGCAACGTAGACGAATCGAAGGCCTGCCGCACCAAGCTGGCCGCGAAGACCGAAGCCCGCGCCATCCTCGACAACTGGGACATGGGCTGGCACAGGGTCACGTTCTACGGCGACTACCGCGAAACAGCCATCAACGCCGCCCGGCTTCTGGGCCTGGCGGTCAGCGAGGAGGACAGGGCCGCAGGCTGATCCACGACGACCGGTGACGCTTGCCCGGGCGTGAAAAAGGCCCCCGCTGATCGAGGCGGGGGCCTGATTTCTGAAGTCTGCCGCTGCCGGGACTACGGCCAGACAGAGATAATCCCGTCCTCGGCGCCTCCGGTGTGAATCACGGGCTCGCCGTTCTCGCAGGCCGCGATGCCCTTCACGATCACGAAGTTGTACGGTCCGGGCGTCTGGCCGTACACCTTGATCTTCGGATCGAACACCTGAACGCCGAACATGTCGTTCGCGTCCTTGATGTAGAAGTACGTCATCCAGTCGCCGTCGTCCACGACCCAGCCTGTCGTTGTGACGCTGAGTCCGCTCGTGGAAGGCGGCCCGGCGAGCGACCTGTGCGTGGCAAACAGGGGCGCGGAGAACGGCTGGTTGTGCGCCAGAACGTTCGGGTTCAACGGCATCAGAATCTTCTCGCACCCGTTAACGGTGGCGATCTTGCCGGTCAGGCTCACCAGGTCGCCCTTCGAGACCGAGTTGATCAGCGCGCCGCCGTTGGAGTACACCTCGGGCATGGCGCACCGGATCCCTCCGGTGAAGTCCTGGCCCTGAACATGGAACCAGCCCTCGCCGACCATGTCAACGACACCCGCGGGCAGGCTCACCCAGGCTCCGTCGTCCTCGTTTCGGGCGGCCTGAACGGTGGGGAGCGCTTCGATCTCGAGCCCGCCGGGAAGCGTGCCAATCTCGATGTCATCCCAGAACGCGGGCTCCTGGCTCACCGCCAGCCCGCCGATCTGGACGCGGTTGAAAGCGACGGGCCCTTCGGCGGTGTAGCGCGGGGCCGTGGCAATCACCGCGTCGTCCACCAGAAACTCGAAGCGGTCGGCATACACGTTCGTCTGAATGCTGTGCCAGCCCGCTGTCGTGAGGCTTCGCGCCACACCCGTATCCGTCCACTCTCCGTAGTAGTCATTGAGCGAGGAATCGGCGTTCTTGCGGGTCAGGAACTTCCAGTTGTTCGTGTCGGTGCACTGCGCGCCGATAGCGCTCTGGGAATCGCCGCCATAGCGGTGGTAGATACCGAACTTGGCCCAGTCCTTCTGGTTGTTCCAGCGGAAGTTCGGGTCCGAGTCTATCGGCTCGCCCCGGTTTTCGACCCACATGTGAATCGATCGGTAGAGCGGCGCGGTCGCGCCCCGGATCTCATACGTGTCACCGGGGCGCACGCCCGCGGCATAGGGCAACTGCGGGTTGGGGTCGTCCGCCTGCGGGCGGACGTGCAGCTTCTGATTGATGTTCCAACTCGAGTTGTACGCGTAGGGCGGCCCCTGGCAGGGGAAGCCGGGCTTGCCGTAGTACGTGGGCGAATAGACATCCCACCGCTTGCCCACGGCCGCGCCCGACGTCATCTCGATGTAGGGCCCCAGCGGACAGGAAACACCGCTTCCGCTCGGGCTTGCGATCTGGCAGTCCGGGTAACCACCATGAAAGTAGTTGTGGCTGTCCTCTATAAACGGGTCGGACAGCATGCAGGTCTTCGCGCCCGCGTTGGGAATGACCTGGCCGCCATCGCCCGACGCCGTGACTGTGCCGCTGGTAATGAAGAAGTCGCCGCCTTCGCAGGGTCTCTGGACGTTGACCAGACGCTCTTTCGCGGGGTCCAGCCAGACCCATGCCTTGACGTAGAAGTTCTCGTAAAGATCCTGCCCGAAGTCGTGCATCGCGCAGTTCATCGAGAATGTTTCGTGCTGATAAGCCGACTGGCTGCCGGTGTGCGCCCTCGCGGGGTTGAAGAGGTTGGGGTCATTGTCACCCACGCGGCGCTGGTACATCACGTCGTTCGCGTTCCCCTCCCCGGGATGGGTAGGGGTCTTCTGCCACTCCGGCCCGTCAATGGATCTCACCACATCAATCACCGGCAATTCGAAGCTCGTATTGTACAGGACAGCGCTGCTGGCTGCTCCGGCAACAAGCACCAGTGCGAGAAGCGCCAGCGCGGGCATGGCTGTCCGATGGATAGCGGTTTTATAAGACGCGCTCATATCTGCAGGTTCCTCCTTGGATACGCCAGGAACGCGTGAGCCACCCTAGCCTACACCCACGCGAAACCTCTCCCCAGTATCGCACACAGCGCCCGGAGTGTAAAGGTAATGCGAAGGAAATGTGCCGGTTTCGGTACGAACGCCCTCGCGATGCGATGCCGCGCTCTCAGAGAGCGATTACGTCCGCGTCATCTCTGGGAAGCACCACCCGCACGCGCTTCGAGTCCGCCTCGTCCAGCGTCGAGATGCCCGTCACCAGCAAGAAGGACCCCTCCGCCGGTGGCCGCGAGAGCTGCGAAACATCCAGCGTCACCGGGGTGAGCGACCCATCATCGAGCATAACGGCGCCGGGCATGTTGCGCACACGGCCCCAGACCGACACAAGCAGCCCGATGTTGTTCAGCCCGTAGCCCGCGGCAACCCCGTGCTGGCCGAGCGGCGGCAGGCCGAAATCCGTGCCCCCGAGGCTGCGGTTGTTCATCCCCAGCGGCCTTATCCGCGTCGCGGCGGCTGGCGCCCCGAAGCTCCACGCCTCAATCTGACGCTCGCCGTCCTCCGTCGTGCCCATGACGCCGCTCACATCCACAACGCTGTCCCGCGCCAATGAAGCCGCGCCGTCCAGATGCGCCGCCACGCGAATGCCCTGATGCCTGTCCGGCGCTTCCACATAGAAAAAGCCCGGGAAGTCTTCGGCCCCGGAAGTCGAGACCCAGCCGTTCAGGCTCAGCGGCTGCCCGTCGGCCAGCAGCTTGGGAGAGGCAGTCGCCGGAAAGATGTCGCTGGCGGTAATGCGGAAGTCGTCGTAAATCACAGAGGTCTGATCGTTGGACCCCTGATTGTTCTGCAGGCTGAACGCGACCCAGTTGAGGGGTGACCCGTACGCACTCGAAGACCATACATACGTGTCGTTGAAGTACCCGGTAACCGTGGTTCCGGTCCGGGTGATCCTGAAGCGGCCGGAGGTGGCGGTCGTCGGCAACTCCGACCGGTAGCTTCCCGTCCAGACGTGGACATTGCTCTTGTCGCGCACAACGTAGAATATCGCCCCGTTCTGGTACCCCGTATGCAGTTCCACCTGATTCAGGCCCGGGCCGGAGATGACCGCGTCGCGGAAATCCACCTGAATGTCGAAGTCGCCGGCGATGACGCCCCCGGGTATGAGCGAAGCCAGGTTGAGGTTGATCTCGACGTCCTGAAACCCTCCGGGCGTCGGAGCCACCTTCGCCAGACGGACATCTCCCTGCGACGCATCCACCGAGTACATCCCCGGGGTCGTCATCGTGATATACCAGTAAGTCGAGCTCAGCCCCCCGCTGTAGTCGTCCTGGAACACCGCGCATTGCGCGATGGACATGGCACAGGCCAGCAAAATTCCGGCAATAACCAGATTACGCACGTGATTCGTCCTCCTCGTCTCAGGCTGCGGTTGTCCGCTTCCGGCGCGAGTATAGCAAGACCGCTGGCGCGGCCGCAAGAGCCGAAGCGGCTACTCTTCATCCTCCGGCAGGCGCCCGCGCTTCTGCCGTTTCATCTGGGTGCACTCAAGGCTCGCGCGGTTCAGGAGGTCATCAATGGTGGCGGCGTGGTGAACGTCCTGCCGCTCCCTTGTGCGCTGCCCCCCCGCAATCCCAAAATTAGCGCTGATCCCTTCACTGACACCCTCGATCCGTATGTCCAATATGTGCCGGCTGGCTTCCTGTGCCAGGGCGGCAACCTCGTCCCTGGGCCGTATGCTGCCGATCACGAACTCATCGCCGCCCATCCTGCACAGTACATCCCGGCTCTCGTCGGTCACCCCGGCGAACACCCCGGTCACGGCTTTCAGCACCCGGTCGCCCGTGACATGCCCGTACTTCTTGTTGAACCGGCGGAACAGGTCAATGTCGAAGAAGACGATGCAGACCTCCTCGCCCCTGGCCATCCTGTCGCCGGCCCAGTCGCGCAGCGCGTCCGACCAGTGCAGCCCGGTCAGAGGATCGTACGCCCTTCCGAGCAGCGGCAGCACATCGCTGTGCGTCAGTATGCCGGCCAGCGCCCCGTTCTCGACAACAAGCAGCCGCGTGACGCCCTCCTTCGCCATCACCTCCGCCGCCTGGTGGACCGGCAGGCCCGGCTCGACGCTCACGAAGTCCCGCTGCATCGCGCCGCTCACGGGCTCGTCCGGGTCAAGCCCCAGCACGTCCTGGCACCGTAGCAGCCCCACGGGCGCGCCGCCATCCACGACCGGCAATGCGCCGACCGCGTTGCTCTTCAGCAGGGCGACCGCTGTTCTGATCGTGCTGTCCGGGCTGATGGTGATGACCTCGACCGGCATCACCTCCCGCACGGTCTTCATTGGGGAAGTGGTCCTTTCCTGATGTCCCGGGCTCTTCGCGGCGCGAGGCGGCCGGTCCGCCGCCAGTACCGCGCTCTGTCAGCATATGTCATTGTGGCTTCTGGCCCGGCGGGACTGCAGGGGCCTGACTGTCAGCCCATCTCGGAGAGCATCGCCCGCACGTCCTGGTTCAGGAAGCGGAAGGCGCTGTTCATCTTATCCTCCAACTGAGGCAGGGCGGCGAACGGCTCGTGGTGCTGCACATCCAGCTCGATGAACAGCCTGGTCAGGTCGCCGAAGAACGGCTCGATCTTGAGGTCGTGCGCGCCGTTGTTGTGGATGACCACCCTCAGCCCACAGCCCACCCGGCCCGCGCCGAGCATGTCGAGCACGGGCCTGAAACTCGCAAAAGCAGAGTTTTCGATGACCTCTGACGCCGTGGGGCCCTCCATTGGAAGAAACGCGGTCAGCTTCACGCCAAACGTCAGGTACTGCTCGATCTTGAGGTTCTGGCTCACGATCTCGAACAGGTCCAACGCCTTCTCTTTAGCGGGCTCGAAGTGGAAGATGTTGTTCTCGTTCACCTGCAGCCGGCCCGGGTTCGGAATCTGACCGCCCTGGACGATGCAGTCGCCATCGGGATTCGCCATCCGCACCCCGTCCGGCAGATGCTGAAGCGACTGGTAGGGGTAATGCTCGGTGACGGTGGCATACAGCCGGTTCAGCTCACCGGGCTGGAACTGCCGGGTCGGGAAGAGCACTCCGGCAGTCATTCGCTGGCAGTTGAGAAGGTCAGTGTTCATATGGTTGCGGGCCCCCGGTGCGGCCGATCAGGCCGCCGCTAAAGACTAACGGATTCTACCATGTTCGGGGGTCAACCTGAGGCGCCGCCGGCGCGAACCGATCTGACACGACCGGCTCTGTCATCTGTAGCCCGTAATCTGATCTCAGGGGCGCTGCGCCCAGTAGTCCCTCACGAACTGCGCCTGCGCGTTATTCTCCGGCTCTCCCACAAGCTCCAGCGCGTCTTCTGCCGAGCCGGCCTCGAACGCGAGAAACGCCGCCGCCACCGTCCGGCATCGCCCGACGCCGGCGTAGCAGTGCACGTACACCGCCCTGCCCGCGTCGCTCCAAGACTGCAGAACCATCCTGAGCTGGTGCATCTGCTCAAAGCTCGGAGTCGAGAAGTCTTCGAGTTCGGTGATGACATGCTGCATCCCCGCCTTTCTGATCTCCTCGCAGATTTGCGGCGACGGACGCTGCAGCGAAAGGACGGCCTCGATGCCGTGTCCTTTCAGTTCGCGGACATCCTGCGCCCGGCACGGAAGCGATCCCGTCGCCACCTCACCCCACACAGCCCACCGGAAATCCACAGGAAGCTCTCCCCTACTCGTACCTGAGCGCCGTAATCGGGTCTACCATCGCCGCCCGGGCCGCCGGGTAGATGCCGAAGATAACCCCCACTCCGCACGCCACCCCCAGCGACAGCGCAATCGCCTGCGTGTTGACGATCGTCTTCCACCCCGCATACTCCGAAATCGCCCTCGCGCTTCCCACCCCCAGCGCCACCCCCATCAGGCCGCCCAGCAGCGTGATGACCAGCGCTTCCAGCAGAAACTGCTTCGTGATATCCATCCGAGTCGCGCCGACGCAGCGCCGGATTCCGATCTCCCGCGTCCGCTGGGTCACCGTCGCCAGCATGATGTTCATAATGCCGATGCCGCCCACCAGCAGCGATATCCCCGCGATGGCGCCCATGACGATGTTGAACACCCGCTGGGTCTCCTGGCTCTGGCGGATCAGCTCGGAGGGCACTTCGATCGTGTAGTCGTCAATGCCCCGGTGCCTGCGCTTGAGAACCGACCCGACGATCTCAGCAGTCGGAACGCTCGCCGCCTCCGACCCGGTCTGGATGATCACCGAGGAGATCGGGCTGTCATCAAGCTTCTCTCGCGTCCGTAGCGCCCGGAACAGCCGGTACACGCCCGCCATGGTGGACGGCGTGGGCTGCTCGGAATACACGCGGTAGTTGCGGATGGAGACACTGAGGGGAATGTAGATATCGAAGTTCTGGTCGGGCACGTCCACCACCATCTTGCCCGGAACGGTCTTCGGCGCAAGCACCCCCACAACTGTGAAGGGGTCTCCGGAGAGGACGATGGTCTTGTTGACCGGGTTCTCGAACCCGAACAGCCTGCGCTTCACCCCCGACCCGAGAACGCACACCCGCGAGCTCTCGTCAACGTCCTCTTCCGAAAGGAAGCGGCCGGCCGCCATGCTCGAGCGGCTCGCATCGAGGAACGGCGCCGTGGTTCCCAGTATCTTCGCCGCCACGGGCGGGCCCTTCACCAGAAGCTCGCCCATCACCTGGCGCACGGGAACAACGCTCTGGGCGTACTTCACCACGCTCTTGAGCGCCTGAACGTCCCCGTAGTTGAGCCCGTACGGCGACACCTCCTGAGCTTTCTCGAGCGCCTGTCCGGTCAGCGTCTTGCGCTCGACCCGCACCACGTCCACGCCCAGCAGCTTGAGTTGATCGAGCGCTTCCTGCCGCCCCCCCTCGCCGATGGAGACCATCGCAATGACCGCCGCCACCCCGAAGATGACGCCGAGCATCGTAAGAAAAGACCGCAGCTTGTGTGCAAGCAGCTCCGCGATGCCGCCGGTAATGGAATCCCAGACGCTCACGGGTTACTTCTTCGTGTCTTTCTTCGGCGCCGGGGCGGGCAGAGAGGCGCTCTCCTTCTCTTTCGGCTCTGCCGCTTCTTCAGCGCCCTGACGCGTGGGGTCGCGCAGGGCGACGACATCGCCCGCCGCCAGCCCCTTCCTGATCTCAACATACGTCGCGTTGCGCTTGCCTGTGACGACCAGGTGCGGCCGGAACTCCGACGACTTCCTCACATAGACCATCTGCTTCCCGTTCTTCTCGAACACCCCCTCGATGGGAACACGAATGCATTTCAGCGCAATGTCGTTGATGATCTCGGCGTTTGCAGTCATGCCCGGCCGAAGCGGAGTCGCCCCGGACTGGATCACCTGCACCGTCACCTCGAAATTGCGCCGTCCGGGAGTGCCCGAGCTCTGCCATGGCATAGACTCGGATGCGAGTGTCGCAATGTCTTTCACCACCCCACTGAACCTCTGGCCGGGCAGCGCGTCGAGCGTGAGCCGCACTTTCTGGCCCACCCGGACCGCCGAGATGTCTGCTTCCCCAACCTGCACCGTCACTTCCATGCTGGAAAGGTCCGGAATCTCCAGAATCACCATCCGCGAGCGCACGCTGTCGCCTTCTTTCAGCTTCCGCTCCGAGTCGCCCATCCACACCTTGTTCAACACCACCAGCCCGCTGCCGCTCGACGTGATCCTCGCCTTCGAAAGGTCGCTCTGGGCCTGCTTGAGGCGCTCAGACGCCATCATCGCCTGGAACTCGACATTGCGAACGTCCGCCTGCTTCTGGTTCTCTTTGCTCTCGATGTCCTTTTTCTTCAGAATCAGCGCCTTCTCGCCTTTGGTGATCGCGAACTCCTGCTTGCGCACCGCAATCTGGGCGTTCTCGACATTGGACTGCGGCACAAGACGGTCTTTGGCCAGCCGCTCCTGCTTCGCCAGGTCCGCCTGCAGCCGCTTCAGTTCTTCCTTGTCGTAGTTGAGCTGCGCCTCGGACTGCTCGTAATCGGTCCTGTTCGACTCCTTCAGGATCTCCATCTCGAGCTTCGCCTTCTCGACCTGCGACATTGCGTTCGAGTTTGCCAGCGTCTCGGTGCGGACTTTGTCCTTCAGCGGGGTGTCGTCCACCTGCACCAGCAGGTCGCCCGGCCTCACCGTGACGCCTTCCTGAATCAGGTAGATGACCTTTCCCTCGATCTCGGAGTTCACGGCGATGCTCCGCTCAGCCTTGACGTTGCCCAGCTCCTTGACGCTGATGACAAGATCGCCGCGCTCCGCCTTTGCCGTCGGGACGAAGACCTCTTTCCGGTCTTCCGGAAACCATTTCGCCCAGACAGCCGGGAGCGTTTTCCAGGCATACCAGACGATTCCGATCAGAACAGCCGCTCTCAAGGCGGTCCAGACGTATCTTCGCATCAGGAACCCATCTCCGTGGCGATATCACGGCCGGTCGAACGCTTCAGCGCGACCAGCGAAAGGTAGTAGTCTATCTGCGCGCCCAGCAGAGAGGCCCGCGTCGAGGTCAGGTCTCTCTGGGCTTCCAGCACGTCGCGGTTCACGACGAGCCCCTCCTCGACCATCCTCTGGGCAAGGTGCAGGCGATCCTCGGAGATCTTCTGGTTCGCGCGGAGAATGTCTATGGACGCCTCCGCGGCTTCCAGCGCCCGCACCGAGCGCAGCACCTCGTCCTTGATCTCCTGCTTCAGATAGTCGAACTCGATCTCCATCTGCCCGAGTTCGCGAGAAGCCTGCTCGCGCCGCTCGCGCCTGCTCACGCTGCCCAGCGGATACGAGTACGTGAGCCCGGCCGTCCAGTTCGAGTCCGACAGTGATCCGCCCCCGCCGAACACTCCCACGCCCTCGTTGACGTACGACCCGAACAGGTCAACCCCCGGCCGCTGGTCATCACGGGCGACGGAGAGCTCCAGCTTCTGGCGGTCTATCCCGATCTGCGCGACCGAGATATCGCGCCGGCTTTCCAGGGCTTCCTGCACCAGCGTGTTGGCATCGAGCTTCACAGGCTCAACAACCGCCGTGTCGGTCAGCTCGGTGTTCTGCCCGACCTTGAGCCCCATCCGCAGCAGAAGCGCATCCAGCGAGTCGCGATACTGCCGCTTCTGGCTGACAAGCGAATCCTGGCTTTGCGCAAGCTGGTTCTGAGCACGCGAGACCTCGATCTCCGCGACCAGGCCCTCCGCCAGCTTCTTCTGGGCGGTCGTCACCGAGTCGCGCGCCATCTCAACGTCATACTCCCGCACCTTGATCATCTCGGAGTTCTGCACCGCGCGAAAGTACGACTGAATCGTGTTCTCGACCGTGTTCTGGCGGTCGAGATAGGCCCGGTGCTCCTGCGAGGCGAGAGAGTACTCCAGCCCGGTTATCTGCACATTGCGCTGACCGAGCAGGCCGCGGCCCTTGAACAGCGGACGCCGGTACTCGAGCTGCAGCGATGAAGCAAGGCTTGAGGTTGATAGGGGAACGATGCTTGCGCTGATCTGGTCGCCGCCGAGGCGGTCTATGGTGATCTCGGCGCCGGCGCTCGCCGCAGTGTCGTTGTCGCCGCTGGTTGCGCCAAACTGCGTGACCCCGGCGCGAATGGTGGCCTCAGTCAGGTCTTTCCCCGAAACAAGGCTGCTCCGGGCATTCAGAAGGCTGACCTGTGTCTGCTTGAGGCCCGGGTTGTTGTCCAGCGCAAGCGAGATCGCCTGCTTGAGCGTAAGCTTCGAGGGGACCTGCGGCTCCGCCGCCTCCGCGGCCGCAATCGGCAGGCGTGCGAAAGCGAGCGGCAGGCAGGCGGACAGAACAAGGACGCCCCGGCGCCAGCGGCGCTCAGCAGACAGGAACGTCATCAGCCCGCCGCCTCCGGGCAGTTGAGCCCTCCCGGCTCCGGCCGGCGAGGACGGCAAACAGGCGGTATTCACATGCGATTCTCCAGACTCCCGCATCCAGACTGGTATCCTATCAGGCCGAGCGCCGCGGCGTCAAACCGCCCACGAAGCAAGAGACACAAAGCATCTACGGCGAAGTGCGGCCATCGGCGAAGCGCACGATGATCCCGTCGCCGTCGATTGGATACCAGGTGCGCCGCAACGCGGGAAGCTGGCGGTTGCCGGTTTCTTCCAGCCCCGGGTCGCCGCCGGGGCCAACGCTCCAGACCGCCCAGCGTACGGGAGGCTCCTCCCTGCGCATCTCACCGCGATCGAACGCGTAGATATCTCCGGCGAACTCGTAATACAGGACAGCATCTTCCCTGCATTCGGGGTAATCGCGCGGAATCCACATGGTGAAATGCCCCTTGTGCGAGGCGGAGTATCCCCAGTTGATCGCAACGTACTTGTACGGGCGGCCGGTCTGGTTGTCTTCGCTTCTGGTCCGGTTGAACGGGTCATTGAAGTTAGACGCGCCAAGGTAGTGAAGCTTAACCAGTTCGTGCGGAACTTCGTAGTAGTCATACTTCGAACTGCCCGAGCAGATGGACCGCACGGGGGGCAGGCCCCTCCAGTCATCCCTGTACATCTCGATCGCGATGCCGATCTGCCGAAGGTCCGAATGCACGCGCGTAACCCTCGCCCGCACCCTCGACCGCGCCAGCACCGGGAAGAGTATGGCGGCAAGAATGCCGATGATGGCGATCACCACGAGCAGCTCGATGAGAGTGAACGCCCGGCGGGAGCCCTGTTTTGAGAAGGGTGTCACTGAGTTACCAGCTCGATATCTTCCGGTCCGGCGGCAACCAGCGCCGCGCCGTCGCCCGAACCCACCGCAACGGCTGTCACGATGACGGCCGCGCCCTGCTGCGGCGCAGCGCCGCCGCTGACCCGCACGGCGATCGTGCCCGACGCATCGGTGAGAATGAAGCCGCCCTCGCCGTCACCCGCGCCCGCCACGCCCGCGACGCGCACCAGCAGGCCCTGAACGCTCAGCCCGCGTTCGCCTCGAGCCACCGCGCTGTTGACGAAGAGCGGGCGAGGCGCCTGCCCTCCGGACGAACGGCTCACATAGCTCGCGGCGATCGCTCTGCCGCCATCTTCCTCGACGATGACCCCCGCGACAGAGACGATCTCGCCCGGCGAAACCGCGCGGCTGCTGATCACTCTCACACCGCCCGCGCGTCCCTCGTCCTGTATGAAGAAGAACCCGTCGAAAACCCTGGAAACAACCTTCCCGGCAAGCGCGACGCGCTCGCCAGCGTCTCTCGCGCCCGCCTCGCGGCACGCATCGAGCGCGGCCGAGATATCGGCCGCCTTCTTGACCCACACCCGGTAGCCGCCGGTGTACGGGGAAACCTGGTCGTCCTCCTGATCGAAGATGCCGACAACGTTGAGCCTGCCCTGTGGCTGCGGGTTCACGCCGAAGTCACCCACTGCCGACAGCAGCATTCCCACCGAACCCGTGGCGTCGCCGATGGTCATCAGGCTGTTATTGCCCCACGATCCGGCCGTGACTTCAACTCCGTGCAGCATTACATAGCGGCCCTGATACCTCTCGCCGCCGCCCGCGCGCGTCTCGTCGAAGTAGTTGCAGTGCGAGACCGACGCGATGAGCTGCGGGTCGGGCAGGCCCGGGTGCCCCAGGATATCAACGTGCCACACGAGGTTCGGGGCTCCGCTGTGCCCGCGATTGTTGATGACGACCTTGCCCCGGCCCATGTCGGCGATGAGCCCGGTGATGCGCAGGCGGTCGCCCGCGCTGAAGTCAATGTAATCTGTTGAGCGGAAGTAGGCCCAGAGCGCGTCGCCGTAGAGGAACTTGCCCGTCCACGCCTGCATGCCGCCCCGGTCGCTCATGTCATCCTGAAGAAAGACCGTGTACTGCAGGCCGGGATCCAGTATCTCATCAACTCCCGCGAGCGCGACCCCCTCAATGATGATCCTGCTCGCCGGGTCGGTTTCGTCGGCCCACACCTTCGGGTGGATTCCGTAGCCGGCGGAGTTGACCGCCTGGTAGTCCCACATCGAGTCGGCGCGAGCCGATGCCGCGCAAACCGCCACCCCCGCTACAGCAATAAGAAGCCAGATGCTGTTTTTCACGGTCTCACTCCTGTTCCGGGAACGCCGCTGCCCCATGCAGGGATGGTAACACGCCCCCGCAACCGCGGCTGCGGGGCGGCTGTCAAGAGGGCGACACTCAGCCGGACTGCGCTGCCATCAGGTCAAAGAGCGCTCCCACGCGGCTCACCACCGCCCCTACACGAGCAGCAAGCGCTGCCCGGTCGAGGTCAAGATCAAGCTCCATTGCGGAGTAACGGAAGGCTACTGCGAAATCGGTCAGGTCCAACAGGTCGTCGTAGTCAACGACTTCCGAGACACCCGCCCCTTTGAGCTGCGCAGACAGGCTCGCAAGATCGTGCGTCCTCTGCACGTGCTCATTAACGAGGCACAGCCACGCCTTCAGCGCCTTTTCAACGGCCTGTTGAGCGTGAAACCCGAACACGGCGTCCTCAAAAACAGACGCGTCCCCCATCCCCTGCAACGCTCTCAGGTCCCGCCTGGCCATAGCGCAGTACAGTTCTGCCGCCTTAAGATCTGGCATACACCAGAACCCCTTCGCGCACGCAGTCGCCAATCACGTGGTTTGGAGAGTCCTTCCAGTAGTCGAACTCGAGCGCGCTGAACAGAAGCACGTCTTTCGGCCCCTCGATATCCGCAAGGCCGCGCCTGATCTTGGACAGTTCACGCCATCGCGGACGATCACGGCCAAACTCGCCGTCCTCGACGACCAGGATGTCCAGGTCAGAATCGGGCCGCGCCTCGCCACGCGCTGCTGAGCCGAACACGTAGATGCGCACGGGATCCGCCTGTTCCAGAACCCGCCTGACGATTGTGTCTGCTATGTCCCTTATCATCCTGGTAAAACCATCCAGAGGATAGAAGCGTCCGAGATGTTTGGCAAGCCCTTGCTGGCGCCGCGTGCCTAGACCTCCACGCGGCCCCCGAGAACCCCCGCCAGGAACCCCTCGGCGGCGGCGTAGAAACTGAGCCGGTTCTCCGGCCGGGCAAATCCATGCCCCTCATCTTCAAACAACAGATACTCCACAGAGATTCCCCGCGAACGCAGCGCCTCCACCATCTGGTCGGCTTCCGCCCGCGGCACGCGCGGGTCGTTCGCGCCCTGCGCAATCATCAGCGGGCGCCTGATCCGGTCCACCCGGAACAGCGGCGAGCGGCTGCGCAGGAACTGCTCCTCGGTGTCCGCGTTGCCCACCCGCAGGTTGATCTGCTCGCGCATCGGCTCCCAGTACGGCGGTATGGAGTGGTACCAGGACACCAGATTGCTGATGCCGACCCCGGCCACCCCCGCCGCGAAAACATCCGGCGTGAACGTCATCCCGACCAGCGCCGCATAGCCGCCGTACGACCATCCGAAGATCGCAACCTTCTCCGGGTCCGCTATCCCGTCTTCCACCATCCGGTTGACCGCGTCAATCAGATCGTCGTGCATCCGCGCGCCCCATTCCCTGTTGGCCGCGTTCACGAACTGCTTGCCGAACCCTGTGGAGCCCCGGTAGTTCACCTGCAGCACCGCGTAGCCCCTGTTCGCCAGCCACTGCGCCTCGGGGTCGAGCCCCCACTCGTCGCGCGCCCACGGTCCCCCGTGGACGTTCAGCACGAGCGGCAGATTCTTCGGCTGGCGCCCTTCCGGCAGCGTGAGATAGCAGACCATGCCCAGCCCGTCCCTCGCGGTGATCTCCACGGGGCGCATCGGCGCGAGATGAGCCTCCTCCAGCGCGCTGTTCTGGCTGAAGAGATAGCTCCCGGCGCCGGACTGGCAATCCCACAGGAAGTACTTCACCGGGTCCACGTCCGACGAGAACGCCAGTATCCACCACCGCTCGGACAGATCGCGCGAAACGACGTCCATCTCCCCCTCGTGAGTCCGCGCCGCGGCGCGAAAGCGCTGCTCGAAGTCCGGGTCCAGAAACGTCCACTCCTGCCGCGCCTTCGTGAACGATACGGCCTGCAGGTGGCGGCGGGTGGGATGAACGATGCGGTCGCCGTCGAAGTCCACGTCCTCGCGCCCCGCCAGAGGCGTCTGCTCGCCCGTCTCGAAGTCCAGCTTCAGCACGCGCGATGTGTTCGTATCGAGCGAACATGCAATGTAGAGCCCGCCCATGTCCGGCGTCACGCCGAACGCGTACACTTCTTCCCCGAACGGCGCGTGGATCAGGGTCTCCCACTCGCCGGTCTCCGGATGATACCGGCGCAGGTCGGTGCCGCCGTCCGCCGCCTGAGCCGTGCCCGCCCGGATGTTCAGATGCCAGTCCGCGTCGTAGCCCAGCATGTCGCCCGGGTTGGGCACGGTGAGTTCCATCTCGCCCGTGTCAATGCGCACACGGTACACGTCGTGAAGCTGCGGGTTCTCTTTGTTGAGGCCGATCAGAATCTCGTTCGGATGCTCCGGCTCGGCGGCAAGGGGCTGAGCATGGACGCCCTCGAACGGGGTGAGGTCGCGCACCGCTCCGGTCTTGAGGCTGACAGCGTACACATGCCAGTTCTCGTCGCCGTCCCTGTCCTGAACGGTGCAGATATGCTCGCCGTCGTAGGCCCAGAAATAGTGGCGGATTCCCCGGTGCGTGTCGCGCGTCACCGGCCGGTCGTCCCCGCCCTCGCGCGAGCGCACCCAGACGTTCAGAACTCCGTCGAGCGGAGCGATGTAAGCGATACTGTCGCCGTCCGGCGACAGGCGCACGGACATGCGCTCGGGGTTGCCGAACAGGACTTCGCGCGGAATCAGCGGCGGCTGGGGCATTTGTTGGCTCTCCTTGTAGGATTTCGGATCGGGACCGGAGTGACGGCGATGGTTACTCTCCCATCACCTTCACGACGACGCGCTTTCGCCTCTGGCCGTCGAACTCCGCGTAGAAGATCGTCTGCCAGGGGCCCAGGTCGAGACGCCCGCCAGTTACGGGGATTATGACCTGATGATGCACGAGCAGGTTCTTGAGATGCGCATCGCCGTTGTCCTCGCCCGTCCGGTGATGGCGATAGTCCGCCTTCGGCGCAAGGCGCTCCAGGAACTCCATGGCGTCTTCCAGAATGCCCGATTCGTTGTCGTTGACCCACACGCCGGCGGTGATGTGCATGGCCGACACGAGCATCATACCCTCCTGGATGCCCGATTCGTGAAGGATGCGCTCGCAGTCGGATGTGATATTGACAAACTCCCTGCGCTTCGGGGTCTGGAAAAAGAGGTATTCGGTGTGGCTTTTCATGGTATCCTCCCGGGGGCTCGAAGCCCCCTTTTGTTCGTCAGGGAGGGCTGTTTCCCCTCTCGGGCCATGCTCGGAGACGGCGATTGAGGTGGCCCGGGTCAACTTTTTTGCCGATATCGTAAAATTTTTTGTAGTTTGTGCAGGTAATTCTACCAGTACTTGAACAATACAAAGCGGGGTAGTGGAATGCGCCGTGGCCGGCATTCCTCGCGGCCGTCCGGACGGACAGGATGTCTGTTCGGAGTGAAGCGAATACCCTCGTGTTCTGCGCCGGTTCAACCGGCGCAGTGGATCTGACGCGATTCAGGATGAAAAGGCAGGTCTGATGGAAATGGGGCAAACCCTTCGGTACAACAGGGCGTCCAACGCCGCCTCTCGGCCGAAACAGGAGCCGGACCGCAAGCACTCCCTGCAAGTGGAGGAGATGTGGGACAGGTTCAAGACGTGGGGCGACAAGCAGGCGCGCGATGAGCTGATAAGGCGCTACGCGTATCTCGTGAAGATCACGGCTGGACGGGTCGTGACCAGCCTCCCCCCGAATGTTGACAGAGACGACCTGATTTCAGCGGGCGTCATCGGACTGGTTAAGGCCATTGACCAGTTCGACCGCGAACGCAAGGTCAAGTTCGAAACATACGCCATTGCCCTCATACGCGGGGGCATCTTCGAGATGCTGCGGGAGGAGGACTGGGTTCCGCGGTCCGTGCGGGAGCGCGTGAAGCTCCTTGAGAGGACATTTCTCAGCCTCGAGGGCACGCTCGGCAGGCCCGCAACGGAAGAGGAGATCTCCAGCGAGCTGGGCATGGACATTGACTCCCTGCACTCCGTGCTCACCGACGCCGGGCGCGCAGTGCTGCTGTCGCTCGATGATATCGTGCTGACGAGCGAGGGGAGCGAGACGATCAGGCTGGGAGACATCGTCCAGGATCACCGGGCCAACACGGATGCCGAGGTCGAGATCAATGCGATGAAGACCAGGCTCGGGGAGTGCATTGACCGGCTTCCCGGGCGCGAGAAGCTTGTCATCTCGCTGTACTACTACGATGGCCTGACGTTCAAGGAGATCGGGAAGATTCTTGGGGTGTCGGAGTCGCGGGTTTACCAGCTTCGCACACAGGCGATTGTCCGGCTGCGCGGCTATCTGCAGCGGGACGTCGAACTGTTGCAGGTCTAGAGAGGCGGACGGGCGAGCGCAAGGAACCGCGACGCGCCATACAACGTATAGACTCTGAATGGCTGCCTCGCGGCAACTGCCTGAGGGGCACTCGCCAAAGAGCACGGGCGATTACTATAAGGGCAGGACTCCATTCAGCCGAAATAGAATTGATGCTTTCCGGCAACCGATAACCGGGTGAGCGCCCGTCGAAGGCGGGGAATCAGGGAGGGAAGGCCAGAGCTTTATGACCAGAGTACAACCACCAGGATGCACAGAGAGGAGTTAACAGGTATGCGAACATCTCCCTGGAGATACGCAGCCGGGCTGATCTTGATTGCCGCGCTTGCGGCTTCTTTGGGGTGCGGGCGCCGTTCCGTTGGCACCGTCAACGGCAACAAGATCTCTCAGGACAGCTTCTACAAGAGGCTGCAGAGGTTCCCGATCGCCCCGCAGGTGAGCTTCCCGCCGCCCATTCAGCAGCAGGCCGCCGCCACGGTGCTGCAGCAGATGATCAGCGAGCAGCTTATGCTCGACCTCGCGAAGAAAGAAGGCGTGCTGCCCAAGCAGGAACAGCTCGATCAGCGCAAGCGCGAGCTGAACGGCTCACTCACAGACGACGGGCGCGACCTGACCGCGCTCCTCAATCAGAGCGGGATGTCGCACCAGGAACTCGACGAGAGACTGAAGCCCGACCTCGCGCAGATGAACGTCCTCGCCAAGTATATCAAGGTGACGGACGATGAGGTCAAGAAGGCCTATCAGCAGGCTACGTCCCTCGCGAGCGACCAGAAGTTCAAGTCCATCTTCTTCGTGCCGGAGTCGGTGCACCTGCTGGGCATCCTGAACAAGGACAAAGACAAGATCGTCAAGGCTCAGAAGCAGCTCGCCAACGGCATCTCGTTCGGCGTCGTCGCCGAGCAGTTCAGCGAGGACCCGAAAACGAAGAGCAAGCGGGGCGAAATCGGCTGGATTCCGAAGCCCGACCCGGCCCGCCCGGCTATCCCGAACGTGCCGGCGGAGATCTACGAGAAGGCCTTCAGCCTTAAGGCTGGCCAGACGAGCGAGCCCTTCAAGGCCCAGGGACAGTGGATGCTGCTTCGCGTCGAAGACAAGCGCGCGGCGAAGATGAAGTCCTACGACCACGTCAAGGGCGTCATCCGCGACCGGATTCTGCAGAGCAAGGCCGCCAGCAACGAAAAGGTCCAGAAGGTCTTCAACGACTTCCAGAAGGACGCCAAGATCAACGTGACGATACCGGCCTACAAGGAGTTGTTCAAGCAGATCGCCGCACAGCTTGCGCCACAGGCGGGAGCCACCACCACAACTCCCAGCGCGCCGAAGCCCGGAAACTGATCCGAGCTTCATAAGAAACGGCGCAGATCTGTTTCAGACAGCAGCAACAGAGCCCCGGGAACCAATCCCCGGGGCTCTGTTCATTTCCGCCCGATGGTTCGCGGCCTCTAGCGCCTGCCGCGTCCGGTCCAGACCGAGTCTCCCCGCGCCGCCGCCCAGCCGGTGTTGATGCGCGGGTCGTACTTCCAGAGCCGCGCCACCGCCCAGTCCCACGCCTCCGGCTCGCTTTCGCAGTCCAGCCGGATGACGGGGAACAGCTTCGCGGGGCGTTCCCGGGGCAGCCCCAGTATCGTCAGGAAATCGTCCGTCTGGCTGAACTCCAGGTCCTGCCCCGTTGTGAGCAGGGTCGCCTGCTTCACGCGGGTCTTCAGCCCCGGCATCGTCAGCGACGCGTTGCCGTCCCAGAACCTGATGATAAGGTACAGCCGCCTGCCGCGCGCCGCCTGCCAGCCCCTGGTGATGAACTCTGTGACATCGCCGCGTCCCACGCCGTAGACGGCCTCGCCGTGCAGGCGCATCCACTCGCCGATGTCGCCCAGGCGCTCAACGAACTCCGGAGGCAGCGTTCCGTCCGGGCCGGGGCCCACGTTCAGAAGCAGATTGCCGCCCTTCACGGCCGACTCGATCAGAAACGTCAGAAGCAGGTCGGACGGACGCCACCACTCTCCGTTGGTGTACCCCCAGAGGCGCTGCGTCGTGACCTGGCAGGACTCCCAGAGCCGTTCCTCTGCCACAATCCTGTGCTCCGGCGTCCCGAAATCCCCGAGGTCGGCGTTCAGCCCGGCATCCTCGACCGCCGCCGCGTCGCCCTGCTCCCCGGGCTCCGACTTTCCGAGCCGGTTGTTGATGAGGATCTCAGGCTGCAGCGAGCGCATCGTCTCGATCAGCTCGCGGCTCTTCCACTCCTGCTGCGTTCGCGGCCAGGCGCCGTCGAACCAGAACACATCAATCGGGCCGTAGCCGGTCAGCAGTTCGCGAACCTGCCCGTGAACGTACTCGCGGAACTCCTCCCAGCCTTCAGGGCAGGTCCGGGGCCCCTCCCAGAACGCGGGCACGCGCGCATCCATAAACGAGTAGTAAAGCCCGATGCGCAGTCCCTCCGCGCGGAACGCCTCGATGAACTCGCGCACGAAGTCGCGCTTCGGCGCCTGTGCGGCGCTGGTGTAGTCGGTCAGCTTCGAATCCCACAGACAGTAGCCGTCGTGATGGCGGGTGGTCAGGACGGCGTACTTCATGCCCGCGTCTTTGGCCACCCGCGCCCATTCGCGCGGGTCGCAGCGCCCTGGATTCCAGCGGCAGGCGGCGTCTTCGTACTCCGCCTGGTCCAGACGCTCGCGCAGAAGCACCTGCTCGCCGCGCCCGATTGCAGCGTAAGGTCCCCAGTGGATGAAGAGCCCGAAGCGCGATTCAGGGAACCAGCGCCAGTACTCGGGAATGCTGTCCATTTTCAACTGACCCCTTCCGATATCTGGTAGACTTCGCCCTTCGGCCCGGGCCTTCTAGCGCGAGAAGGGCGCGACGGGCGTCCACATTCCCGGAACGCTCTGCCCGCTCGTGAACACCTCGAAGTCCAGATAGTTGCCGAATGCTTCCCACACAGCGTCAGCGACGTCGCCGGCGGCGAATGCCGTGTGGTGCGGGAAGTGGCGGCAGAGGACGTCGCGGTACAGATCGGTCAGGTTGGGTATCCGCGCCCACCCGTACGCCCCGAATGTCTTCGCCTCGTTGTCCTCGAACCGCGCGGGAACGACAACGGCCTTGAAGGCGCCGCGCGTGTCCTGCGTAACCCGGGCGATCGTGATGGGGCCTTCCTTCGCCACGAATTCCGTGACGCCCCACGCGTTGTCGCGCCCGGTGTCGTTCGCGATGATCTCCTGCACCGCCATCCGCGGAGCAGTCTTCGCGAAGCTCGCCGGAAACACCCCGCAGTGCCAGATGTTCACCAGGTCCGGGTCGTCGTTGTGAACGTTGTTCCAGTCGGCAAGACCCGTCGAGTCCTGCGAAGCCAGGCGCAGCGAATGCATCGAGAGCGCGCCCAGGATGTCCGACTCGCAAGCGCAGGGGATGCCCTCGTCACCCAGGCGGCCCATCACCGTGCATGAGCAGATGCCGAGGTTCGCCTGAATGCTCGTCCAGCACTGGATCGCGAGGGCGTCCAGGTCGAAATCGCGCACGAACCCCCGCAGAAACACTTCCAGCCGCGCCTGCTTGTTGACCGCTTCGCCCGGCGCGGACGCGACATCGGTGTACCCGGAGATCGCCTTGACGGCCTCCTGCACTTCGGGGGCGTTCGGGTCCATGCGCTCAACGGCCCCGATGGCTTCGGAAAGATCGAGCGTCACCGTCGTGACTCCCAGCCTCGCCTGCAGCGACTTCTCGTCGAACCGGCAGGTCCAGAAATCGTTCGGCCGCGCGCCGATCTGGCCATACCGGGCACCCCGGACTCC
>Ga0255342_1001937_pt1 | contig 27340 bp, 26 predicted proteins | sample wastewater_treat_3_FD_192416 | JGI IMG/M metagenome (GOLD analysis project Ga0255342, IMG submission 192416) | Wastewater microbial communities from Lulu Island WWTP, Vancouver, Canada - plant14 | ecosystem: Engineered > WWTP > Wastewater > Unclassified | place: Canada: Vancouver, British...
TTTATTTTTCAAAGAACTTAAATCTTTAATTTTGCAAAGTTAAAGATTTTTTTGAAACTTTCAAGTGTTTTACACAATTTTTTTAAATAATTTTTCAGGTGTTTGATAATCAAGTTTTTCATCTATGAAATAATCTTGATAAGAAATATTTCTAGCAGTATAGTTCTTAGACGAATTGTTTAATAAAATATTTCTTGGAAACTCAAACCAATCGCCACCATACTCAATACCCACCCTTTTCTCATTATCGAAAAATGGAGAAATAAAATTGTAACTCTCTTCCAATGTTGCATCAAACAATTCAGAAATTTTACTTAAACAAAATTCTAACGAATTTTCTCCATTAAAAAGAGAAAATGCAACTGCATGTACAGGATGAATAAAAGCAGAAATTCCATCCTCTGCAATTTCAATAGGTATCCGAAACGCTGAAGAATTAAGTAAAATAATTCTTAAGTTGTCGTTTATTAGTGTATAATATGGATTAAATATATATTTACTTTCTAAATCCTTCATTTTATTTAATTTTTAAGAAGTAGTCTTTATGTACAAGATAAAGACTACTTCATTGTTAATTACTCAATTGTAATTGCCACTTGCGGTGCTTTATCACCAGAAATACATCCAGAAATACATCCAGAAATACAACTATTTTTGCAACCTTTAGTGCACCCTTGATTGCATTCACTTGCACCACCTTTAAAGGCTTGCATTTCTTCAGATGTTAAGACACGTGCTGTGTTTAATTTATCAATTTTCATATTTATCAAATTTAAATTATTACAAACTTCTAAAACAATTTAACCAGTTATTACCACTTCTGGCAATAATATAACACCGTCTTTATTTCCAGAACGACAACCTGGTAAACATGAATTGATGCATCCATCTCGGCATCCATTCTTGCATGGCTGTGCACCTCCTCTGAACTCTGCCATTTCTTTTTCTGACAATACTCGTGAAGTGCTTAATTTGTGTGTTTTCATTTTTTTAAAATTTCGTTTATACTTAAATATTTATTAGATTAAAAAGAAATAATAAAATTACAGGGTAATCCCTTCTTCCACAACAATAATCCCATCTTTGTTACCAGGTCGACAGCCAGGAGAACATGCAACCTTGCATGACTCTATGCATCCATCCTTGCAAGGCTGTGCACCTCCTCTAAACTCTGACATTTCTTTTTCCGATAACACTCGTGCTGAATTTAATTTTTCTATTTTCATTTGATTTAAATTTTATGTTTACTAAAATAATGCTTATTTTTTATTTATACTACTCATAAGCTTATTTGCAGTATTTTTTTTTACCCCAAAACAATTAACGGTAAATACTTTTTAGTATTTGTAACTTAATATTTACACATGCCCTCGTCTGACAGTATTTACATTTCACAAACGAGGGCATTGACTCGAAGTCGTTCTTTCCGAGATGCCAAATTGTAACTTTTTGTTTATTCATATCGTCCTGTGCTTTGTTTGCTTTCTCATAACGGCTGAGGCTAAAAGCTGGCGGGCATTCCGGAGCACTTCACTATCAACCTGCGATAAAGTTTATTAGATGCAATACCTTATAAATTACCACTATCCGCCCGCTTGATTTTATACCAATTTGAATTATATGTTAGTCCAACATGTGCCTAAAAAAATATAATCATATGCGCAAATAGATATAACTTCTGTAGGAGAAAGTAGAGATGTTATTTGTGTTATATATTCTTTTAGTGCATCTAATGTCAAAAATAACCTGTTACTAAAATCTCGTTTGAATTTAGCCCAAACCTTCTCAGCTGGATTTAGTTCTGGCGAGTAAGGTGGCAGAAAAATAAGAATTATATTATCAGGTATAACTAACTTTTTAGCTTTATGAAATGCCCCATTGTCAAGAACCATTATTTTTAGTTCGTTAGCATTAATTTTAGAAAATTCATCTAAGAAAATCTGAAATGTATCACTATTACAAACAGGCATTTCAAGAAGAAAGTTATCTCCGTTAATTGGTGAAAAAGCTCCAAAAAGGTAAAGTGATTTAAACACCTGATGGAATGGACAGATAGGTTTTATTCCTTTAGCAGTCAAAGCTTTCCCATTCCTAGTAAAAAGTCCAAATCGACTTTCGTCTTGAAAAAAAAGATTTACTTTTTCGTATCTGTCTTCTTTAGTTTTGATTGCTTCGATGCAGATTTGACTGAAGTTTTTTTTAAAGCCTCAACTGCTTCCATATCTTTTCTGATATGACTTTTTCTAGCAACTTTTATTCCAGAGCCAAACTCTCTAACACAGTATTTATAAAGTGTATTGTAGTTTATTTTTTTATTAAGTTCTTTTTCAACCCACGCATGTAATTCTGTATAGCCTCGAATACCATTTGAAGGATTGCTTAATAAAGCTTCGATTTTATCTCTTTCCTCGGCGGTAATCAGCGAAGGTTTATAACCTATTCTTTTGTGGGAAAGCAGTAAGTCTATTCCGCCTTTCAAATATTGAGTACGCCATGCTTGGATACTATTATGATTTACTCCTATAAGGTCTGCTAACTCACGTTTTGAGATACCTGTGTCTTCATGTTTCTTTAATTCTATTAACATTTTTATTCGTGGCGACATGAATAAGGTACTAGACTTTAGTAATTTACGCAAATACTCAAAACTTTCTTTTACTATTATAATTTTAGGTGCTGCCATATTGATTTATATTTTAGTTCAAAATTACAAAATAAAAATTAAATTACAAAATTTTTTGGACTATTTTTTCAATCAAAATGGTATTATTAAAATAATGTGCAAAATTAATTTAAAACACAATCAAAGATTTATTAATCATCGTGTTTGAAAACATGTGAGACTTAACCTCATGAATATCAACTTAATTTAAGAGGTTACAACTTTTAAAATTTTAACTTATCAAAACTATTTATTCTTTTTAGATAATATTCAAAAACAATGCTACGATTGTAATAAGTTTTTATGTATTTTAAAGCTTTTGGTTTAACAATTTTTCGGTGCTTGCTCATTTTTTTAGCATTTTTCCAAAAATGAAAATATGCTTTACAAATAGAAAAAGCTTCTGCAGGTTTTCCTTGCAATAAAATTTTAAAAAACGCTACTTGGTCAAGGAATAGTCTAACAAATTTAACTTTATTGCGTTTGTATTTAGGAATATTTTTTTCAATAATATATAAGTTATTTCTAAAATTTAGATAAGTTTTAAACGGACTACTTTTTGGTAATGTTCCTGCTCCCACATGATAAACTTTGCTTTTTGTTTGAATAACAATTTTATATCCTGAATTTTGAACTCTCCAACACAAATCAATTTCTTCTTGGTGAGCAAAAAACTCATCATCAAAACCATTTAACATATTAAAAATTTCTGCTCTTATCATAAAAGCTGCTCCAGAAATCCAGAAACATTCAATATTTGTATCATATTGTCCTGAGTCTGTTTCGCAAGTATCAAAAATTCTTCCTCTACAAAACGGATAAGCATACCTATCTATAAAACCTCCTGCTGCTCCTGCGTATTCAAACTTATCTTTCTCGTAATACGACAAGAGTTTTGGTCCGCAAACTGCAATAGATTTATCATTATCTAACATTTCTACCAAAGGTTCTATCCAGCCTTCAGTAACTTCAATATCTGAATTTAAAAGCAAGTAATATTCTGCTTCTACTTCTTTTAGTCCACGATTATAGCCACCTGCAAAACCATAATTTTTATCTAAAACAACAGTTTTTATATCAGGAAAATTTGACTTTAAATATTCTAATGAATCATCTGTAGAAGCATTGTCGATTATCACAATATCAGCAAGTTCATTTGGTGTATTGTCCACTAAGCATTGCAGAAATTGTTCTAAAAACTTCTTACCATTCCAATTTAATATGACTACTGCTACTTTTTTCAAAACTTTTATAATAAATCGCTTGCTAATTCGGCTAAATAAGATCTTTCGCCTTTTACCAAATTTACATGAGCAAAAATTTCCTGTCCTTTCATTTTAGTTGTTAGATATGAAAGTCCGTTAGACCTTGCATCAAGATAAGGAGAGTCGATTTGTCCTATATCGCCAGTAAAAACTATTTTGGTTCCTTCGCCTGCACGTGTAATAATGGTTTTTATTTCGTGTGGTGTTAAATTTTGTGCCTCATCGATAATAAAAAACACTTTCGACAAGCTTCTTCCTCTTATATATGCTAGTGGCTCTATCAAAAGTTTATTGCTTTGCAACATCTCATCAATTTTCGTAAAATCAGGACTTTGTGGTTTAAATTGATGTTTTATTACTGATAAATTATCGAAAAGAGGTTGCATATAAGGAGTGATTTTTTCATTAGCATCTCCCGGTAAAAATCCCAAATCTTTATTTGATAAAGCTACAATAGGTCGAGCCAAAAATATTTGTTGAAAATTTCGTCTTTGATGTAGTGCTGCTGCCAAAGCTAAGAGTGTTTTTCCAGTTCCTGCTTTACCAGTTAGCGACACTAACAAAATTTCGGGACGCAACAGAGCATCGATTGCAAAGGCTTGTTCTGCATTACGTGGCTCTATGCCATATACATTTGTTTTAAAAACTCTGTTTAAAGTTTCAGAAGCAGAATCATAATGAGCTAAAGCACTTGATGACCCATTTTTTAAAATTAAATATTGATTTGGATATGGCTCAATATCTAAAGGAAAATTCTCAAAAGCAACTCCTTCATTTTCCTCATACAAACTACTAATCAAAGCTTTATCAACATGTTCGACTGTAACAACTTCTTTATTTAAACCTTCTAAATTTTCTACATGGTCATTTTTATAATCTTCGGAAATAAGCCCTAGAGCTTTTGCCTTAACTCTAAGGTTTATGTCTTTGGTAACTAAAATGTTTTGTTGTTTAGGAAAATTTGTATGATAATATTCGGTTATTGCTAAGATTATATGGTCTGGTCGATGTTCTGGAAAATTATTTTGCAAGTTTTCAGAAAAAGGTTTTCCTGTTTCAACAAATAATTTGCCCAATCCTTCGCCTAAGCTAACGCCTTCTTTAAAAAAATCATCACCTGCCAAATCGTCAATAATGCGAGTAAACTCACGTGCATGAAAATTAATTAAATCATTTCCTCTTTTAAACTTATCTAATTCTTCTAATACAACAATAGGTATCAAAACATCATGCTCTTTAAATTTAAAAATGCACTTAAAGTCATGCAAAAGCACATTTGTATCAAGAATGAAAAGTTTTTTTTGTTTTTTCACACCTGTTTTTTGCTTTGCCATAAAAAATATTTTTATCTTGATTTGTTTACAAAGATAACATTTTATTTAAAAAATAAAACAATAATGATTTTTAAAAATTTGTTTTATGACAGTTTAGATATTACTTATCTTCGCCACAACCTGCATCAATATATTGATTTATCAGTTTATTTGAAATTCCCATTGAAGAAAATCCGCCGTCGTTATAAATAGTTTGCATTGTTATCATTTTGCTCAAATCAGAGAACAAAAACATGCAAGTATTTGCACAAGAGTCGGCATCTGCATTTCCTAATGGTGACATAGAGTTAGCATAATTAAAAAACGCATTAAATCCTGATACGCCACTTCCTGCAGTTGTTCGTGTTGGCGATTGAGAAACAGAATTTATTCTAACATTTTTAGCTACACCATAATGATAACCAAATTGACGAACAATAGATTCTAACATAGATTTAGCATTTGCCATATCGCTATAGCTTGAGAAAGTTCTATGAGCTGCTATATAGGTTAAAGCAACAACAGAACCGCCTTCGTTAATTGCGTCTAATTTTTTAGCAACTGCTAAAACTTTATGCAAAGAAATAGCTGAAACGTCCAATGTTTTGTGCAAATAATCATAATCTAATTCTATATAAGGTATATTTTTACGAACATTTGGCGACATTCCAACAGAGTGTAAAACAAAATCTATTTTCCCTCCTAATATTTTCATAGATTCTTCAAACAAATCTTCTAATTCTGATACTTCGGTAATGTCGGCAGCAATAACTTGAGTGTCAGTTTTTTTCGCCAATTCAAAAATTTCTTTTCTGCGTAATGCTAAAGGAGAGTTTGTTAAAACAAAATTAGCACCTTCTTCTTTTGCTCTTATAGCAACTTTCCATGCGATAGAATTTTCGTCTAAAGCACCAAAAATAATTCCACGTTTTCCTTTTAATAAATTGTATGTTCCCATATTATTTTTATTATTTATTATTTGAATTTTCAGTTATAATAAAAAAGCCTCCAAAAAAGAGGCTTTTGTGGTCCCACTAGGGCATGATCCTAGGACCCCCTGATTATGAGTCAGGTGCTCTAACCAACTGAGCTATGGGACCGATATAGATAAATCTATAATATTTCAATTTATATTCTTGTTTCTCATTAAAAACAAGACTGCAAAGATACTGCTTTTATTTTATTTTTCAAAAAAAATGCTGTTTTTTTTCTCTGAATACTATTTTTTTGCAATTTTATCAATTCAAGATATTAAAACACCACAAATTTTTGTGTTTTTATTTCTTTTCCTGAATCAACATTTATAAAATAAATTCCACTATTAGGTTTGTCTTTAAAAATTTCTTTAAGAGAAATTTCGTGATAACCTGAATGCAATTTATATTCTTTTACAGCTATAATTTCACCAAGTAGATTTGTAACAAATATTTTAGTGTTTGAATAATCGCTAAGAGTAAGTATTAAGCGAGAGTCTAAGTTTCCTGGATTAGGGATAACGCTAAATTCTGACAATAAAATATTGTTTTTAACATCAGAATGACCTGAAGTGTAGTTTAATTCCCAACCTTCATCTACGCCATTAGAGTTTGTGTAAAATTGCAATACTACTTTTCCGCTTGGTATTGAAATAGTTCCACTTGGGGTTGTTGTATTATTAAATTTATACAACTCATTATCAGCACCAATAGCATCTTTATAAATTTTGAGATAATCATAATTATCTGCAATTTTACATTTTACAAAATCTATATTAATATAGTTTGCTCCTTCTGGTTCTATAATCCAAGAACAAAATGTTGAATTATTATAATCACATGATTTACTTCCATCGCTTAAAGTTCCTTGGGCTTCTGTAAACAGCATATTAAACTTACAATTGTCAACAGTATATTTCACTTTCCAACCGTCAGCTTGAGAACTTGCATTAGTGTTAAATTTAATTGTCATTCCTCCAGTAAAAGCAGAAAACAACTGTGCATGGTTACTATCTTTATTTAAAGCAGCAATTAGTTTTGAACTAGTTTTGTCTCCGTCGTATAATTCTACTACATCACCATCAGCTAAATCAAATTTAGTAAAATTCAAATTAACTACAGAACCACAAGCTGGTTTAATTTCATAAACACAAGACTGATTGGCTAGATAATCTTGTGGTCCACTACCATCGTCAAAAGAGCCTTCATTGCCAGTTATTAGTTTTTCGCTTTGACAATATGTAGGAAAACCAGTATCTGGATATATATTAATAATCATTTCATTAAATTGATTAAAATTATTTTCTGGTCCTCCAACTGTAGCTGTAGAAGTTAAATTATCTAAAGTATAATAACCATTACCAGCACCACCCCAGCCCCAGTTCATATGAAAGCTATCATCTTGATATCCGTCACAATTCCATGCATGACCGGCACCTGAGCTAGGCGAGCCAGCATAAACCATAGGTTTTTTAGCATCAACTTGTTGTTTAATTAAATTTTTCCAATTAGTTTCTGTATAATTCATCTTTGCTACATATTGTGCTGATGAGCTATATTTAAAATAATTTTTCAATGCTTCTGAAACCTTATTAGTTGAAGTGCCTGAGCCTGAAGGTCCCCATCCCATACTAACCGCCACGCCAGCATGATAGTTAATTTTTCCCAACTCTGGATTTACGTAACTTGAAGCCTGATCTGGAATAGATGCCCAATCATAAGTTTGTTGAGCAAAATTGATAGTAATATTACCATATCCTCCATTGTACCAACTTGAGTGATATTTTGAGCCAGTACCTGTTGCGGGCCAATTATAATACTTCATAACTTGCAGCATTGCTGTAGCAACACAACCAACAGGCACACGTCCATTCAAACCATAACCAGCATTAGCATCTTCTGGACATTGAGAGTTATAGGGCCAACTTTGATTCCAATTAATTCCTTGTAATAATATTGGCGATGTTGATTTTAATTGAAAATCTTTATTATGATTAAAATACAATAATTCTTGCCATTGACTTACAGCTTTTTCATTTACATTCATTTCGTTATTTTTAACAAACTCTATGCTTTCGTTAAAATAATTCAAAAAATCTGCTTGTCCTGGCGACATATTATCAAAATTAAACCCACCTTCAAAAGAATAAGCCAAAATTGGAATTATCTGGTCATCAGATGAAACTATAACATAACCTTTATCGCCATTTATATTAAAAACATAAAACTTATAAATGTCATTTTGCGATGGATCGAAAAGACAATTTAATCTTATCTCCTCCCATTTAAGTGGTTCGAAACTTGCGATAGCTTGAAACACATGACTTTTTGCTACTTTTTCTGCATCTTTTCGAGGTACAAAACCTGCAAATGCACTAAAAGAAAAAATAAAAATGAAACTTAAAACTAATATATTTTTCATACTTTAATAAATTATATTTTTGTTGGATACAAATAAAACAATTTTTATTGTCATAACAACAAAAAAATCATAAAAAAATCATAAAAATTATACATTCAATTATTTAACTCATGGTAAATCAGAATTATAATGTAGTCCTATAGACTGTCTTCTTTCTTTTGCCTGTTTAATTATTAGGTATCCTATATTAATAATATTTCTGAGTTCACAAATATCTACACGTACTTTTGAAACCTTGTACAATTCTTCAGTTTCTTGAAAAATAACATTTAATCTGTCCATTGCTCGTTGTAATCTAAGGTCGCTTCTCACTATTCCCACATAATTACTCATAATTTGTTGTACTTCTTTTCGAGAATATGAAATAAGCACTAATTCTTCATTATTTATAGTACCTTCATCATTCCAGTCGGGGATTTTATTGATTATTTCAGAAGGATACCATTTTGCATCACCAGCCACTTCGGCAGCTCTATGGGCAAATACCACAGCTTCAAGCAATGAGTTTGATGCTAAGCGGTTAGCTCCATGCAAACCTGTGCAAGCAGCTTCGCCTGTTGCAAATAAATTTATAATACTAGTCCTTGCATAAATATCTGTTTTTATTCCGCCACACAAATAATGAGCTGCGGGAGTAACAGGAATTAAATCCTTGCTGATATTTATACCTATTTCCATACATTTTGCATAAATAGTTGGAAAATTAGTTATTAATTTTTCTTTATCAATATGTCTAGCATCTAAAAACACATGGTCTTCACCCGACAGTTTCATTTCTGTATCTATTGCACGAGCAACTATGTCGCGTGGAGCAAGCGAACCTCTAGCGTCATATTTTATGCAAAAATCTTCGTTTTTATGATTTTTTAAAATTGCTCCTTCTCCTCTTAAAGCCTCTGTAATCAAAAACGATGGTCGTTCATTAGGGTTATACAATGCCGTTGGATGAAATTGTACAAATTCCATATTTTCGACTACTCCTTTTGCTCTATAAACCATTGCTATTCCATCACCTGTTATTCCGGGTGGATTTGTAGTATTTTGATAAGCATTACCACAGCCTCCTGTTGCTATCATTGTGGTTTTTGCCAAAAATGTAAAAACTTTTTTCGACTTAGTATCAAAAATATAAGCCCCATAACAAGTAATGTCTGGAGTAGATTTTTTTACTGTTTGTCCTAAATGATGCTGGGTTATAATTTCTATTGCAAAATGATTTTCAAAAATAAAAATATTAGGATCGCGTATTACCTCATTAATTAATGCTCTTTGTATTTCTTGTCCAGTTTTGTCTTTAAAGTGTAAAACACGATTTTCAGAATGTCCTCCCTCTTTTCCTAATTCATAACTTCCGTTTTCATCTTTATCAAAATGAGTTCCTATATTTATTAAATCAAAAACTCTAGTTGGTCCTTCTTTTACAACAATTTCAACAACTTCTCTATCGTTTAATCCAGCACCCGCATTTATTGTATCTTCAATATGTTTATCGTAAGAATCGGGAGTGTGCATTACAGAAGCTATCCCTCCTTGAGCTTTAACAGTAGTTGTATTAGAAATATCTTCTTTTGCTATAATAGCAACTTTTCCAAATTTGCTAACCTTCAAAGCATAAAATAAGCCTGCTATTCCACTACCGATAACTAAAAAATCAAATTGTTTTTTCATATAAACACAAAATTCCAATTAAACATTTTTGCAAAGATAAGTTAAAAACGGTTTTATTTAATATTTTAAAACAATTTTAAAAAAACTACGTATAATAAATTAAATATAAACTTAAATATTATGAAAGACAAGTTAGTTAATTTAGTTACTTATAGGTATAATCATAGAGCAGAAATTTTAAAAGACAAATTAGAGGAAGAAAGTATTGAATGTTTTGTAACAAATGCCAGTGCATTTGGTCAAGTAATTGGCTTTAGAGTTATGGTTTTTGAAAAAGACCTAGAAGAAGCTATGAAAGTTTATAAACATATTCAAAGCCTATACGAAGACCACTCAACTGATGTTTTAGAGGGACCCGAAGAAGAGGAAGAATAAACTAAACCATTTCTTCAAGTTCTTTTAAAACCAATTGTTTACCGGCATCTCTTTTTTCTCTTGCAGTTGAAGTAAAATAACTGTGATTTTGAATAAATTTATACTGCATTTTGTTCCATTGATCTATAGTGTTTATTTTTCCTCTTTCAAAAAGTTCTCTAAATAAGTTTTGTGAAATTGGGATAAAATCTGGACGACCTAAATAATCTAAATCTGCATCACACATTATTTTTTCTAATAAATCTTTAGGTCGTGGTGGCATTTTAGTTGCCATAATTAAACGTTTTACTGTTTCTATTTGTGTTGAACTAAACCCATTTTTCTCTAAAGTTTCGGCTGCCATTTTAGCTCCAATTTCTTCGTTATTATCATAACTAACAATAAATCCAGCATCGTGAAATAAAGCGGCACATTTCAACAGCAACATTTCTTCCTCATTTATACCTTCTTTTCTACCAATTTCTTCGGCAACATATAAAAAATCAATAGTATGTTTCAAATCATGATAATACAAATTTGATGGCAGGTTTTTTTCTAACAGTTCTAAAATATCTTCTTGAATTGTTTTATATTTTAAATACAACATTCTAATAAAGAAGTCTTTATTTGGAGTGATTCTATCGGCATTTTCTGAAAGTGATTTTTTAATTTCATGAACAAAATACATTTCCATTTCACCTTTATATTTTACATCAATTTTTCCTCGATATTGGCAAACAAAAAAGTCTTTAATCCACTTATAGGTGCTTTCTGAAACATTAACTTTATTTACAACACCATAAGATTCCATTCTACTAGCAATATTTACCGTATCTCCCCAAATATCATATTCTAATTTTTGTGAGCCTACCACTCCAGCAACCACAGGTCCGGTATGTACTCCTATTCTAATTTCTAACTTCACATCACTTTCAGCATTTATTTTAGTAATTTTTCTTTGCATTTCTAATGCTGCCAACACTACTTCAACTGGATTTGTGCTATCTTTATTTGGCATACCTCCAGCACACATATAAGCGTCGCCAATAGTTTTAATTTTCTCAATATTGTATTTAGCAATTATTTTATCAAAACTAGTAAAAAGTCTATTCAAATGCTTTATTAATTCTTCAGGCTTTGCCTGTGCTGCAATTTTTGTAAAACCCTGAATATCAGCAAACAAAACAGTAACCATTTCATATTTTTGGGATTGTGCTTTTCCTGTTTCTCTTAATTCGTCGGCAGTTGTTTTTGGCAACAATTTTTTTACCAACTGCTCTGTTTGTTCTTTTTGATAAGCCAATTCATTTGTTCTATCTTCAACAAGTTTTTCAAGACTATATCTTTCGTGTGCATGTCTTAGTGCGTAAAGTTTTAATATTAAAAAAACTGCTGTGAATAAAATCAAAACATAAAATAAAAAAGCATACCAAGTTCTATACACAGGTGCTCGAATAGTAAAAAACAAGCTGGTAACATCGCTAATATTTCCATATTCATCTTTTGCTCTTATTTGAAACTCATAATCTCCTTCAAATAAAGATGTATATTCTTTAAAATTAGCACTCTGCCAATCTGACCAATCATTGTCAAAACCTACTAATTTAATCTGAAATTTTGCTTGTCCAAAGCTATTGTAATTAAGTGCAGTAAAGTCAAATCTAATTGTTTTATCTGCAAATTTAAATTCATATTTTTCCTCACCACTACAATTAAAAGGCACATATATTAAAGAATCACCATGAATTGTTATTTTTCTAATTAAGACATTAATCTTTTTTTGATAAAATTTTGTTTTTTCATTATCGATTTTAATTAATGCCTCTGTTGATCCGAGCCAAACGTTTCCATCATCTTCGGGATATATACTTTCTATAACAAATTCTTTAAGTTGCGAATATGGACCTGCAACAGCGGTATAACTTGAATTTGAGTCTTGAAACTCAAATAATCCTGTTTCTCTCTCATATCTACCATCAGTAATATTGCTATACCAAATATTTTTATTTTTGTCTTCGACTAAAGGATATAAATAAGAATTTGTTTTAGCATAATTTTTATTAAACAAAGTATCTTCAAAAAAATAGTTACCTTGATAGCTATATCTATACACACCTTTATTTGTTGCAAACAAAACTCCTTGAAAAGAAGGAAAAACATCTATCCAATCATAATCTTCGGGTAATCCTGTTTTTTCTGCAAAACTAATTATATCTGGGTTAAGATTTAACCCTGAGAAAAAGCTAAGTTGAAATAATCCGTCTTCACTTGTTCCAAGCCAGAAATTGCCAAAAAAATCTTCACAAATAGTTCTAGTGCTATAAGAATAATTTTTCACATACCCTAGAGTGTCAATTTTTGAATCTTCAACTGAAGCTATCAACAATCCATCTTTTGACCCTATCAAAATATTATCTGGGAAAAAACTCATTTTTGAGATAGACATAAAATTACCTGAAAGTTGTAATTTAGCTTTACTACCATTTATCAGATAAATTCCATCATTTGTAACGGCATACAAATTGCCTTGAATTTCAACAAGCTTCCAACACATTGCCCTAATTTCGTCTATTTTTTTAAATTTAGCTTTATAATCAAAAGAGTTTCGATTTTTATCATAAACACTTTGGCAATTGTACAAATAAACACCATTAGTTGTTGCAACATAGAGGTCTGATTCAAATCTAATTACACTTAAAATCACTCCATTAAGACCATAATAAGAGCCAAAAAAACTTATATTACTTTTTGTTTCGATTAAGCTTATTCCACTAAAAGTAGTTAACCATAAGTTTCCATCATTAGCAACATACATACTTGTTATCTGATTGTCTCTCAAACTATTATCTCTACTCATGGAAAAAACATAATGTCCTTTTTCATCAACACAAACAATACCACCATGTTCTGTCCCAAAAACCATTCTTTTATTGTCTAGGGCTAAACCTACCGAATAAGTATTAGCCTGTATAAAATCATCTGCTTCTGTTTTAAATTCAGTTATCGTTCCGTCTGAATATTTAAAAAAGCTTTCACTTTTCTGATCTCTAACTAAAAACTCTTTTGAATTTAAAGCTATTATATCACATATAGTCATGTTCTCAAAAAGCTCAGAATCTTCAAATTTTACAAAATCCCCATTTTGACAATAAGACAAACCCTTTTCTTGTATATTACATAATATTTTTTCATTAAATTTAAATATTTTAACATTAGATTGAAAAGTTTTAACTGATTGCAAACTATCTCTATGAAAATAAAACAATTGCTTTGAACTCACCACATATAAGTCATTATCAATAGCTATAATTTGCGTTACCTGTCCAAATTTATCATGTTCCCCAAGATTTAATAGTTTTGTTAAAAGATGTCCATTTTCATAAACAATTTTCCCAATTTGATTATAACCCCCATAATAAACTTCATTATTTGAATTAATTGTCAACATTGGTTTGCCTGGAACTTTCACTAAACGCCATGAACTATTATCAAATTCCATAATCCCATTAGCATTTCCAAAATACATTATCCCTTCTTTATTTTGAACAACACTAAAATTCTGACTTTCTTGTCCATAATTACGTGGTGAAAAGTTTTTAAATCCAGGGATACCTGTTTCAAAATTTTGACAAAAGGCATTAGAAACAACAAAAATTAATACTAATATTGCACTAATATTTTTCATAAAATATTTTTAACAAACTTAATTTTAATTTGTTAAAAGACAAAATACTTAAACTAAATTTTTAAAAAAAATTATAAACATGGCTTTAGGGAAAGAGAATAAAATACACATAGGAATATATGGACGTAGAAATGTAGGTAAAAGCGCTTTAATAAATTTTTTATCTGGGCAAAACATTTCTATTGTTGCAGATTTACCGGGTACAACCACCGATCCAGTAAAACGAAGTTTTGAAATTACAGGATTTGGTCCAGCAATTTTTATTGACACGGCTGGAATTGATGATGCTGGCGAAATTGGAGATTTAAGAACAAAAAAAACTTTAGATACAACTGATAAAGTTGACTTAGCAATTTTGGTATTTGATTCTAATACTTTTGGCAAATACGAAGAAAGTTTAATAAACAACTTTAATAATGCAAAACTGCCATATATTTTACTGCACAGCAAATCTGACATACAATCACTTAATACAGATTTAGAACAAAAATTAAAAAACAATTTCACAAAAAACATTATTGATTTTTCAATAAAAGATTTGACAAAAAGAGATGAAATTTTTGAACTTATAAAATCAACAATTCCTGATTTATCTTTAAAAACTGATACTCTTTTAGGCGATATTATAAAAAAAGGGGATTTAATTTTATTAGTAAGCACAATTGATGCTGGCACACCTGCTGGGCGATTAATTTTACCTCAAGTTCAAACTATTCGCGATGTTTTAGACAATGATGCTATATCAATTATTTTAAAGCAAGATGAAATAAAAGATTTTTTAGAAAAATCAAAAGTAAAGCCCAACTTAGTTATTACTGATTCTCAAATTTTTGACACAGTTAGCAAACTAATAGATAAAAGTATTCTATTAACTAGTTTTTCAATTGTTTTAGCTAGACAAAAAGGTGATTTTCAGGCATATATTGAAGGCACACCACATATTGAAAACTTAAAAGACGGAGACAATATTTTAATTTTAGAATCTTGTAGTCATCATGTTTCTTGCGATGATATAGGACGAAAGAAAATTCCAACTTTATTAAGAAATTACACAAAAAAGGAATTAAACTTTACTGTTGTTAGTGGTTTAGACAATATTCCTGAAGCAATTCAAAATTATGCTTTAGTTATACAATGTGGTGGATGTGTGTTAACAAAAAAGCAAGTTCAAAATAGGCTAAAACCAGCAGTAGATGCCAAAATTCCAGTAACAAATTATGGTATGTTAATAGCATATGTACACGGTATTTTTGAACGTGCTGTGCAAGTATTTAAAAAATAGTAAAAATAATTATTTGTAATTTAAAAATAAGGTATTATTTTTGCTCCGAATTGCCCGGGTGGCGGAATCGGTAGACGCGCTGGTCTCAAACACCAGTTCCTTCCCTGGAGTGCCGGTTCGACCCCGGCCCCGGGTACTGCCCTCAACAAAGAGGGCTTTTTTAAAAAATGTAAACTATGAATAAACTCGTAAGCACACAAAAACAAAATCAATTTGACAAACATTACCTCGAAATGGCTGCAATTTGGGCAAAAAACTCATACTGCAAACGAAGACAAGTAGGCGCTCTTATTGTTAAAGACAAAATGATAATATCAGACGGATTTAATGGAACACCTGAAGGTTTTGAAAACGAGTGTGAAGATGAAAACGACAAAACTAAAGCCTATGTTTTGCACGCCGAAGCAAATGCAATAACTAAAGTTGCAAAATCTGGAAACAATAGTCTTGGAGCAACACTTTATGCAACTACTTCGCCTTGCATAGAATGTGCTAAACTAATAATACAAGCGGGTATTAAAAGAGTTGTTTATTTAGACGATTATCGTAACGATGATGGACTCAAACTTTTAAAAAGAGCAAACATTGAAGTTATAAACTTTAAAGACAATGAGTAATTTTAACAATTCTAAAATTTCTAGCTTACTACCTCTCATTATAGCAGCATCTATTTTGTTCGGAATTTTTGTAGCCGACTTTTTTAGTGCAAACAACAAAAACTCTAGCTTACTAGTACCAAAAAAAATAGATAAGTTAAGTTTATTATTAGACTTTATTGCTAGCGAATATGTTGACAGCATATCAAATAATGAATTAATTGAACTAGCAATACCAAAAATATTAGAATCCTTAGACCCACACAGCATATATATTACCGCAGAAGACGCAAAAAGCATGCAGGAAGAACTTTCTGGAGACTTTGAGGGAATAGGAATACAATTCAATATGTTCAAAGATACACTTTTAGTTGTAAATGTAATTAAAAACGGTCCTTCTGAAAAGGCAGGTCTCAAAGCTGGTGACAAAATAATTTTTGTTGACTCTACCAAAATTGCTGGTGTTGGTATTAAAAACGAAGAGGTAATAAAAATGTTAAAAGGTCCTGCTAAAACAAATGTAGATCTCAAAATTTTACGAAAAAACAGTAAACGCCTTTTAAATTTTTCAATTATTAGAGATAAAATTCCTCTTTACAGTGTTGATGCTGCTTACAAATTAGCTCCAAAAACGGCTTACTTAAAAATCGCATACTTTGCTGCTAACACTCACTCTCAATTTGTTGATGCAATGTTTACTCTTCAAAAAACTGGTCTTGACACAATTGTTTTAGACCTTAGAGACAATTCGGGTGGATACCTAACAGCAGCAACAGATATTTTAGACGAATTTTTCCCTAAAGACATCGACCTTGTTTATACAGAAGGTAGAGCAAGACAAAAACAATTTGTAAAATCAACTAGTAAACGCAATTATTGCCAAAATATGGAAATAATTGTACTTATAAATGAATTTTCTGCATCTGCATCTGAAATTGTAGCTGGTGCAATTCAAGATAATGATAGAGGTTTTATAATTGGCAGACGCTCATATGGAAAAGGATTAGTGCAAGAAGCTACAACTTTTAATGACGGTTCTGTTATTAGACTAACAACTGCAAGATATTTTACTCCTTCAGGACGTTGCATTCAAAAGCCTTACGAACATGGTGCTGACGAATACAACCTTGAAGTTTATAATAGATTCTTAAATGGTGAATTTTTAGATAAAGACAGCATTAAACTTAACGATTCGCTAATTTTTTACACAAAAAATAAAAGACCAGTTTTTGGTAGTGGAGGTATAATGCCAGATATTTTTGTACCAATTGACACATCTGGATATACTGACGCTTATGGCAAAATTAGTAGAAATAATTTAGACTATATATTTTCTATAGAATATGTAAAAGAAAATAGAAGCCGATTAGAAAAAATTAAATCTACAAATGAATTACTAAGATTTCTTAAAAAAGATGCTGTTTTGCAAAAATTTTACAACTACCTTAGTGAAAACAATATCACTGTTTCACAAAGAGACATTAGAATTTCTGGAAAATATATTGAAAACAATCTTTACGCATATATTGCACGACAAATTTTAGGAGATTCGTCTTTTTATGAAATTTCAAATACAATAGACCCTGTGATTGATACTGTGATGAATGTAATTAGAAACAATAGAAAATTGATAGAAAAATAAAACCTCGAAAATTATATATAAAAGCTAAAAACAAATGCAATAATCAATAAGCTTGTCCAAAACAAATATTGTTTTACCGACAAATAAGAATTTGGCAAAATATTATGTTTTCGTTTTAAATAAATTATCAAATATAAACTTTCAAAGATATAAGAAATCAAAGTAGCAACAGCAACACCTACAATTCCCCATACATTAATTAAAATCAAGCTTAGAGTTACATTAAGGATAGTCTCGAAAAAAGAAGACCAAAAAATCACTTTTGTTTCTTTAAATCCAATCACAATAGGTCTTGTAAACAAAAACCTAATAACAATAATCATCAAATAAACATTGAAAACTACTGCACTTTCGGCAAAGTTAGGATTAAAAACAATAGGATATAAAAACTTGCTAGTTAAAATCAACAATATAGAAGATGGATAAATCCACGACATCAATTTTTTACCTTCTTGTTTTAACTCTAGTAAAGCACTTTGAAGATTGTCTTTGTTTGCAAACTTTGGTGTCATTGCATTACTATAAGCATATATTAGCAAAACAAAAATTGGAAATTCTTTTGCACCATATCTAAACACCGCAAGTTTTGCTTCATCAAATTTATAAGAAACCAAAAAAGCATCAATGTACTGAGCAGAGCCACTCAATAATATCCCCAAAATTAAAGGTGCTGATAATTTTAAAAACTCTTTTAAAAAATCTTTGGAAAATTTAAGTTCTGAATATTTATATACTATGATTAGCAAAATTCCAAAACGCAAAATATTTACAAAAAGCAAACCATACAAGCCATAGCCCAAGTCGTATCCCAAAAGTATAGGGAGAGTTACACAAACCAATTGCAAAGCAAAAGTTGACAATCCATAGACTATAATATGTATAGGTTTATTAATTAATAGATAAAAATATTCAACTAAATTGACAGGACCAGACAAAACAATATACATGAAAAGAATTTTCATATATGGAATGTTATGTCCATTTAAACTAAATAATTTGGAAATAAAATCTTGACTAAAAAATACTAATATTGCAGAAAGTATGCTTAAGAAAAGAAAAACCAATGTAATATTAAAAAATATTGAATTTTTCTCGGATTTGCCAAAAGTTTCGCTATTGTTATAAACTCCTAACAAAGATTGTATCATTCCACCAATCCAGAAAAAACTTACACCTCCAGCTATTAGCAAAAATGTTTCGTATGTACCAATTTCTCCGAGTTTTAAATTACTTTTTGAAAAAATTATATTAATCAAAAATAATACTACAAACCTAATTAGTTGAAAGGCTTGTAATGCACGAACATTAGTAATATGTTTTATTATATTCAATCTTTGTATGTTGAATAAAAAACTAGGCTTTATTTTCGAGGTAGCCAGCCATTATTTTTTGAATATATTTTCCAATAATATCAAATTCTAAATTTACAATTGTACCTACTTTGTAGTTATGAAAATTTGTTACTTCGTAAGTAAAAGGAATTATTGCTACCGAAAATCTATCATCTCTTGAATTTACGACTGTTAAGCTAACACCATCAACAGAGATAGAGCCTTTTTCTACTGTAATATTACCTCTCGACTTGTCGTATTTAAAAGTAAAATACCAAGAACCATCAGATTCTTCAACTTTCACACACTCAGCGGTTTGGTCAACATGTCCTTGAACTAAATGTCCGTCTAACAACTTGTCCATACTCATGCTACGTTCTAGATTTACTTCGTCGCCTACTTTTAAAAGTCCTAAATTTGATTTATCAAGAGTTTCTTGAATGGCAGTAACTTGATAAATTTTATTTGCTTTGTCAACATTAACAACTGTAAGACAAACGCCATTGTGTGCAAGACTTTGGTCAACTTTTAGTTTGTCTGCAAACGAACATGTTAAGAAAAAATGAAAATTACCTTGGTCTTTTTCTATCTTAACTACTTTTCCTGTTTCTTCAACTATTCCTGAAAACATATTTTTACAATTTTTAAAAATTATTCTGCAAAACTAATAAAACTATTTGTTTCTATTATAATTTATGTTTTCAAAATTAATAATTATCTTTTTTCTTCCAGCTCTTAAAAGTGAAGTATTTTTAAACAGCCTTGAAAATTCCTTGTTAGAAATATTTGCAAGTTCCTCAAAATCAAGATTATAAACTTTTTCTTGTGGTAAAAATTCCACACAAGATGTTTGTATAGGATTTTTATTATACGGACAAGAATCTTGACATATATCGCAACCAAACAATTGATTTGTAATCTTTTTTCTTATGTTTTCGGGAACTTCATTTTTATTTTCTATTGTATGATAAGAAATACATTTGTCAGCATCTAAACCCTTTGAGCTTAAAGCTCCTGTTGGACAAGACTTTATACAAATATCACAATCTCCGCAATAAATATCAAGTTTGCTGTCGGTTTCTATTTCTGCATTACAAAATATTCCTCCAATAAAAACCCAAGAACCAAATTTAGGACTTATTAAACAGCGATTTTTCCCAATAAAACCCAAACCTGCTTGACTTGCAAAATATTTTTCAAAAACTGGAGCTGTATCACAAAACTCATAAGACTCAAAATCTAAATATTCCTGTTTTAAAATTTCTGAAAACTGCCTCAACCTATCTTTTACAACAGAATGATAATCAGAACCTTGTGCGTATTTTGAAATTTTATATTCTTCTGAAGAATAATCTTTATAATAATAATTAATAATGAAAACAATAACTGATTTTGCTTTTGGGAAAACTAATTTTGGTTCAAATCTTTTTTCAAATTCATTTTCTAGAAATTTCATTTCTGCATTAAAATTATTTTCAATCCAGTTTTTATAAAATTTCTTAACTTCTTGTTCAACTAATATATTAGTTATTCCACAATCGCTAAAGCCTATTTCTTTTGCAAGATTTTTAATTTTTTCGGCAGGAATTTTCAAGATTAATCATTTTTATAGGTCTTGCCATTTGAGTAAATATTTTCGGAATTAACTCCAAATTTATATTTTACGCAAGAGCCATGAATTTCAAATTCATCAATTGTTTCGTAAGAAATAGTTTCAACTTTTTCTCCATCAAAGAGTTTTAAATTTCCCAGAGGGTCAATCCACACAACTATATTATTGTTCATCTTATAATCTTGTGGAATATGACTATCAAGTGTGAAAACTTTTCCTTTATACCAAACTTTAAAATAATTTTGAAGTCCGAAAACCATTACCTCATCAGCTACTTCATAAAAATTAGGCTTATCAAAGGAAATTGTTTCATGTTTATAATTGTAAAAAACTTTCAAATAATCATTAGCATCAACATAAGCAACAAAAGCATCTCCTACTTTATAAGATTTTGGCTCAAAGCTTTCTAAATCAGAAACATCGCCAAAATAATAAACTTGAAAATTATTTAAAGGTTCTTCTACAAAAGCTATAATGTCTCTTCCAACTTTCAAAGATTTTATTCTATCGTAATATCCTAAATTTTCTATTTCTCCTTCATAGAACACTCCCAAATAACCATGAGAATCGACAAATGCCACAATATTTTCGCCCATAAAAACTCCATTCATTGTACCTGTTCCCAAAGCATCGTCTAATTCGTAAATTTCTTTTTCATAATATGCTTTTAATTTTTTTTGAGTATCATCAAACCAAACAACGATATCGTCTCCCACAAAGCAATCTGTAGCTGCAATGCTCAAAGTCAAAGATGATGAATTATCAAAAACTTTTAGTTGGGTATTCATTTTCCAAGCAATTAAATTATCACTTACAGTATAAGAGCTAACAAAACTACTCAAGGTATGCAAAAAATGATTGTGATAAACTTTAAAATTTCCTGCATTATCTTGGTATGCGAAAGCATTATTCCCAAGCACATAAGATTTTACTGGCAAATGTTCGAGTTGCTTTAAATTTCCATTATCAAAAACCAAAACATTATTCAAATAATCAGTAAAAAACGAAATATTTTGTGCTTTTACTTGAAATTTAAAGCAAAACAGAATGATTAATATGGGTAAAATCTTAGTGATTTTATATTTTTTCATAATCATAATATTTACTTTCAACAAAAATAACGAAAATTAATACACTTTTCATATTTTTGCACAAATAAATTTCAATTATCTTGCCAAAAATTAATTTATGAAAAAAAACCAGTTAAACGAGATTTCAAATTTAGGCGAATTTGCCTTAATTGATAGGCTAAGCAAAAATTTTACTATTACCGACAAAAAATTAGTAAAAGGAATTGGTGATGATGCTGCTGTTTTTGAAGCAAGCAAAGACAATTGTTTTTTAGTTGCAACTGATTTATTGGTCGAAGGTATCCATTTTGATTTAATTTATTCTCCACTCAAACACTTGGGTTATAAAGCTGTGGCAGTAAATTTGAGCGACATATACGCAATGAATGCAAAGCCAAAATATATTACTGTTTCTATTGCAATTAGCAAAAAGTTTTCGGTTCAAGCTCTTGATTTACTCTACGAAGGAATTAATTTAGCTTGCGAAAGATTTGATGTTGAGTTAATTGGTGGCGACACAACAAGCTCTTTGTCAGGATTATTTATAAACATAACCGTTATTGGCGAAGCAAAAAAAGACGAAATTGTTTATCGTTCAACCGCTAAGAAAAACGATTTAATTTGTGTAAGTGGCGACTTAGGTGCTGCTTATATGGGTTTACAAATTTTAGAAAGAGAAAAAGAAGTTTTTATGCAAGACCCTCAAATACAACCCGATTTGCAAGGCTACGACTATATTATAGAAAGACAACTTAAACCAGAACCTAGACGAGATATAATAAATAGACTTAAAGAAGCTGGAATCAAACCAAACTCAATGATTGACATTTCTGACGGTTTATCATCAGAAGTTTTGCATTTGTGCAAACAGTCTAATTTAGGAGCAGTAATTTATGAAGATAAAATTCCTATAAATCAACAAACTGCTCAAGCTGCCGAAATGTTTAGATTATTACCATTAATTCCTGCTCTAAACGGTGGCGAAGATTATGAATTGCTTTTCACTGTTCCACTATCTGAAAAAGAAAAAATTGAAAGAGTACAAGACGTAAGCATAATTGGATATATGCACGAAGATTCTAATAAAAAATTATTAATTCCTGTAAACGGCGAAGAAATAGAACTTAAAGCGTTAGGATGGTGAATATCAGTTAAAAGCGATGCACTGAACGTAGTTGAAGTGTTAAAAGTTGAAAGCGATGCACTGAACGTAGTTGAAGTGTTGAACCGAGCTTGCGAGCTCACCGAAGGTAAAGTTGAACCGAGTTTACGAGCTCACCGAAGGTAAAGTGGCTGACGCGTCTATTGCTTCGCAGAGTTCGCAAGCTCACTCTGCTTGCAATAACAATACTTCAGTTAAAAAATTCGCAATTTTAATTCTTCCTTTTCTTCACAAAAAAACCAGTTATAATATCTCCGCACTCTTCTGCTAATATTCCACCAATAATATTTGTTTTTGGATGAAGAATTTCTTTTCCATGTTTTAAAAAGCCTCGTTTTGAGTCGGATGCTCCATAAACAACATTAGAAATTTGCGACCACGCTAAAGCTCCTGCACACATTACACAAGGTTCGAGACTAACATACAAAGTACAGTCTTTTAAATATTTTGCTCCCAAATAATTTTCTGCTGCTGTAATAGCAAGCATTTCTGCATGAGCTGTAACATCATTCAACATTTCTGTTTGATTATGTCCTCTTCCTATAATTTTTCCTGCACAAACAACTATAGCTCCAATAGGCACTTCGTCTTTATCTAAGGCTTTTTGTGCTTCTTGCAAAGCAATCCTCATGTATTTTTCGTGTTCGCTATTCATAGTGTTTCAACAATTTAATTTTCTAATTCTACTCTTATCTTTACACTCATTCAAAAGTTCCAATATGCTTTTTTTAAAACTTTGATGATATAAATCTTTTTCTATTTCAACCAAAGGTAACAAAACAAAAAGCCTGTCTTGTATGCGTGGATGCGGAATTTCTAAATTTTCTGTTTTTATAATTTCATTATTGTAAAACAAAATATCAATATCCACTGTCCTTGCATCATATTGGGAAGAAGTTCTAAGCCTTTTTAATTCCAATTCTATTTCTGAAATTAGCTCCAATATTTTGTTTGGTGATTTATCTGTTTTTAATTTGACTACAAGATTTGTAAAATATTTTTTGTGTTCAAAACCCCAAGGCTCAGAGAGATAAACCGAAGATGTTTTTTCAATTTTTCCAATTTTTTCGGAAATTAAAGCCAAAGTTTTTTTGATGTTCTCAAGCCTATTTCCTAAATTTCCTCCTATTCCAAGATAAACATCATTCATTTTTCAAACCTTCAGTACAATTTTTACACATTTCTATGTTTTGTCTATGCAAAAATACATTTTTAACAAACATAAGATAATTATTTGAGTTGCGAACCGCATTTACCGAAGAAGTATTAATATCTCCACAAATAAAATCAGCATCTTTATCGAAACAACAAGGCAACAATTTCCCATCCCAAGTAATTACAGAGCCAAAAACTATTCTTTTACACGCATTTTTAAGTTTTGATTTTATAACAATCTTGCCGTTTACAATTTTATATCGAGAATATTTTTTATTTTTTGGCAAAATATTAATTTCAGATTCATCATAAATTTGAGCGGTTTTTAGGCTTATTTTATCAATTTTATACTTTGATTTTAATGATTTTAATTCTGGAATTTGATTTTCGTTATGCGAAAAAACTAAAAACTGCAATTCCACATAAGGACGTTTGTCTTTACTAAGTTTGGACAATAACTCCAAGGCTTCTAAAACTTTTTGCAATTCTCCATTCACTCTATATTTAGAATATGTTTCTTGAGTCAAACCATCTAACGACACAATTAGCTTGTCGGGCATATTTTCTTTTAAGTTTTCAAAAACCGATGGTAAAATATTTGCATTTGTAGAAAGTTCTGTAAAAATATTATTTGCTTTTGCATATGCTATCATTTCCACAATTTGATTGTGTAGCAAAGGCTCACCTTGAAGATGCAATAAAATATTTATTAAATACTTTTTATTTTTATCAATTACATTTTTATACATTTCAAAATCCATAAAACCTTTTGGACGAGTAAGTTTTCCGCTTCCCGATACACAAAGTTTACATTTTAAATTACAATAATTTGTGGGTTCAAAAGATAAAAATGAAGGCTGAGGAAGTTTTATGTTTTTGTGTTTTTTCACACAAAATTTCAATTTTAAAAAAACGAAATATAATTTTATGAAATTTAAAATTTTTCTTGAGTTTAAATATTTTACTAATCTCAATCCTAACATTAAAAATAATATTTCCAAACTAAACTTATAAGCAATATGCTAAGCGACAAAATTAAAAAATATTTTATTATTCTATCTCCTGATTTTATTGCTAATCTACTTCCTAAAAAATTGCCTAACATATTAGATAATGCGAAAGGAATTGCAAGTAAAAACAAAACTTTTCCGCCTAAAATAAAAGCCACTAGACTTCCAACATTTGACATAACATTAAAAACTTTTGCATTGGCAGTAGCTTCTATTAATTTAAGTTTTGTAAAGAAAAACAAACTTAAAGTCAAAAAAGAGCCAGTTCCTGGTCCAAAAAAACCGTCATAAAATCCTATTACTAAGCAAATTATAGGGACAATTACAAAATAGTCGATTTTTGTTAATGCTTTTGCATCTGATTTTTTTGTTCGCGGTAAAAGTACTGCCACAACAGCAACTGGCAAAAGAAAAATAATAATTTTTCCAACAACACTTTGGTCTAAAGATAAAATAATTTTTGAGCCTAAAAACGCACCTAGCATTGCAAAACCAATTCCTGAGAGAATAAGTTTAAAATTGATTTTTTTATTTCTCCAAAAATTTACTACAGCTACTCCTGTTCCAAGAGTGCTAGCCATTTTATTTGTTCCAAGAGCAAATTGTGGTGGTACACCAGCAAATAAAAGCGAAGGCAAAGTAATTAAACCGCCACCTCCAGCAATACTGTCGATAAATCCAGCTACAAAATATGCTAAACAAAGCAAAAGTATTACAGTAATGCTAAAATCCATGACAAATTTTTTGCAAAACTAATTATTTTCACAATATAGTTTTGTGATTTTTATTTTAAAATTAAGAAAGAAATTGTTTTTTTAGTGATTAAAAAAATTATTTTATCACACTCACTTTCAATATTTTAACATCTTCAACTGGTCTATCGCCAGGATAAGTTTTTACGCTTGCAATTTTATCAATTACTTCTAATCCTTTCACAACTTCTCCAAATACTGTGTATTGAGTATCTAAATGAGGAGTTCCGCCAATAGTAGCATAAACATCTCTGTCTTTTTCTTCAATTTTTCTACCAAACTGTTTTTCCATGCTATCCATTTGCATATCGGTATATTTTACACCTTGAACTATATAAAATTGTGAACCTGAACTTCGTCTTTCTGGATTTACATGGTCGCCAGTTCTAGCAGCTGCTAAAGCTCCTTTTTTATGAATATATTTTGGATTAAATTCAGCTGGTATTGTATAGCCTGGTCCACCATTTCCTAAAGGTTTGTTTGGAGCAGCTCCTTTGGAATCAGGGTCTCCACCTTGTATCATAAAACCATTTATCACACGATGAAAAAGCAAATCTTCGTAAAAACCTTCGTTAGCTAATTTTATAAAATTATCACGATGTTCAGGAGTGTCGTCGTAAAGCACTACTGTCATATCTCCCATGCTTGTTTCAATTAAAACTTTTGTGCTTTGAGCATTTGCAAAACAAGAAAATCCAAAAACCACTAATACCAAGTAAAAAATCTTTTTCATATTTTTATTTATTTTAAAATTAAACCATTTTCAAGTTGTAAAAATAACAAAAAATTTGCCAAATTAAATTCTTTTTGAAGATTTTATGTATTGATGAGTTTTTAAAAATAAATTACTCGGCTTTTTCATAAGTTTTCAATAAAAGATTTTCGCCATCATAAACAGCATAAGTGAAATTAAAAAGCCAGTCGCCTAAATTTGTAAACAAAGTGTTTGCGTTCAAATTATATTGAAAAGGAATATGTCTATGTCCAAAAATAAAATAATCGATTTTTTGATTTTCGAGTACAGTTCTTGCATATCTAACAAGCCATTCTTTTTCGAAATCAACCTGTTTAGGATATTTATGTTTTTTGCGACTTGAAGACGACCAGTTTGTTGCAATCCTAAAAGATATTGAAGGATGAACTAACCTAAACATGAATTGCATAAACTTAGAAGAAAATATTTTTTTTAAAAAATTGTATTTTTTGTCATAAGGTCCAAGTCCATCGCCATGCCCTATGTAAAAAATTTTGCCGTTTATTTCTTTCAGATTAACTCCTTTGAAAACTTTTGCACCTATAGTTTCTTCAATATAACCGAAGGTCCACATATCATGATTCCCAAGATAGTAATAAAGTTTTACTCCTAAATCAGATAATTCTCTAAG
>Ga0255342_1001955_pt1 | contig 27185 bp, 9 predicted proteins | sample wastewater_treat_3_FD_192416 | JGI IMG/M metagenome (GOLD analysis project Ga0255342, IMG submission 192416) | Wastewater microbial communities from Lulu Island WWTP, Vancouver, Canada - plant14 | ecosystem: Engineered > WWTP > Wastewater > Unclassified | place: Canada: Vancouver, British...
GATCGGGTAATTCATAAATTTTTTTTATGTTTGCCCCACTCAAAAAAGGTCGTGTGGCCGAGCGGTTAGGCAGAGGTCTGCAAAACCTTGTACAGCGGTTCAAATCCGCTCGCGACCTCCACATAAGCATCCTGTTTCGTTAAATCGAGACAGGATGTTTTGTTTTCAACCATTTTCTATTCCAAACTCCCTTCGATTCAGATCAGTACGCTTGATGAATATCATAGCCGCAACGCTTTTGTTTTGATAGATTCGTCGCATGAATATGAAGTCCCGAATCAGCTACGAACCACAATTAATTATTGTGATCTGTCTGCTCGCGGCTCTTCGTGTTTTTCTGTACTCAGCAGCCTTTCCCTTTTTCAGCAATATTGATGAGCAGGCTCACTTCGATTTGGTGATGAAATATAGCAAAGGGTATATCCCTAAATCAATCGAGAATATGTCGATTGAATCAGCATATTACATTCCTAGATATGAATCGCCGGAGTACTTCAATGCACCTGAGAATCAACCTAATGGAATTTTTCAGTCGCCCCCATGGACGAAACCCGAATCGGCCATGCAACGCTACTATTCAGAAGGGACAGTTTATTGGAGCAACAACTATTTAAACCACGAATTGTCGCAAGCACCACTTTACTATGTAATTGCCGGTAGCTGGACCAATTTGGGCAAGTTGCTCGGAATTGGCGGAGGGTACATGCTTTATTGGATCCGGTTCCTAAACATCCTTTTTATGGTAGCATTAGTAGTGATTGCCCGAAAAACCGCTATTGAACTCTTTCCGGAAGATCCTTTTTTCAGAATTGGCATTCCATTATTAGTGGCCTTCATCCCCCAAGACAGTTATTACTGCATTCAAAACGACGTTTTATCGCCAGTAGCATTTGGAGTTACATTTCTTCTGCTCATAAAATATATTAATACCGAATTTAAATCAAATATTTTAGCATTTGGCGCCGGGCTTTCATTGTCATTAACGATGTTGGTAAAAGTTTCAAACCTACCATTATTCCCGATTTGCATTGCATCTGCACTACTACTCTTTGCTCGAACTCAACGTATAAATAGAACTCACTATATAACGTTTATGTTATTTATTAGCAGTGCAATAATTCCGGTCGCTCTTTGGTTCCTAAGAAACTATTTAGTTTTCGGCGACCTAACAGGGTCAGAAGAAAAGATTAAAATATTGGGTTGGACACATAGAAACATAAGCGAATGGTTTCAACATCCAATTTTTACATTTACAGGAATAACTGAATTTACGACCGGCATAATTTCCACATTTTGGAGAGGAGAAATGATCTGGTGGACAAAACCAATAGCAGATTCTATAAGTGATATGTTTTTCATCCTATCTACCCTAATTTTCATCATCGCAGGCATCTTCATAAATAAAAACAACAACAAATTATTTAGTCAATCAAATAAAATAGCAATTGCATCTTTTATCTCGGTTATCCTCTTCATGATTCTATTATCAATAAGTTTCGACTTTGGCAACTGTGAAAATCCGTCGAGAATGCACCCCTACTTTGTATCAGGACGATTAATTAGCGGGGTACTCATTCCATTTGGAATACTTTATTTACAAGGAATGAACACGATTTTATTCAAGATAAGAGATCAGAAAATTAAATTATATATATTAGCTTCGGCAGTTGTAATAATTACCGCACTTGAATACATCAATCACATACCAGTTTTTGAAAGTAAATTCAACTTTTTCAATTTATAATTTGACTTGAGTTCTCCATAATTTCTCCATGAGAAATCGGCTTTAATCAACCTTGGGTGGACGAAATACAATAAAAACCGAACCTGAATTACTTTAAAAAATTGTTAAATCCCTAGAATTAGGCAAGTAAATAAATTGGGTTAGGGAAAAATTAACAATTTCATTCCAGAGACATCAATATTTTCGAAAAACGACTTCATCAATTAAAAACGTGACATTTTCACTCCTCTTCCGCATCCATAAACAATTGATTTTCAAATTACAAATAAACCATTTGACAATAAAATATAAAAAGGGCCAAAAATAATATGGGGATCAAAAATGCTTCTGAAAAGAAGCTTATCTGCGAAAAGGCAGACTTTCAGCCCATTAAAAACGACGTTCGTCCATAAATAGGTGTTTCCCCACCAAATAACTATTGACTTGTATCATATTTTTTTATAATCTTGATACGTTGAAATCAGACTATGCTTTTCAGATGCAAAATATTGAAAATGAAAGTGTAAGATTGACTTCAAACATATTTAGTAAAATAAATCTAATAATAAATCTTATTCTAATGTTCCCAAACCAAACTCTCATCCGAAATTTTCGATTATGGATTTTGTTGACAGCCTGTATGTTGATGAGTTCACAGTATGGCAAAGCTCAGCTCGCCATAACTGATTATGTACTATTTAGCGGAAATGGCACAATACCTGGCGCTACATCCGCTGTACCGGCTTCACCCGGTTATGCTGTACAATTATTTTCATCAACCACTGTAAATGGTGGTTGGATAGGAAGTAATGTTCTTGTAAAATCTACCGGATCATCTACAATGACCGGATCGATTCGAAGCGGTGGTACTGTTGTACTAGCAAATAGCAACACAATTGGAGGTGGCATTGCTGCTAACAATAACGGTCTTCAAACTGGCACAAGCATATCCGTTGGATCGAGTGCAAAAATCAGCGGGAACATTAACGCAAACGGAAATATTGTTGTTTCCGGAGGAAAAGTTTATGGATCGGTAACACATCCGACTGGCACTACTTATTCAGGCCCTAATCCATCATTAGGAAATATTGTAGGTACTCCTTCATTACCAGCTATTCCATCGTTACCAACGCCGGCAGTATTTCCATCTGCAGGAACAACAAATATAACTACAACTCAAACAATCACTCCGGGTTCTTATGGAAACATGACCTTAAGTGGTAGTAAAGTTGTAACATTTGCAGGTCCAGGAGTATATGTATTTAACTCAATCACAAATACGGGTTCTAGCAATACGCTAAAATTCAACTTTCAAAATTTAGCTACTGGCAATATAATTATTTATGTGCATGGAAAAATCGATTTAGGTAAATCTGCATCATCAATAATTAATGGAGGCTCTGCAGGTAGAATTTTCTATGAGACTCATAGCAATGCTGCAACAGCATTCAACATAACAAACGGTGCTAATACAAGTAGTGCATCACGATTAGATGGAAATGTTTATGCTCCTTACGGTGCAATTTATATTGGATCAGGTACAGGATGTTCTCAACTTTACGGATCACTTTGGAGTGGCACACAAGTTACTATCAACTGTGGAGTAACAATCAATTATGTTTGTCCGGCGGCATCATGCACAACACCAAATGTAAATGCAGGAGCAGACTTAACAATAAACTGTAACTCTTCAACAGTTACACTTAATGGATCTTCATCTACCGCAGGTGTATCTTACAGTTGGGCAGGACCAGGAATCGTTTCGGGAGGCAATACTGCTTCACCTGTTGTTAATGCAGCAGGAACTTATACTCTAACAGTAAACAATGCTGGATGTACTGCTACAGATCAAGCTATTGTAACTGTTAATACTACTGCACCGGGAGCAAATGCCGGAGCTGACCAAACAATAACTTGCGCTAACACATCAGTTATACTTTCAGGATCATCAGCAACATCGGGAGTTAATTACGCATGGAGCGGACCTGGAATTGTATCAGGAAATAATTCAGCAACTGCTACTGCAGATGTTACGGGTTCGTATACGCTTACCGTTAGTGACCCTTCGAATGGATGTTCTTCGACTGATGTTGTAGATGTAAACATTAATACAAATGCTCCTAATGTTGATGCAGGATTAGACCAAACATTAACATGCGCTAATTCTTCAGTTACCCTTTCAGGATCATCATCTACATCAGGAGTTAATTACTCATGGAGTGGACCTGGTATTGTTTCAGGAAATAATTCAGCAATAGCTACTGCAGATGCTACAGGTTCGTATATACTTACCGTTAGTGATCTTGCAAATGGATGTTCGTCAACTGACGAAGTTCTTGTAGGAAGCAACTATACTGTTCCTACAGCTGATGCAGGACCAAGCAATGCGCTTACATGTTCAATTTTAGAAGTATCATTATCGGGAAGTACAACAACTACGGGAGGAACATTTGAGTGGACAACCTCAGGTACTGGAAATATTGTTTCAGGTGCAAATACAGCAACGCCTCTTGTAAACGGATTAGGAATATATACTTTAACAGTAACAGAACCTAATAGCGGATGTACTGCTAGCGACACATTAGAAATTGTTGAAGGACCATGTATTTTACCTTACTACACTCCATGTCCCGGAGGAAAATACAGTGGAGTATTAGGATGTGAATTAAGTTCACTCTTCACAAACTACACTGTTGGAAGTGACACAATAAATGATGTTTATTTCTTTGGAGGTGATAGCGTTTATATTGAGATCATCACCAACGAAGGACAAACTCAAAACGTATTCAACTTAATTTACAATACTTCTGGTTACGGATTAACTGATACTATTCCTAATGGATTAAATCCTTTGATTATTACAGGAAGATATCCGATAGCGAACTTAGGCAACTTAGCAACTGCACCGGTTGCGAGTATGATTAACTATGTTCGACCTGTATACCCTTCAATTATGAATACGGGAGTAGCAACAACACAAGGAGATCAAGCACAAAACACAAACAATGTACGATCTGCATTTAATGTAGATGGAGAAGGTGTTAAGGTTTGTGTATTATCTGATAGCTACAACAGTATTATTGGAAGTCCTGCAACAACTGATATTGCTAACGGCGATTTACCGGGAGCAGGAAATCCAGATAATCATTCAATTCCTGTTGACTTAATAAAAGAATATCCTTACGGACAACGTTCTGACGAAGGTCGTGCGATGTTACAAATCATTCATGATGTTGCTCCAGGAGCTTCATTAGGATTTAGAACAGGATCGATCAGTGAAGGAGATATGGCATCAGGAATTATTGAATGTGCTAACAAAGGATGTAAAGTTATTGCAGATGATATTACTTGGTTAACATCACCATTCTTCCAAGACGGAGTAATTGCGAAAGCTGTTGATTCAGTTTCGGCGATGGGAGTATCTTACGTTGTAGCTGCAGGAAACTTCGGATCGAAATCATACGAAGGAGTTTATGCTCCTATGACAACTCCACTAGGATTGACAGGTACAGCGCATGATTTCGGTGGTGGAGACAATTTATTAAGTGTAACATTAGCACCGGGTAATTATACAATCGTGCTTCAGTGGCAAGATTCTATTTACTCATTAGGACAAACACAAACAGGATCATTAACTGATTATGATATCTATTTAACAAACCAATACGGAACACAATACTTCGGATTTAATCGTAATAACTTAGGAGGTGATCCATTGGAAGTATTACCATTTATTGTTCCTGGATCGACACCCGTACAAGCGAACATATCGATTATACGTGCAGCGGGATCATTAAACTCTCACTTCAAGTTAATCGTATTCAGAGGAGAAATGTCGTTCAATGAACATACAACAGGATCTTCAACAATTGTAGGACAAGCAAATGCTGACAAAGCAATTACCGTTGGAGCTGTTAACTATTTCAACACACCTGCATTCGGAGTAAATCCTCCTACAGTACAAAACTTCTCTTCACGAGGAGGTACATCAATCAACGGTATTGTTCGCAGTAAACCTGATTTAATTGCACCTAACGGAGGAAATACAACTGTTCAAATGGGAGGACCAAACGTTGATGGCGACTTATTCCCTAACTTCTTTGGAACATCAGCAGCGGCACCACATGCAGCTGGAGCGGCAGCGTTAATGATTAATGCGAAACAGAAATTCTACGGTGCAGACTTATTACCTGCAGAAGTAAAATCAATACTAAACACAACTGCGCTTGATATTGATGCTCCGGGATACGATATCAATACTGGTAACGGATACATTCAACCTTATGCAGCGATGATGTCGTTTGCAGCACCTACACCAGATGCAGAAGCATTAGCTTGGGACACAACAATTGTTCCGGGAACAGTAGTATTCTCAGCAGGAGTAACTGGAGATTTCTTCACCACACAATCCGTAATTATTTTTAATGGAGATACATTACCAACAACTTTTATAAATTCAAATCAAATATCGACTACGTTCCCTACATTCTTCGGAAACTTCCCGATTTATGTTTATACGCCACCGATTGTTCCGTTTATTAATGACGGAGGAAATTCAGATACTCTTTATTTCTTCTCAACAATTAAGAAACATGTAAAAATTGTAGCTGATAACAAAACGAAGAAATACGGAGAAGTACTACCTGCATTTACAGCATCAATTTATGTAGATGATGTTCTATTAGAAAACACAACATTAACATACGCTGATTTAGGATTAACTCCAATAAACTTCACATCATCAGCAACAAGTTTAAGCAATACAGGGATTTACTTTATTAATCCTTCAGCAAGTGTTGTTGACACAGGATACAATACATTCTTTGAATACGAGTTTGTAAACGGATTATTATCGATTGATAAATTATCATTGGTAATTACACCAAAAGATACGACCATAACATATGGTGATAAAATTGATGTTAATCATTTTAACTATCAATATGACGAAACCAATATTGCTCCTGCCGATCGTGCAGCAGTATTAAGTTCATTACAATCAGCACATGAAGCAAATACTTCAGATGCATTAGCGATTGTAAATGGAAGAGCGATTGTAAACGGTAGAGCAATTGTAAATCTTGATCTACTTAACTTAAGTATGTTAGTTAGCGGTAGAGCAATTGTAAATGGAAGAGCGATTGTGAACGGAAGAGCAATTGTAAATGGAGTAACAGAATACGACACTACAAACATCATCGATGTTTCTCCTGGATCAATCTTCGATTATCAAGTAAATCCTGATACAGCGAATTTAATTAGCGCTAACTCTCTGGTGAATGGAAGAGCGATTGTTAACGGAAGAGCAATTGTGAATGGAAGAGCGATTGTGAATGGAAGAGCAATTGTGAATGGTTCACCAATTATGAATAGTTCTAGTGTTGGCGACACAACATCGAATGAATCACCGATAGTAGTTATTATTGATGAAGACGATGTTAATGCACCGGCTAATGATACAATTTCCGAATTCAAAGGAATCAATATGATTACAGGAATTTATGCAGGGACACATGCAATTGTACCGGCGGCATTATTATCAAACAACTTTGATATTACTTACGGACTAGGAACACTCACTATTTTACCTGCTGAATTAACAGTTAAAGCTGATAACAAAACAGGAGTTTATGGAGACAACATCGACTATACTTCAACTGTTAGCGGATTACAATACGATGATAGTTTAGCAGGAATTTCTAACGGAACAATCAACTATGCATTATCACAAAATGGTAATCCTGTAGCGATGCCAGCACCTGCGGGTAACTTTACAATTACTCCTAGCGGATTAAATTTAATTCAACCTGCAGATTATACTGTTCATTATGAAAGCGGATCATTATCGATGGGCAAAGCATCATTGCAAGCTAAAGCTGATGACAAGACACGTGTATATGGAGATGTAAATCCTGGATTTACAATTAGCTATATTGGCTTCAAATACAACGATACCGAAGCTGACATTACAGCTCCTATAGCGTCAACAAATGCGCTACAAACGTCGAACGTAGGAAACTACTCAATTACATTAACTGGTGGTTCCTCTTCGAACTATACCATTATTAATTCAAATGGGACACTAAATATTATAAAAGCTGATTTAGTTGTAACTGCAGACAATAAATTTATTTTCAAAGGACAATCAAAGCCTACGTTTACATCAACTATCACGGGTTGGAAAAACAATGAACAAACAACCATAACATCGGGTCCTACCTATTCTGTACCATCAACGTGTAATCAGACAGCCGGTGTATATACAATTTCTGTTTGTTGCTTAAACTTCCCTAAGAAAGCAAATTACAACATTAGCTATAATTCAGGTACTTTATATATCAACCCTAAGGGTTCTGGTGCTAAGAAAATTGAATTATATTTAACTTGCGTTGACACACTTATAGGAAATGCTAATGGTTTGTCTTACTTAGCTAAATTCCAATATGAAAATGACAATAACACAACTGTCTTTATTCCGATTGGCACAAGCAATTCATTGACCGGTTCGGGAGTTCATATTGGAACTCAACCAGAGGTATTTAATCCAGGATATGGAACATTTGAGTTGCCATTTGATGGAACTACCGTAACATGGTCGATTAAATCATATAATAATAGTTCCTTGACAACTGTTAGCAAAAGTGCTTCGTTATCATCAACGAAATGTTACTCTAGCTCAAGCAGAGAAGAAAGTAAAAATTTATTTTATAATTATAACGTTTCTCCAAATCCAACCAATGGACAATTGCATGTTTCTATAGAAGGAATTTCATTACTTACTCAAGAAATAGCTGTATATGACCTTTTAGGAAAAGCATATTTATTGCCTATTACTCAAGACGGAGAAGGATTGTCGATCGACTGTACAATATTAACACAAGGATTATACATACTACAAGTAAATCATCCTGACTACAAAGAAAACATTCGATTTATAAAAGAATAAAAGAATCAGAATTAAATAAAAAGCCCTTCGGAAACGGAGGGCTTTTTTATTGGACAAAAATTTCTGATTAACTAAATTTAAAACATTAAATTATAATTCATTTAGGAAATGGAAGTGTTTTAACCAGGCAATAATGAATAAAATAGCTGAAACAAAAATTAGAATCCCTTTGTAATGGCTTTATTGAACAAAAACTTCACCTTACTTAACATCAAAAGAATAAAGCAAACATCAACTAAGGAAAGGGAATATTTTAATCGGTGTTATCTTATAAAAGCAAACGGCGAATGACGATACAAGACTATCAAACCACTTTTAGTTAAAAGTTTTGCTATTAACCAAAATAAAAAAGCGCTCCGACAAATTGCCGGAACGCTTAAATAAATTCCGACGGTTAGTTTTGACCCGTAAAATCAAAACTTACCGGACTAGTAATAAACTGAACAGGATCTTTACTCCATGTCTCGATAGAATTGGAATGCTTTACAACAATATAATAAGAACTTCCAAACAAATTGTTAGGAATTGGCAAGTACATCATTCCATCAGTATGAACAATATCGCTCGTAGAGTATTTAACTGATAAATCATTTGCATCTCTCAATTCAATCAAAACTGAATCTGCTGCAGAAGGATCAGTACTTAAGCCATTGTTAAATAAACGAGGACTTTGCATGCCTAATCCCATATACAAACCTTGCAAATAAAATTTAAGGTTTAAGTTTAAAACACATGGATTAGCGCCTGCTAAAACTTCAAAAGAAGATAATGAAGTACAACCATTAGCATCAGTAACTAATACATTATAAATTCCTGGAGCTAAATTAGACAATTGATTACCAGGGAATCCATCTACGATGTTAACATCGGCACCCATATATTCATGCACTCCACATACATAGTGCAATAGGTCGGGATGAGAAGAATTAGGTGTAAATAAAACCGAACCATTATCAGAAGGTGCACCTGATTGTCCGTCGTTCACCATTTTACCAAAATTGCCCCCAATATAATCCAAAGATATATGCCAAAAATGACCAGGGTTAAAAATATTAAATAGATAATTAAACCCTCTTGTAAGTGTTAGCACTTTTGATTCCACTCCATCAGTGAAAAAACACTCTGGAGAACCTAATCCATAAGTAGGGTTTTCAGGAGATTTTATTCCAGAAACGACATTAAAAATGCCACCATTGGAATAATTTGCGATATCCCAGACAATTGAATAGGGAGGCGTACCACCAGTAACATCTATTTCTAATGCGCCATCAGACTCTGTTTCACAAGAACTTGGAATGTTAGAAATTTCAGTAACAACAATTGACGATGCAAGATCAGAAACTTCAACCGACAATTGCGCTATACATCCAATGGCATCAATAGCAACAACACTATAAATGCCCGGCATAACTTTTGTCAAATCTTCAGAACTTTGTCCATCAAATAGATTTACCTGCCCTCCCATATAAGCATGATTAGCGCAATCATAAAATAAATTTGTTGGCGCTGAGCTAGAGGGAACATAGCTAAGCAATCCATTATCATTTGGAGAACCACTTTGTCCTTGTGAAACAATATTTACTGAGCTACCACCTATTGAGTCAGTCGATATATGGAATGGATGTCCGGGAGTAAAAACATTGAATGAATATGAAACACCACGTACTAATGACAATGACTTTGCTTCCTCTCCATTAATATAAAAACAATCTGGGTAACCTAGGCTATAATATGGATTCGCATTTGTTTTAGGTCCAGTAAGTACACCGAAAGTGTTACCGGTTTGAATATTTATTGTATCCCATATAAAAGTATATGGTGCTACACCACCTGAAACAGTTAAATCAATAGATCCTGAAGGCGTTCCACATAATGCATTTGTAACATTCGCTGTTAGTTGAACTGGAGATGGGAGTTCATTAACTTGAAACTGTGACACGGCAGTACACCCATTTGCATCGGCAACAACAACATTATATATTCCTGGATTCAGATTACTTAAATCTTCTGTCTGCTGGCCACTAATAATATTTACTCTATATCCCATAAAAGTGTGAAACTGGCAAGGGTAATAAAGAAGAGAAGGATGGCTACTATTGGGAGTGAAATTAACTGTACCATTTTGAGATGGTGCGCCTGTTTGTCCATTACTTACTATAAAGTTTGCATTCCCTCCGGTCAAATCGGTTGAAATTTGGAACGGGTGAGCAGGAGTAAGTACATTAAATGAATATGTTATTCCTCTTGTTAAATACAACTCCTTAGCTTCACTTCCATCGATATAAAAAACATTTGGATTGCCTTGACCAAACAAAGGGTCCGAAATTGTTTTTGGACCAATAGTGACTGCAAAAGAAGAGCCATTTAATCGATTTACAGTATCCCATGCAAAAGTATAAGGAGGAGTTCCTCCTGAAACAGAAATATTAATAGCCCCATTTTTTGCATTTGGACAAGTAACATCTGATGTGCTTACCAAATTTATTATTGGAGGGCTTAAAGTTGATGAAATAGTTATTGTATTTGAAGTAACCACATTGTTACTAACGCATGTGGCATTGGAAGTAAGTTGACAAGTAATTTGATCACCAGCGATAAGTCCAGGTATAGACAAAAAAGAACTGTTTGTGCCTACGTTTGTTCCATTCTTCTTCCACTGGTAGGCTGGTGCGGTTCCTCCATTGGTAATCGTTGCATTGTAAAACGAATTATTGCCTGCACATGAACCTGACGGCCCACTAATTGAAACTGTTGGAGTAGATATTGCAGAACAAATACTAACATTATCGATTGCAAAACTTGGGCGATTATTAATACCAGAAACGTCACGTGTTACCCAACGCAATTGAACTACCGGCTTATTATTACAAGCTGCAGGTAATGTGAAAGTCTTCACTAATGAATTTTGAGGAGTAGTAACAGCTCCTGTTTGATTCACATTATTATTTTGATAAATACCGGCTGCGACTCCTGAGACAGAAGAAAACACTCCAACTGTACCAACTCTGAATTGCAAATCGACTTGCTCAATACGCGTATTTGTTGCATCAAATGGATTTCGAATTGTCATAACATCGAACACAACCGAAACATTAAAAACATTAGTTGTTGAAATAGCAAGAACTAAGGAGCTGTTGGCTCCAGTTCCCGATAGCATACCTATTTTGCCATTATAATTCATCAAACCCAATGTAGAGGTAGATGCAGTTGCTGATGGAGTCAAAGTTAGATCGGAGCCGGCAGGAGGTGCTGCAGTAGGGAATGCTGTTGTTGGACCTATCGTTGACAGATTCCATGAAGCCCATTCGGACGGCAGAACGGTTGACGATGCGGCCAAGGCCGTAAAATTTTGCGAGTAAGGAAGCGAAGCTGCAACCGGATTTGTTTGAGCATTAACAAGAGAAAAGCTCGAAACAAAAACAATGGCAACGGCCACCACACGCAGTAAACAGTGTGCGTTTAATTTCATTATGGTAGGTTTTTAGTTAGGCAGGTATTGATTATCAATCGCTAGTAATTGAATAATCCTCCACAATTTAAATTTAAATGTTGCAACACTCAAATTTATTTAGCTATATTTGAAAAGTGCCTTCAAACATCCGTACTAATATTAGAATTGTCCATTTATGCTAAAATTCTTGATTCAGTATTTCATCATTTTTTCTTTGATTTTGAAAAGCGCGGGGGCCTTTTCGCAAAAGGATTTTAGTGGAGCATTTACAATGCGAATTCAAACATCTGACCCAAGCGACAAAGAGTGGCCGTTAAATTGGTTTTTGCAATCGAAAAGCGAGGGCAGTAAAATGGCCATGATAATTAAAGACGATCAATCACAAAAAGGAGTAATCAAGAGAGTAATTTTTAATCCTTCTGACAGCACATGGCTCATGCTTATGGGAATTAATAAAATAAAACAAGGGACAAAGATTCATCGGGCGGCAATGTTTCGAGATTCAACAGAAAGAGTTATATATAGACTTGCAAATAGCAACGAAACAAAATTTATTGAAGGATATAAATGCCGTAAGTTTATATTAAAGACAAAGAAAAACGAAAGCGAAATTTGGGTTACCAATCAATTAAATTGCAATATCGGATTTCTTTACAAACTCCTTCGTCATTGCGGAATGATTGAGTCATCGGCAAGAAAAGGCGATTGGCATCGGGCAAAACTTATAAAAGGAATGATATTAGAAGTGCGATCATTAAACTTAGCTACCGGCGACATTTATACAATGAAAATCTCCAATCTTCAACCAGGCGCTTCCAACCCTGAATTATTTGAAATTGACGGATATCGCATATCGGTTATTCCCGAGGGACAAAACTGCGGTGTACAAGAAACAGAAAATTAGAACATATTTGGCGAATAATTTTTAGGTGTCAATTTTTTTTTCTACATTTCGATTTATTGGTGCTTCAAATTAGTTGAATATGATTTGAAAACCATTCCAATAGATTTCCTTGTAAACTTCTTATATTAATTAATTCATCAAGCCATGAAATTGAAAGGCCTATCCATTATTGGATTGTTTGTGCTATTACTTAATACCACATTACATGCAACAGTAAGTTCCTATAGTTTTACCAATGGAGGAGGAAATTACGTTGCAATTACAGGTACAACATTATATTCTGGAACATGGGATGATGGAGCAAGTTCATTAATAACACTTCCGTTCACTTTTACTTATAATAACAGTCCTTTTACAACCGTCTCAGTTACGCCTAATGGATTTTTAACTCTAGGAAGTGTTCCAAGCGGAACAATTTATTGCGGACTACAATCATCGTCGACACCGGCAAATTCAATTGCAGGATATGGTACAGATTTAGTAGGAGTTAGTACAGGTTCATCGATTCAATATACGACGAGTGGCACAGCTCCTAACAGAAAATTCGTTGTACAGTGGACAGATTGTGATCACTACGGGACCGGAGGTGTTAATCATTTAAATTTTCAAATTGTACTCAATGAAACAACAAATATCATTCAAGTTGTTTATGGCACCTTTACTATGTCATCGACGTTTGGTGCTAATACATGTTCTGATGCATCGACAGAATCGGGAAACGTTGGACTACTCGGTGGAAATGCAAGTGATTTCAATATTAGAAAAGTATTAAATGGAACAAATACATGGTCGACTTCAACTGCAGGAACAGTAATTTCAGATGTATGTAATTTATCTCCAACAAATATTCCTTCGCCTGGATTAACATATACTTGGACTCCTTCAGCGCCAGTAGCGATGACTTATGTCTCAAGCACAACTGCCTTAATAAATAATGGAGTAGGAATACCACACCCGTCTACGAATAATCAAGTATTACAAATACAAGTTGTAACTACCGGATCATTATCTCCACTATCAATAAGCACATTAAATTTATCGACTAGCGGTACTACGTCTCCGTTAGTTGATTTAACAAACGCTAAAGTATTTTATACCGGAATAAGTTCAACGTTTTCTTCGTCAACGCAGTTTGGCAGTACAATTATTAATCCCAATGGTACTATATCATTTACAGGAAGTGCAACATTACAAGAAGGAACAAATTATTTCTGGCTAGTATATGATATTGCTGCGGGAGCTATTGTTAATGATCATATAACCGGATGTTGTAATTCGATAGTAGGTTCAGGTACAATAGGAACGCGAACACCAACAATTACCTGTCCTTCAGGCTTTCAAATAATATCACAACTTGGGATATGGACATTACTATCAAACAATCCGCCACATGCCAATGGAGGAGGAATGATTTTACTATCAGACGGTACAGTATTATGCAAAACATTTTCTGGAGGATCTGATGGTTATGGCAATATTTATGACCGACTTACGCCGGATGCAAATGGAAGTTATGCGAATGGAACATGGAGTAGCATAGCACCAATGATAAACACTCGTTTATATTATTCATCTCAAGTATTAATGGATGGAAGATTATATGTTGCAGGAGGAGAATATGGAACCGGACTAGCAGCAGGAGAGGTTTACAATCCTTTAACAAATACATGGACACTCACACCCTCTCCAGGAGGAAATGTTAGTGATGCAAATTCAGAAATGCTACCTGACGGGAGAGTGTTACAAGCATTAGTTGCAGGCTCACTTACAAGTACAAAAATTTATGACCCAACAAACAACACTTATATAAACGGACCTACTGCATTAGGAATTCATAATGAATCGGCATGGGTTAAACTTGCAGATAACAGCATACTTTATGTAAATCGACTAAGCACAAGTTCAGAAAGATATATTCCAGCTACTAATTCATGGATAAACGATGCTACCGTACCTGTATCGCTATATGATGCATTCGGATTAGAAACAGGAGGTGCTTTATTACTTCCTGACGGCCGAGCATTCTTCTTAGGGTCAACAGGTCATACAGCATATTATACTCCAACAGGGACAACTAGTCCGGGGGTATGGACTGCAGGACCAGATATTCCTAATTTACAAGGAACACCGGATGCACCGGCAGCAATGATGGTGAATGGTAAAATACTTTTAACTGTTTCGCCACTACCAACATCAGCAAACCACTTCCCATCACCCACTTCATTTTATGAATTTGACTATGTAACAAATTCATTTACTCAACTAGGAGCACCTGGAGGAGGAACAACTACAAACGTTGCTTGTTATTTAACAAATATGTTAGATCTACCAGATGGGAATGTATTGTACTCACGTCAAAGTTCATCGCAATATTATATATATACTCCAAGTGGGCAACCTGTGGTATCGGGCAAACCAACAATATCTACCATAACACCAATAACATGTAGCGAATATTCTATTACAGGTACAAAGTTTAATGGAATATCTCAAGGAGCTACTTATGGTGATGATTGGCAAATGAACAGCAACTATCCTTTAGTGCGATTAAAATCCGGCAGTAATGTTTATTACGCACGAACATACAACTGGAATAGTACTGGTGTAATGAGAGGAACGGCAGCAGATACCGCTAAATTTACTTTACCTGCAGGTTTACCGACCGGCACGTATTCGTTAGAAGTAGTAGCTAATGGAATTGCATCTAACCCTACATCATTTAGCACGTCAATTAGTCCTACAATAAGTATTTCATCATCGGCAGGAACTTCTATCTGTACAGGATCATCAACAACCTTAACGGCTAGCATAAGCAACGGTGGGACAACACCAACATTTCAATGGTATAAAAATTCCTCCATCGTTGGGACAAGCAATTCATTAACTACTTCAAACATTGTAAATGGCGATTCGATTAAATGCGTTATGACATCTAACTATGCATGCTTAACGTCGGGTTCGAATCCTGCAACATCTAACACATTAAATTTTATTTCGGGATATTGTGCCGAAGACATAAATGTTAAAGTATTTATACAAGGCTTTTACAACCCGGCAGGAGATACTATGAATGCAGTACTTGATCCAATAAACTTACCTACAGTGGCAGATTCTATAACATTACAACTAGCAGATTCCGCTACTCATACAATTGTTGCGCAAGATAAAAAGAGAATTAGTACGCATGGCAATGGAACTTTTCATTTCACAGGACTATTACCAGGTCATCGATATTATATTATCTTTAAAGGAAGAAATATTATTGAGACGTGGAGTAAAAACAGCTACCTTTTAACAATGCCAACATTAACGATTGACATGACACATTAACTTATCAAAAATGCTGTTAAATTCAAATAACCATGTTAGCTAATTCGATCAAGTCGAAAGAAACTTTCAATCCCTTATCTTGAATACTCTTACGATTAAGAATGAATTTATGTGATCTAATTTGTCCTGCAGGATTTATAATAGAGATATCAGCATTATTAGTTCTAAATTCAGGATCTTCTCTAACAAACAAAATCTGCATTGACTTCAGCGAAGCAGATAAAGAATTAGAATATTCAGACATCGACTTAGGAAGATAAACCAACTGACAATTACTAACATCAGATATATCGATATCCTTCACAATAATTAATTTACCGGACATTTGGCGATTACTAACTAGTTTACGAAGGTCATCGGCAAACTCATCATCATTAACAACTCCAATAACTATTGCATGCTGATCAACATAAGTTGTCCATCCAATATACTTAATAAAAGAATAAACCAGTAAAGCTTTAGATTCATTTTTATTGGCAGATTGGGCAAAAGAAAAATGAATTGCAAAAACAAAAAGCAGCAAAATTGAAAATTTCAATTTTGCTGCTTCTGTTTGATTCCACTTCATAACACCCCCTCGAATTAAATTCTCAAACTACTTTACCATAATTTGAGTGCAGAATTTACCTGCCTCACTTGAAACAACAACCAGATATTTTCCGGACATCATATTAAGATTCGGCTGAATCACAATTGAATTTGTTTCTCCTCCTACGATACTATAATCCTTAGTATAAACTTTACGACCTAATACATCAACTAAATCAACATTAACACTTCCTGTTACATCCGAGAAATAATCAGCATAAATTAATGTTCCATCATTTGGATTTGGATAAACAGAAGTAATAATTGATTTTGTATTATTAATTCTCACAGATACAACTTTACAAGTTTTAGAATCCCCATTGAAGTCGGTTTGAGACAATCGATAAAAACTTACACCATTAAAAGGATTTGCATCCATAGCCGTATAGTTTTTCAACGTACTACTATTGCCTGCGCCATCAACATCAAGTACTTTTTCGAAATGAATACCATCTTTACTTCTTTCAATTGTAAAGAAATCATTTTCAGATTCGGAGAAAGTAAACCATGACAATTCCACTTTATTGTTTTTAACTACGGCTTTGAAATCACCAAGTTCGATAGGCAATGGAGAGCTGTAGAAAGATGTAGATCCGATATAGAATGTATTCGATAAGTTCGCCAATGTTAAACCGGTTCTATTCACAACAGGGCTAGTTACCGTACCTGTTGTTGTACCATTTGTACCCACAACTCCAGATGCTAAAGTAATTCTCAAGTTAGACAATGCACCAACACAAGCAGCACAGAATGATCTATTAGCACTTAAGTTATAGGTTCCACCTGCCAAGCCATTTGCTGATGCTACAGTCCATCCGGCATTGGTACGAATTTCAATATTTGTACCAGCATCTAAGAAAGCAACACTTTGGTTTGTTGGTGAATCAGAATAAGAAGCTGACACAGTACCTCCTGTTGTTGGAGCTGTAGTTGGAGCAGTTACATAGAATGGAGAGTACCCATTTCCTGAATGATCTCCAACAGGGAACAATCCTCTAATATTACTATTGGCTACAGTTGTTGCATTGTACCAACGATTAAATGTTCCTTTAGATAAATATGCAGAAGATGAACCGCCTGCTAATGTGCCTGGTGTAGCAACAGCAGTTCCAAGTGTTAGAGAATAAGATGATAAATCCATTACTCCGGATGTAAGAGTTAAAGTATTACTCACAGCAATATTCTGTGATGCCAATATTTGCGGCACAGTTGAATAAGTATTATTTAATTGTAAACCATAGAACGTTGTTGATGCTGCACCACCTACAGTTTGAGCTGTTGATGATCCTAACAATTTGACTGTTCCAGTACCAGGAGTAAAAGTTCCTCCATTTCTTGTAAAATCACCATACAAATTCAACGTTGCTGCTGCAGTATAAGTACCACCACTTTGAGTATAAGATCCATTAATATTAACAGTAGCTGGCGCAGTAAATGTACCTAAAGTATGCTGCAAATCATTCATTGAAACTGTAGCAACACTTCCTCCGAAAGCTAGTGCAGTTGAGAGACCTTTATTTAACACTACATTATAGAAGGTAATTGACGTACTAGTTCCATTAATTGTTTGTGCAACTGAAGCATCAAAAGTTGTAGTACTAGTTCCTGCGCTAAAAGTAGCTGCAGTTGCCTTTGTAACATTTCCTTTGAAATTCATTGTTGATCCAGCGGTAAATGTTCCAGCTGTAAATGTTGCATTACCATTTACAACAAATGTATTAGCTGTGGTAAAATTTCCTTGTGTTTGAGTTAACGTTTGAACTGTTAAGCTACTAATTGATGGGTCGACAGTTAATAATGTACCTGCTGTTTTATTAACAGTGAAATTATAGAATGTTTCAGAACCAAAAGTACCAGCTATTGTTTGAGCTCCAGTACCATTAAAAGTAGTTGTTCCTGTTCCGATTACAAATGTTGCTCCTGATTGATGAGTCCAATCACCAGCCAAATTAAAAGCAGTACCAGGAGTAAAAGTACCTGCAGATAAGGTATAGTTACCCGACATAGTTAAGGTAGCACCTGTAGCAGTAAAATCACCTTGTGTTTGAGTAATATTTCTAGCATTGATTGTAGCAACAGATCCTGTTCTGCTTAATGCAGTACCAGAAGTTTTATTTATAACAACATCATAAAAAGTTTCAGATGTTTTGGTACCACCAATCGTTTGAGCATTACCTCCAACAAAAGTTACAGTACCACTATTATGTGTAAATGTTGCTGCAGTTGCATGTGACCATGATCCTGTCATATTCATATTAGCACCTGCAGTAAATGTTCCTGCAGTCAAGGTAAATGTTCCAGATACATTTAAGGTTGCCGGCGCCGTGAAATTCCCTTGTGTATTAGTATAATTGTTTGTAGTTATTGTAGCCACATCTCCTGAAACCCCAAGAGAAGTACCAGCTGTTTTATTTAATGTTAGATTATAAAAAGTAATTGAAGGAGCAGTACCTTGAATTGATTGAGAATTACCTCCTGTAAAATTCACTGTATTTAAGCCAGGAGTAAATGTAGCTCCACTTCCTTGCACCCAATCACCTTGTACATTTAAAGTAGTACCAGTTACTAATGTACCATTATCAATAGTTAAACTTCCTGATATTGTTGCTGTAGTACTAGTTGTAAGTGTGCCTGAAGTAACAACTACATTATTGCTAACAGTTAATGTTCCTGGTGCTGTAAAATTACCTTGAGTTTCGGTTATAGAATAAGCTGCTATTGTAGCCATACTTCCAGATGTATTTAAAGTGGTAGATCCTGATTTATCTACAACAAGATTATAAAAAGTCTCTGATGTTCTTGTTCCTGTTATTGATTGTGCTGCAGAGCCATTAAATGTTACGGTTCCATTATTGTGGGTAAATATAACTGAGGCACCTGTTGCATGCGACCAGTTGCCGCCCACATAAGTATTTGCTCCTGCACTGAAAGTACCATTAGATAATGTAAATGTCCCCGCAACAGTAAGTATTGAAGCGGAAGTAAAAGTTCCAGTTGAAATCGTTAAAAATCCACCCAATGTTACCGTTGTAGGGCATGTAAAATTCCCAAGTGTTTCAGTAAAATTATTTGCAGTAATTGTATTTACACTTCCTGCTGTTGAAACCAAAATTCCGGTCGCTTTATTGATTACAACATTATAAAAAGAAAGAGTACTTGCTGTTCCTTGAAGGACTTGAGCAGTTGTTGCATTTCTAAAATTAGTTGTTGAAGTATTTGGTGTAAAAGTTGCACCCGAATTTTGTGTCCAATCGCCATATAAATTAATAGTTGTACCTGCAACCAAAGTACCTCCGGTTAAACTAACATTACCATTAAAAGTAGCAGTTGTTCCTAAGGTCATTGTGCCGGCCTGAACTGTTGCTATTCCGTTTACAGTTAAAGTTGCAGGTGCCGTAAAGTCGCCTTGAGTTAGGGTAAGATCTTGTGCGGTAATTGTTGTTACCGATCCTGTCTTTGTTAAACTAGTCCCAGGCGCTTTATTGATTACCAAATTATAGTAAGCTATGGTCGCCTTTGTGCCACCAATAGTTTGGGCACTTGTACCATTATATGTAACTGTTCCTGTTCCCACTGTAAATGTAACGGCGTTCGCAATAGAAGAATTACCTCCAATATATAAATCTGCTCCTGCGGTATATGTCCCAGAATTCAATGTAAAATTGCCGTTTGTTGTTAAAGTAGCAGGTGCATTAAAATCACTGGTAGAATTTGTAAAATTATTAGCTATAATAGCAACTATATTTCCTCCAGTTGAAACAAAAGTACCGGCGGTTTTGCTACATGTTAAATTATAAAATGTTTCTGAAGTCGATGTTCCATTAATTACTTGATTCAAAGCACCATTAAAAGTAACTGTAGAAGTATTCGGAGTAAAAGTACCACCGTTATTAGCCCAATCTCCTTTAAAAGAAACAGTTGATGGCGCACTCCAAGTTCCACCATTCAAATTAACGTTCCCATTAATAGTAAATGTAGTTAAGGTACCTGGAGAAAACGTTCCTGTACTAACCGTTAAGCTCTGAAGCGTTAAAGTAGTAAGTGTTCCTGACCCAGACATAGCATTTCCTGAATTATTAACAAGCAAATTATAAAAAGTTAATGATGCACCACTGCTAGTAATTGTCTGATCAACATTTCCTGCAAATTCTACTGTTCCCTGTTGCGCAGTATATGTACCTGAATTAGAAAATGCGATTCCGGCATTTGCACCTGTCAAAGTAATTTTATGCGTTAAAACGGATGCTGTTGCATCACTCATATTAAAAGTAGAAGAAGTTCCGATTGTTAAGCTGAGCATTTTAAAATCGGCATTATTCAATGGGCGTAAAGTTTTAGTTACCCCATTATTCAAAACAACATGAGGGTAATTTGTATTTGGATATGCTTTAAATTCAAAAACCGAACCTGAAGTTGTTCCTGCTGTTCCAATTTGAATTGTTCCATCAGTTACTGAATAAGCAGATAGATTAGATCCACCTAAATCTACATCCGGATAAGTTGCACCAGAAGTACGATCCTCAATTACTATACGACCACCTGTCATTGTAGTACTACCACCGGAAATATCATTCAATGCAAATGTTGCTAAAGCTGTAGAAGAAGTTCCTGTATAAATATAACCACCAGACATATTAAAATCAACATAATCTACTCCTGTAGTTGGATTGTAGTTAAACCCTCCTCCTAAATATAAAGATCCTGATGCTATGTATAATTGAGGAGTTCCTCCATTTACCTTATATTGGAAATCTTTTGCGGTAGTTGACATAAGCACTCGCACTATACCTCCGTTAACATAAAGTTGCCCAGATAGAACAACGTTTGATGCACTACCTGTCATAGTGCCGGACTTACATAAATTCATTATTCCATTATTAGACTCTATGATAAAATCATAAGGAATTGTTAATGAAGAAGCAGTACCTTGGTTATGACAATCAGTTAATGTAGCGCTATTATTGTACTTCAATGTACCTTTTGTAAGTGTAAAATTATAAACATTACCAGTGTTAATTCCAGTAATAAAGCTGGCTGATTGCAAATCGACAACAGTATTCTTTGTTGCTTTATTAAATGTCAAATCAAAAATTGTAAATGTACCTGAGCCTGAAACTACGGCTGAAGAAGCACCTACAAAGCTTAACATCTTAGAAGATGCAGCTGTGTAGGTGCCTGAATTTGAAAAATTACCCCCAATATTCGTATTCGCTCCCGGGGTGTAGGTCCCCGAAGCAATACTCAAATCACCATTAATATTAACTGTTGCTGCTGTACCGGCAGTAAAATTACCGGTAGTCATACTTAAATTATTTACTGTTAAAGTAGTCGTACTACCGGCAACACTTAGTGCTTGACCTGCAGTAAGACCTAATGAAATATTATTAAATGTTTGGGATGCTGAAGTACCATTGATTGCTTGAGCAGATGTCCCAACAAAACCAACAGTACTTGATCCCGGAATTAAATTACCACCATTACTTGTCCAATTTTTTGCAATATTAATATCACCATTCAAAGTTAAATCTACTCCGCTATTTATAATTACATTTCCGAAAGTAATTAATGATGTAGGATTAACTGTCGTAGAAGAACTAAAATATGAATTTGAAGCGGCATCTAATGTTAATGCGCTTCCTGAATTTGTAAATAAACTACCGAAATAAATATTTTCACCAGCCATCGTTACAAATGAACCAGCACTTATTAAATAACCTGCATTAAAATACAAAGCACCTGCTGTACCTGTATTTGAAATTGTACACGAAGAACTAGTTTGATTTACAAATCCATTAAATACGAATGAACCGTTACCGGTTAAAGATAAAGTAGTAGATCCTGCAGAAACAGTAGTCAAGTCAAGTTGACCATCAAATGTAGCAGAACCAGTTCCAGTAACATTTAAATTAACAGCTTCACCCCAAGTTAAAGAGGAAGTGTTCGAAAAACGAACACTTCCTGATGTAACATTAATTTCGCCTCCGTTAAATCCCCCCGGAATAACTTGGCCCATTACATTTACACTACCACCATTAATATTAAACTGAAATAAACTATTACTATTAGCACCATTAATATATAAGTTCCCTGAACCTCCACCGGCTGTGGTGATGGTTAAGCTATTTGTTCCTGAAATCGTAACTATTGCTGAAGTAGAATTATCTCCAATTGTTAAACTTGCACAAACTGCGCTTACATCTATTGTTGCAACGATATCACTTGGAATAATTACATCTTCCGAGTTCGTCGGTTCATGGCCTAGCGACCAATTCGCTCCGGTTGACCATGTACCTACATTAATCATTGTATTAGTTGTTGTAGCACCAGCAGCAGATGACAATAATATCAAACCTACAAAAATCCACAAGCAACAAGATCCAAAAGGTAATGCGAACGTAGTTCGTGCATTTTTAACCCAAAATAAATTTTTCATATACATTTTATGTAACACTAGATTTTTTGTCTTCCTAATATTAACTTTGAAGCACATCATATTAATTCCATTCATTTGACAGGTTGAATGGAAAGAAAATCATGGGAATGAAAAATTTCGATAAACGGTCGATTTTGGGGGTTAAAAGGAAAAAGCGTTCGATTTTTGCAGAAAAATTGAAAAATTGACTATAAAAAAAGCTCACTTATTAGTGAGCTGAATGTTTTATTTTGAAACTTTATTTAACGAGGTTCAATTTTTTATAAACCTCCTTTTTATACGTCTTTCCAATCGGAATTAATTGATCAAAATAAGTGATAACATCATCCTCAATATCAATAATTTTATCCTTTTGAATAATGTAAGATCGGTGAACACGAATGAATTTTCCGGTGTTCAATTTTTCTTCAATTGCCGACATTGTAGAATGAACTACTATTTTTTCCTTTGCGGTATTTAGTGTTACATAATCACCCAAACTTTCCACCCACAAAATATCATTCATTTCCATCTTAACAATACTACTTCCCTTCTTAATAAAAACGGTCGATTCATCCGAAAAAGTAATATTCATTTTATCATAAATACTTTTCACTTTAGAAATGGACTGAATAAAACGAGGTAAAGTAATTGGCTTTACAAGAAAATCGGTTACGTTATTCTCAAATGCATCAAATGCATAATTTTTGTGCATTGTAGTTAATATAACTAAAGGCGCAGGCTTTGTCATACTTTTGATGAAATCTATACCGCTAATTACCGGCATTTCCACATCTAAAAATATCAAGTCAATATTATTCTGTGCAATAAATGAAAGCGCATCCACAGGGTTTATAAATGTACCCAGCAGATTTAAATAACTTACGTTTTTTACACATTGCTCAGTAGCCATCAAGGCTAATTCGCTGTCATCAACAATAATACAATTCATAACCGCATTTTTTCAGGAGGTCCCAACTCCTTTGATAAAAAACAAATCAAACTATGAACTTATACTTTAGCTTTCAGATGATTATTTATCCCCAAAAACCACTAAGTACGTCGTAAATACAAATTGCTTTAGATTAGGGCAATAGCAATTTACACCTTATAGCTTGAAACCGCGTGCAATGTTACGGCAAAATGCCATTTTATGCAATTTTCAGCTCTTTTTTGTCAAAAAATTCATCTATATACAATTCACAATAGCTATTTACGATATTATCGACTTCTTTAAATTTCAAGTCAAGTTGGGTGAAACTCGAATTATCCAACGACAACTCATCCAACTCTGATAACATTTCAGATGCAAAAGGGATGCTCATAATAGCAATTGAACCTCTAATATTATGTGTAAGTTTATGAATTACAGACGAGTCTCGAGCAATTACAGCCTCATTTAGCTTGAACATCTTATCCGGAATAGTATTGATAAACACCTTTATCATTTCTCGTTCAAAAACTGGATCTCCATTCGATAAATTTTTTAAATAACTTCCTTTTTTACTGGATGTTGGTTGCTTAGAAGGCTCTAATACCGATTTCAGATCTTCTGTAAACTGACTGAAAGTTAAATTCGCCAATTTCTCAAACAACTCACTTTTATTAATTGGTTTCAATATAAAATCATTCATTCCAATTGCTAAGCATCTTTCCTTCTCACCAACAATTCGGTGCCCTGTCATTGCCAAAATAGGAATATCAAGATTCAGTTCATTTCGAATTGTTTTGGTAGCTGCATATCCATCCATGATAGGCATATCCAGATCCATTACAACAACATCATATGCTTTCTGTTTAAGAAGATCTACTCCTACTCGACCATTTTCTGCAACATCAAGATCAAAACCAAAACCTTTAATTATATGTTGCATTAACTGTTTATTCAATTCATTGTCTTCGAATAAAAGTATTTTAAGTTTTCCTGTGTTTTTAGAAATAAGGTCAATAACTTTTTCTGTTCTCTTTGTTACAACAACATCTTTTACAAACTCTAACACAAAAGAAAACTCTGAACCCTTTCCTAAATTTGATTTAACGGAAATGTCGCCACCCATCTCAGCGATAAGATTCTTAGAAATATTTAGCCCCAAGCCTGTTCCGGATTTACATTTTTGCAAATCGTCTTTCACTTGATAATACCTGTCAAATACTAAATGCTGAGCTTCTTCAGAAATACCAATTCCGGAATCTTTCACAACAAACTCAAGCTTACAAGTTGCATCTGTTTCACTCTTAAAATTGATTGCTAAATCTACTCTTCCCTTATCGGTAAATTTAATTGCGTTATCCACTAAGTTTACTAGCACTTGATTTATCAAAACGATATCTCCAAGCAAATTTCCTGGTATATTATTCGACTTTTTATAATTGAACTTGATTTTTTTACTATCGGCTTTCTTCTTTAAAAGTTTGTAAACATTTCTTTCGACATCATCCCATGAAATAATATGATTGGCAATTTTCACTTTGCCATTTTCAGATTTTGAATAATCCAAAATGTTATTGATGACAGAAAGCAAATTTTGCCCGGCTGATTGAATAACATTGATGTACTCCTTCTGTTGCTTATTAACTAACGTTTCATTTAATATATCAGCAAAGCCAAGGATTGCGTTCATCGGAGATCTAATCTCATGACTCATATTTGCCAAGAAAGCTTCTTTCTTTTCCAACGCCAATTGCTTAATTTCTTCCTCACGGCGATACCTTTCTTCCTCTCTTACTTTTGAAGTAACATCAGTAACAAAAAGCAAATACCTAATTTCTCCATCAACAGTAACTACAGGAGAAGCCTGTATTTCCACTATAGCTTTAGTATTATTTGGCTGCACGAAACTGCAAGTTGAAGTAAAAAATCTTTTTGCAGAAGTGCATGAATGCCATTGCTCGATGATTTTTTCCTTTTCGATAACATTTAGAAACCATGATTTACCTATAAGTTCTTCGTTGCCTAGCGACATCATTGATTTAAACTTATTATTTGCAAGAATGATTTCCCCAGAAAGAGTTGTCTTTAACATTCCTATTGGAGCAAAATCATAAGTATATTTAATTAGATTCTCTTTTTGCAATAAAGATTTCTTACTTTGTTCAACAATATTTCTTTCTGAATTAAATTTCAACAGCAATAATTCCTTTTGAAATACAGACTCGATAGATGTTGATATAACATTTAAAAACTGTTTCACTAACGGAGTAACTCTAGTTGCCTTTGGTTGATTGATGCATAAAACACCAACCTTATTATTCTTATCGTCAATAATAGGCACGGCTAAAAATCCTTCATCATCATTCATCTTGAAATACTCAACAATTTTTTCATCGGAATTAAAACTTGCTGAATTAATTAAATTCGAAAAACAAATACCGAATTTCGATTCCTCAAAATTATAAACTGACTTAACCCAAAATTTTTCTTTAGTAAAAAGAGCTAAGACAGCACCCTTTCCTTTACAGAATTGAGTCGAATCTTTTAATGCAGTTCTAATTTCAGGGAAAGTATCAAAAGGTAGTTGCTTTAACTCAACAATACTTTGCAATGCAACAATATCTCTTTGGCGGCTTAGGTTGTAGGTGCTCATATTCAATTTTATGGTACAATTGATACGATACATCTAGGTGATTGTTGCAATTTTCTAGGTGAAAACCACCAGCTACTTCTTTTAAAATAAAACAAAACGACAAATCTTATAGCATTGAAATACAATATCTTATCAAATTCCAAAGTGATGAGCATTAGCCTCAATGAGCTTACAAAGCTATGTCAAATTCAACCAACCCTTCATTTAATGGCTGAATATCAGCAACTTGCACTCCTAACCCCTTTCA
>Ga0255342_1001957_pt1 | contig 27166 bp, 22 predicted proteins | sample wastewater_treat_3_FD_192416 | JGI IMG/M metagenome (GOLD analysis project Ga0255342, IMG submission 192416) | Wastewater microbial communities from Lulu Island WWTP, Vancouver, Canada - plant14 | ecosystem: Engineered > WWTP > Wastewater > Unclassified | place: Canada: Vancouver, British...
TGCTTTTTCAATAATTTTGTGGTATAAATTTTAGTTTAATTTGATTAGCCTTGTAGTTTTTAAACTATTTAAAAATTTTAATAGTAGTTTTAAAAAAATAATTTTGTTAAATTTGCACAAAATTCTAAAAAAAATGGCAAAAATTTTAATAATTGATGACGAAAGAGCTATCCGCAACACTTTAAAAGATATTTTAAGTTTTGAAAAACATAATGTTGATTTAGCTGAAGATGGTGTTGAAGGGATAAAATTAACAGAAGACAATACTTACGATTTAATTTTTTGTGATATTAAAATGCCTCAAATGGACGGCATTGAAGTTTTAGAAGTTTTGCATGAAACAATTCCCGAAACTCCTGTGGTTATGATTTCTGGTCATGGCACTATTGATACTGCTGTTGAAGCAATTAAAAAAGGTGCTTTTGACTTTATTAGCAAGCCATTGGATTTGAACCGCATTATGATTACTTTGAGAAATGCTCTCGATAAATCAAACTTGATAATGGAAACTAAAACTTTGAAGAAAAAAGTTGATGGAAAATATCAAATGATTGGTGAATCTGAAGCTATTAACAAAGTTAAAGACATGATTGAACGCGTTGCACCAACCGATGCTAGAGTTTTAATTACTGGCGAAAACGGAACTGGTAAAGAAGTAGTTGCTAGATGGCTTCACGAAAAAAGCAATAGAGCGCAAGCTCCTTTTGTTGATGTTAACTGTGCAGCAATTCCATCAGAACTTATTGAAAGTGAGTTGTTTGGACATGAAAAAGGAGCATTCACTTCGGCTATAAAACAAAGAAAAGGAAAATTTGAACAAGCAGACGGCGGAACAATTTTTCTTGACGAAATTGGAGATATGTCATTGTCGGCTCAAGCAAAAGTTTTAAGAGTTTTACAAGAAAATAAAATTACACGAGTAGGCTCCGACAAAGATATAGACGTGAATGTGAGAGTAATTGCTGCTACAAATAAAAATCTTGCAGAAGAAATTGAAAAAGCAAATTTTAGAGAAGACCTTTATCATAGATTAAGTGTAATTTTAATTCATGTTCCTTCACTAAACGAAAGAGAAGGCGATATTCCTCTTTTAGCTGACCACTTTATAGAAATTTCATGCCAAGAACAAGGCTTAGCTGTCAAAAAAATTACTAAAGAAGCATTAAAAGAATTAGAAAAAATAAACTGGACAGGAAATATACGTGAGTTCAGAAATGTAATCGAAAGGCTTGTAATTCTATGCGGTCCAGTAATCGACGCAGCAGATGTTATAACTTATGCTGGAAAATAATTTTCTCTGACATTTTGTCATAAAATAATTTTGCTTATATTTGTATCTTCTTAAAATTTCGTAATTAATGAATTTGCAGGCTATAAAACAAAGATTTGGGATTATTGGAAATTCTAAAGGATTAAATCGAGCTTTAGACATTGCTGTTCAAGTAGCTCCAACCGATTTGTCGGTTTTGGTAACTGGCGAAAGTGGAGTTGGAAAAGAAAAGATTCCGCAAATAATTCATGCTTATAGTAGAAGAAAACACAATAATTATATAGCTGTTAACTGTGGAGCAATTCCCGAAGGCACAATAGATTCTGAACTTTTTGGGCATGTAAAAGGTGCGTTTACTTCAGCTCATAGCGATAGAAAAGGTTATTTTGAAGAAGCTAACAAAGGAACAATATTTTTAGATGAAGTTGCCGAATTGCCTTTAGCTACTCAAGTGCGTTTGCTTAGAGTTTTAGAAATTGGCGAATTTATAAAAGTAGGTTCTTCAAAACCTGAAAAAACTGATGTTAGAGTTGTAGCTGCAACAAATGTTGATTTACAACAAAGAGTTCGTGAAGGTAAATTTCGCGAAGACTTGTACTATAGACTGAATACTGTTCCGATTGTTGTACCTCCTTTGCGACACAGACAAGACGACATTCATTTGTTATTTAGAAAATTTGCAAGCGATTTTTCCGAAAAATATAATATGCCGGCAATTCGCCTAAGCGAAGATGCAGTTCATGTTTTAAATTCATATAGATGGCCCGGAAATATTCGTCAATTAAAAAACATCACAGAGCAAATTTCTATAATTGAAGAAGAAAGAATTATTTCTGCAGAATTGCTAAAATCTTATTTAGAAGGTGCAGAAACTTCGAATTTACCTGTTTTATCAAAAAAAGGTAATTATGAAAATTTTGCTTCAGAGAGAGAAATACTTTATCAGGTTTTGTTTGATATGAAAAGAGATATGAATGAACTCAAAGTTTTGGTAAATGACATTATCCAACAAAATCCTAATGTTAAAATTACTAATTATCCAAATAACACTTTCAATAATTTTGATAATGAAGTACAAATAAATCCTATAAATCACGTCTATTCAAATGAACAACCAGTTATTCATCATCACGAGCCACACCAAGAACACGGCGAGGTTGTTGAAGAAGTTTTATCTTTAGCTGAACAAGAAAAAGAATTAATTATTAAAGCTTTGGAGAAACATAATAATAAACGCAAACTAGCAGCAGAAGAATTAGGAATTTCGGAAAGAACTTTATATAGAAAAATTAAAGAATATCAAATAAATAAGTAAATGAAAAATATAAGAAACATAGTTTATTTTTTAATTTTTATTAGCTCTATTGCTTTATGCTCTTGTACTGGAGGATATTCGTTTACAGGAGCTGATATTTCTGCTGATATAAAAACTATTCAAGTTAATTTTTTTCCAAATCAAGCTAGTATGGTTCAGCCAAATCTTTCTACAGTTTTTACCGAAACTTTGAAAGATAAATTTATTTCTCAAACAAATCTCGAAATGGTTAACTACGACGGCGATATTGCCTTTGAAGGTGCAATTATAAATTATAATGTTACTGCTCAATCTTTTCAAGGAAACGAAACTGCTGCTCTAAATAGATTAACAATTACTGTTAAAGTTAAATTTACAAATACAAAAGAAACTGCAAAAAGCTTTGAAGCAAATTTTACAAGATACGCTGATTTTGAAAGTTCTATAAATTTAGCAAGCATTGAAGGCGAGTTAATTCAAAGCATCTCTGAAGAATTAGTAACCGATATTTTCAATAGAGCTGTTGCAAATTGGTAAAATATGAATAAGGAACAATTTTTAAAATATTGTAGCGATTTTTCTTTACTAGACTCAAAAAGTTTAGAAGATATTTCTGCTCTTATTGAAGAGTTCCCCTATTTCCAGACTGCCAGAATTTTATATGCTAAAAATCTAAATTCGCTCAAAGACGTAAGATTTGAAAATAAATTGAGAAATACCGTAGTTTATGTTCCAGACAGAAAACATTTGGTTAAACTAATCAATTTGAAAAATCTTCCTGAAAATGAAATAACATTCATAGATGAGCCAAAACTTGTTGATCAAGAAATAGTTAAAGAAGAAATCCAAATTGAAGAAACCAAACAAGAAGAACCTGCTGAAATTCAACCTAGCAACCAAGAAATCGAAGTTAAACAAGAAGAAATAATTGAAAACCCACAAGTTAGCCAAGAAGTTGAAACTAAAAAAGTAAAACAAGAAGAAATCGCTGATAAACAGCAAACAGTCCAAGCAGTTGAAATCGAAGAAACCAAACAAGAAGAAATTGTTGAAACTCATGATATTATCCCAGAAATCAAAGAAGAAGTAGTTACTGAAAATATTTTACCTGAATTTACTAACGATGTTCAAACTGTTGACGAAGCACCTAATGATGAAAAGCTTGTAGAAAAAGAGCCAATACAACAAGAAGATTTGTCTGAAACAGAAAAGCTTAAATCAATTATTGAAGCTCGATTGAGAGAACTTGGCATAAACGAAAAAATTAGAATTGGAAACGAAGAAATTGAAGAAACAAAACAAGAAACTACTGTTAACCAACAAGTTAGCCAAGAAATTAAAAATGAAGAACTAAGTAAAAATATTTTACCTGAAATTTCTGAAGAAACAAAAAAAATTGACGAAACTCCTAGCAATGAAGAAATTGTAGAAGCAGAAACCAAACAAGAAGAAGTTTTTAAAGAAAATTCGGAAGAATTATCTGAAACAGAAAATCTTAAATCAATTATTGAAGCTCGATTAAGAGAACTCGGCATTAACGAAAAAGTTAGAATAGAAAACGAAGAAACTGACGAAACAAAACATAAAAACACTGCAAATCAGCAAGTTAATCAAAAAATCCAAGTTGAAGAAATTAAAGAAGAAGTTGTTATAAACCAGCAAGTTAATCAAGAAACTAAAGAAGAAGCATCGGAAAATATTTTTATAGAATTTTCTGATAATGCAAAAAAAATTGACGAGTCTATAAATAAAAATAATGGTTTTGAGCTTTTGGATTTTGATTTCGAAACAGAAAATAATGCGATTTTAGAGCCTCAAAATGAAAAAATTGATGAAAAAGAGTATAATATTTTAGAAAATATTTCTCAAAAAACGTCAAATAATAAGCCTGAAAAAATAAATTTAATAGATAAATTTTTAGCTGAAAATCCGAGAATAATTCCAGACAAAGAATACGTTTCTGACAATTCTCTTGCAAGCAAATCGCTACACATTGACGATAGTGATTTATTTAGTGAAACTTTAGCTAAAATATATATTAAACAAGAGCATTTTGAGAAAGCAATTTTAACTTATGAAAAATTATGTTTGAAATATCCCGAAAAAAGTATTTACTTTGTCGGGCAAATTGAAAAAATAAAAGAATTGATAAAAAATAAAACGAATTAGTTATGTATATCTTTTTTTCTGTATTAATTGTTATTTGTGCTGTACTACTAATTTTAATCGTATTAGTACAAAATAGTAAAGGTGGTGGTTTAGCTTCAAACTTTGGACAAGGTAACCAAGTTATGGGTGTTAAAAAAACTGCTGACTTTCTTGAGAAAGCCACTTGGGGTCTTGCTATAGGATTAATTGTATTTTCTTTATTAGCAAGTTTTTCTATACCTAATAACCAAAAAATCAAAAAGCAAGATTTTGAACAAACTCAAACTGCACCAGCAGAAAGCAGTGAACCAGCATCTGGCGCTGGAGAGCCTCTTCCTGTTGAATAATAAAAATATTTAGTAGTTTACAATTTTGTAGTTTTTGTATTTTTACTTATATTTTTTCAACCTAATTATAAAGTCGCTTAAAATATTCATATAGTTTACGAATGCTTCGTATGGCGACTCATAAGGGTTGAAATATTTATGTACGTCTCCGTCAGAGAACCATTTTGTGCACATATAATAAAAGTGGTCGCTGGTTTGTAAGTACAACCAATCTTTCCAGATTTCTGGATCGTTTATTTCTTTTACTTTATCATAAAGCGAATATAAGTTATTGAAAGCCTCGTCTTGGAGTTCGTTTCCTAACCAAGCAGTAAGGTCTCTTTCCTCGTCTGCCCAAGAAATTGGATATGGCACATGAATTTTTGCTACAGGTTCAGCATTTTCAACAATTTCAGATGGAGTAGAAAAACTATAGTTTGAATATCTAAAAACAGCATCAGGAAGAGCTTTTAAAAACTCGAAAATTCCTGTTTCTTCCCATTGATGTTCGCCAAAAGTTTCGTAGTCCATAAACAGATTTACCATTTCTTCTTTTGGGTCAATTGCATTTAGCCATGACACAAATTTTTCTGTTGTCAATGGAAATTCCTCCCAAGCATGATTTGAAAAACGGAAAGCTATATCATCAGAAAGCTTAAAATTTTTAAGCAATAATTTTAACTTTGGATTTATTGCGTTGCAGTACAGATAGTTTGGACTTTTCCAACCTAAAATATGCTTTGCTCCTTCTGTAATCATTCCCTTAAAACCCATATTTGAGATATACTCTCCTATTTGGTCGGAATATATTAATTCTGTATTTCTAAAAATTTTAGGTTCAACTCCAAAATGCTCTTTTATTTTTTGGCGATGCATATTAATTTGACGTTCAAACTCCTCGTAGCTTTTTAAAGCAGAAAGAGAGTGAGCATAAGTTTCGCTAAGAATTTCGACATTACCTGTAGCTACAAGTCTTTTGAAACTCTCCAAAACATCAGGTGCGTACATCTCGAATTGGTCTATTGCCACTCCAGAAATAGAATATGCAATTTTAAATCTATCGCCATATTCTTGAATTAAATCCAAGAACACTTGATTTGTTGGCAGATAACACTTTTCTGCAACTTTTCGCATTATATTACGATTTTCAAAATCATTGTAATAATAATGGTCGTTGCCAATATCAAAAAATTTATATCTTTTTAACCTAAATGGCTGATGCACCTGAAAATAAAAACAAATTGTACGCATTATATTATTTTTTTAATTTACACATTATTAATTATTCAATTATCAATTATTCAATTATTCAATTATTCATTCTTAATTCTTAATTAAATCATTATAAACCTTATTTACTTTAAACGCTGAATTTTCCCATCTTAAATTTTCGACTTCTATTTTTCCATATTTTCTAAACATTCTTGACAGGGCTGGATAATGCAACATTCCATAAATAGCATCTGCTAGGTCATCTACATCCCAAAAATCGACTTTTAAAGCATGTTTCAACACTTCTGCCACACCCGATTGTTTTGAAATAATTACAGGCACGTCAGACATCATTGCTTCTAATGGTGAAATTCCAAAAGGTTCGCTAACAGACGGCATTACGTAAACATCGCTAATCGAAAACATATCATAAACTTCTTGTCCTCGTAAAAATCCTGCGAAATGGAATTTTGTTGCTATATTTAATTTTGCCACTCGTTTTATCATTCTATTTAGCATATCTCCACTTCCTGCCATTACAAAACGCACATTTGGGTCTTTATCGAGAACTTTTTTAGCTGCTTCAATAAAATATTCAGGACCTTTTTGGAAAGTTACACGTCCTAAAAAAGTAACAATTTTCTCATCAAAACCTTTTGTTACCCTAAACTCATCTGGCAAAGTTATTGGCTCTACTGAATTATGAACCGTTACAACCTTATCGGGATGGATTCCATATCTTTCGATAATAGTTCTTCGTGTGAGATTACTTACAGCAATAACTCTATCTGCTGCTTCCATTCCTTCACGCTCAATATCATAAACTCTTTGATTTACATTTTCCCCACTTCTGTCGAATTCTGTTGCGTGCATATGCACAACTAAAGGTTTACCCGAAACTTTTTTTGCAGCAATTCCTGCATGATATGTAAGCCAATCGTGAGCATGAATAACATCAAACTGGTGTGTGCTTGCAATATAAGCAGCAATCAAAGCATAACGAGCAACTTCTTCATAAAGACTTGCACCATAGCTTCCTGAAAACTTAAAGTTTTTTGACAGTACAGATTCTTTAAATTCTGAATGAGAAAGTGATTTTCCTGCGAATATTTTTTTAAATTCTTCGGGGTCCATATATGGAATTAAGTTTGCCCCCACTTCAATATATCTAAAATTTTTCCAGAATTTTGTTTCTTTAGTTGTTCTTTCTGTTATATCAACTTGTCCAGCATCAACAAGATTTATATAAGTTTTATCCTCATCTCCATAAGATTTTGGCACTACAAAAATTACTTCTGTACCAAAGTGTGATAATCCTCTTGTTAAGCCATAACATGCGGTTCCTAATCCTCCTGTGATATGTGGTGGAAATTCCCAACCAAACATTAGTACTCTCATGATTTTATATTGTTTTTGTAATTATCAATCATGTTAGCAATTCTCAGCAATTCTGCAACACTCCAAGCCTGTGCAATTGCTCCACGTGCATTATGTGGTGGGTCTCCGTCATAAATTTCCGAAATATTTCCTATTCCAGCAATTGTCATATCTTCTTCAAAGTTCAAATAAATTTTTTCTACTAAACCTAAACCACTTTCTCCATGAATTTTTAGCCAGCCTTCACAAAAACTTCCCAACAACCAGGGCCAAGCAGTTCCTTGATGATAAGCATTGTCTCTTTGTTCTTGATTGCCTTTATAAACCCCTTTATAATCAGGCGAACTAGGGCTTAAAGTTCTTAAACCTTTTGGTGTTAAAAGTTCTTTCTTAACTTTTTCTAAAACTCTTTCTCTTTTTTCTTCCGACAAAGGTGAATATGGTAGCGAGCAAGCAAAAATTTGATTTGGACGAATTGCCCAATCTTTATATTCATAAGTGCAATAATCAGCGAGATAGTGTTTATTGTCGTCCCAGAAAAATTGTAAAAATGATGATTTTGTTATTTCTGGCACATGTTTCCAAGCCTCAATAAAATCTTTGTCTTTATTATGTTCTGCGAGTTCTAAGCTAAATTTAACAGCATTATACCATAAGGCATTAATTTCAACTGCAAATCCGTGTCGTGGTGTTACAGGTTTTCCAGCAACAACTGCGTCCATCCAAGTAAGTGCTTTTCCTGCTTCTCCTGCCCAAATCAAGCCGTTATCGTGCATTTTTATGTTAAACTGTGTGCCACTTCGGAAATTTTCTAAAATATTTTTAATTTTTTCGCCAAAATCTTTCCAGATTTTAACTTTATCCTTGGTAAACTTTAAATACTCTTGTAAAGCCCAGAAAAACCATAATGGTGCATCTACAGAATTTAGTGCAGCATTATTGCCAGCTCCAATATTTGGAAAAAGTCCATCTTTAATTTCAGAAGTCATAGTATCTAAAACTTCTTTACATGTTTTTATATCATTTTGATATAATGTTAATCCTGGTAGTGAAATAAAAGTATCTCGTCCCCATCTGCCAAACCATGGATAGCCTGCAACGATTTCACTTTTTCCTTTTCTTTTGTAAATAAATTGTTTAGCTGCACTTTCCAAACATTCTCTATAATTAGTACGTGGCATTCTTTTAGCAATTTCGGCATTATATTTTCTTGCTAAATTTTTAGGATTTGCCTCATCTAATCCTGCTGTAAAAATTATAGTTTCACCTGTTTTTATATCTGCCTCAAAATATCCTGGCACATAAAGGTCTTCTTGATAATCATATCCTCGTCTTTGCTCTTCCTCATACTCAACATTATAATACCAGTCGGGTGCATGTATATACTCAGCTTCTTTATTTGTTTGTAAGTAAAGAAATTTATAAGCATCATACATTCTTAGCTTGATACCATTGTTCACAGGTGTAAATTTTGTATTTACAAACAAATTGGCTTTACTAAGTTTATGCACATTTCTAAAAGCGAGAAAAGGTTTAAATCTAATTTTGGTTTTACTAACAGCTTCTAACAAAGTATATTTAATAATTATTCTATCATCTTCGGTAAGGATTCTTTCCATTTGTAAAACCACCCCTCCTACTCTCCATACAAGTTTTGGAACAACATCTATATAAAAATCTCTTACATATTTATGTCCTTTTGGATTGTAATTATTTCCCGGGTATTTTCTTACACCAAAATTAAAAATAGCATCATTTTGAATTACTGAAATATCTATACCAGAAAGTAAAACATGATTATCGTTATCGATATCTTCCATAGGACAAACCAAAAGCCCATGATATTTTCGAGTATTACAGCCAACTATTGTAGTACTCGCGTAAGACCCAGCTCTATTTGTTCTTAGTAATTCTCTCTTTAGCGAGTATTCAAGATTTATTAATTGTTCCTTATCAAATTCTATATAATTCATGCCTAAAATTTTACAAATCTAACACTTAATTATTAAACGTAACTTTTCTATTCTATCGTCCAAAGATAAACAAAAAAAATGACATAACAATTTTTATTTTCAATTATTTTTAAAATATTTTTAGTTAATTAAATTTCAACTTTATTTTTTCATCATCGCGTGCTTTCGTTCTCATTAACAAGCTTTTAAGTTAGAATATAATTTTAATGTATTTAACAATTGTTTTTTAATAATTTTATTTTGTAAAAATCATAGCTTAATGTAACTTTGAACAATAAATTAACAAGCGATAATGATAAGAAATAATTTTTTAGAATCGTCAAAACTTTTGAATGAGTTTATTTCAGATAATAAAAATTTTGAAGCCATTGAATCAGCTGCAAAATTGATGATTAAAAGCATTAATAATGGTGGAAAAATAATTTCTTGCGGTAATGGCGGTTCCATGAGTGATGCCATGCATTTTGCCGAAGAATTATCCGGCAGATTTAAAGAGGAAAGAAAAGCACTACCAGCTATTGCCATTGCTGACCCTTCTCATATAACTTGTGTTGCAAATGATTATGGTTTTGATTTTATTTTTTCGAGATTTATTGAAGCCTTGGGAAATAAAAATGACGTATTACTTGCAATCAGCACAAGTGGAAATTCAAAAAATGTAATTAATGCTGTAAATTCTGCTATAAATATTGGAATGCCTGTTGTTGCTCTTACTGGCAAAGACGGTGGCAAGCTAAAAAATCTTTGCGACATTGAAATTAGAGTTCCACATTTTGGATATTCTGACCGAATTCAAGAAATACACATAAAAGTTATTCATTCTATTATTGATTATATCGAGACAAATATTGATAAATAAATTTAAAACATGACTATTCACTTTATTGCTATAGGCGGTGCTGTTATGCACAATTTAGCAATAGCTTTACATAAAAAAGGCTATCAAGTTTCTGGCTCTGATGATGAAATATTTGAGCCTTCTTTTTCTCGTTTGAAAAAACACGGACTTCTTCCCAAGAAATTTGGTTGGTTTCCAGAAAAAATAAATGCTGATTTGGATATAATTATTTTGGGAATGCATGCTCGTAAAGATAATCCTGAACTTTTACGTGCTCAAGAACTTAATCTTAAAATTTATTCTTTCCCAGAATTTTTATACGAACAAACCAAAGACAAAAAACGTGTAGTTATTGGCGGAAGTCATGGAAAAACCACTATAACATCTATGATTATGCACGTTTTGCGAGATGCCAAACTAAATTTTGATTATATGGTAGGTGCAAATATTCGTGGGTTTGATACTATGGTAAATCTTGAAGAAAAAAACAAAGTTGCAGTTTTTGAAGGAGATGAATATCTTTCTTCGCCATTAGATTTAACTCCAAAATTTCATTGGTACAAACCTGATATTGCCGTACTTACAGGAATTGCTTGGGATCATATAAATGTTTTTCCTAGTTTTGAAAATTATGTGGAGCAATTTGATATTTTTATTAAACATATTAGCAAAAACGGAAAATTTTTTTGGTTTGCAGATGATGAACATCTTCAAAAATTAGTAAAAAACAACAATGTTGATAATAAAGCATATTTGGCTTTTGAACATAAAGTTTCTGAAGATGGAAAAACTTTAGTAAAATTTGATGGTAAAACTTATACTATGAGTGTTTTTGGAAATCATAATATGCAAAATATAAATGCAGCACGATTAGTTTGTTTAGAATTAGGGATTAAAGAAAAATTCTTTTGGGAATCTATTCAAACTTTTGAGGGTGCATCTAAGCGTTTGCAACTGATAAAAGAAACTGAAAACTCATCATTTTATTTAGATTTTGCTCATGCTCCTTCTAAACTAAAAGCAACAATTAACGCAATAAAAAATAAAAACCCCGACAGAAAATTAATAGCTTGTATTGAGCTACATACTTTTAGTAGTTTACAACATAATTTTATTCCTCAATACAAAAACACAATGGACGAAGCCGACATTGCAATTGTTTATTATAGCCATGAGGTGCTAGAACACAAGAGGTTACCAGCCTTGCCCGAAGATTATGTTAAAGAAAGTTTTGGTGGAAAAGTTCAAATTTTTACTGATGCTGAACTACTGAAAGATTACTTAGCAAAACAAAATTATGATAACACAAATGTGCTAATGATGAGCAGTGGTAATTTTAACGGTATAGATTTTGTTGATTTTGCAAATAAATTGATTTAAAATGAAAAAATATTTTTTTAGCTTAATAATAGTTTCGATTTTAGTTAGTTCTTGTTCGTTTAATAAACTGCATATTGGTCAGCCCGAAAGACTGGAAGTTGAAGAACTAAGCATGCAAAGAGTTAGGCTCAAAGTTTATATTCCAATAGAAAATCCAAATAATTTATCTTTTAATGTAAAAAACCTAAATTTAGACTTAATTTTAAACGACAGAAATGTAGGTAAGATTAAAAAACTGAAAAAAACAAAAATTCTTAAAAATTCAAAACAAACATATCCATTTTCATTTGAGGTAACGCCAAAAGATGCATTGACAAATATAATTTATTTAGTAAGCGAACTTCAAAGACGTAATCCAGAGTTAAAAATAGATGGCAGTGTAACAGTTTCTAAAATGTTGATTTCCAAAAAGATTAAAATTGACCATAAAGAAAGTTTTGATAAATATTATAAAAAGTAATATCTTTACACAAAAATAATTAATTATGAGTAGGTTTTTATCGATTATATTATTGTTTTTATCAATTGGGATTGTTGCAAAATCTCAAAACATAACACCTATGAGCATTTCTTATTTTAATTCTTCTGCCTATAATGGTAAAGTTAAAATTAAACAAGATGCTAAATTGAAAAATTTTGTTGAAACTAGTGTAGGTTTAAATAAAAAGCGTAACGGTTTTTATGGTTATAGAGTAAAAATTTATGCAGAAAACCACCCTAATGCTCGTTCTCAAGCAAATACTGTTAGAACTGGTTTTAGACAAGATGGCGAAAAAGCATATTTGAATTTTATAGAACCAAATTTTGAAGTTTTAGTTGGTGATTTCACAAACCGTTTTGATGCTGTAAAACTTCTAAAAAAGATAAACACAAAATATCCTAACGCTTATGTTGTAAAAACAATAGTTTCTTACCCAAATCATTAGTTTTTACCCGAAGAATTTTTTTACTTCTTGAGCAAATCTTTTATCTACTTCTTTTCCGTCTCTAGTTCTTGCTAAGCCACCTCTTCCAGTTTCTTTATAGTCTATGTGCAGTCTTTCTCCCACTTCTCTCATTGTTAACATAACTTCGTCTGGTGAGATAAAAGATTGAACTCCACTTAAAGCCATTAAAGCTGCTGAAAGTGCTAAAGATGAATAAATTCCATTTCTTTTCACACAAGGCACTTCTACTAAACCTGCAACTGGGTCGCAAATTAATCCTAAGCAATTTTTTATAGCAATTGTAAAAGCCTGAATAAGTTGTGCATGGTTACCATTTTCCAAATATGCTATTGCCGAAGCTGCCATTGCTGCAGCTGCTCCCACTTCGGCTTGGCAACCATAATCGGCTCCTGCTGTAGAAACGTCTGTAAATAATATCATTCCAAAAAAGCCTGCTACCATCAAAGACTCTAGAATTTTCTTTTCCGAATTAGGATTGTCTTCCATCCAAGCTGTTAAAACACCAGGTAAAATCCCACAACTTCCTGCTGTTGGACAAGCTATGATAACACCACTTTTTGCATTTATCTCATTTACTGCTGTAGCATAAGCTGCTGCCCTGCCATAAACATTATTAAACAATTTTGATTGTGGCAAATAAGAAACTATTTTTTTAGAATCACCACCACTTAGTTTTAGCAAAGATTGTTCTGATGTTGAAATTCCTGAATAAACAGAATCTTTCATAATTTCCCAATATTCTTGCATTTTGGAATAAACATCTTCTCTTTTCATTCCTTGCAAGGCAAATTCAGTTTCGCAAATAACATCAATAATATTTTTTCCTGTTCTTTCTAAGTATTCTTCTAATTCTTCAAAAGTATTAAACTCAAGTCTTGGTTTTTCGCTTTCGGTTTGTTCATTGTAAATTTTACGAATTATTGGATAATTTTCGTCTTTTGAACTTACAATATCATTACCTATTAATCTTAAATCTGATTTTCCATCAATAGGAGTTTGGAGTTCGTGGTCGTTAAAAAATCTAATTTCCACATTTCCTGCACCAATTGAAAAGCCAACGATTGAGTAAGTATCTTTATCTGTTGAGAAAATAACTTCTGCTATATTATTATTTCGTTGAGATAAGTATTTCAAATCTTCAGATGGACTTGCTTTAACAAAGCCTTTAAACTTAGCGGTTTGTTCGCCAAATTTTATTCCATTTTCTTTTAAAAATATTGGGTCGCCATGTTCAATCATTTCTGGGTGGTCGGTAGCAAAACCATACAAACCACCTGCTAAAGCATTTGGCGTTCTATGTCCAACTCCTGTATCGCGAAACGAAGAATAAAATTTAAGTTCAACATCTTTAATCACTTCGCCTCTTTCAATAATTGCTAAAATTATATTTCTACTTATTTGTCCAATTCTATTTGCTCCGGCAGTATGCGAACTTGATGGTCCAACCATTGCAGGTCCAATCATATCGAAAATACTTAAAGCCTGCATCCAAGTTTGAATATACCTTTCAAAATCTTCTTTTAAGGAATGAAAATCTTCTTCTGAAATTTGTTCATCAAGATGAATTTCTACTTTATAATATTTGTTATTCCTATTTAAAGGTTTTGCAAGTTGAATGATAGAAAGAAAGCTATATTTAATGGCTTGTTTTTCTATGCTTTCAAAAAGATTTGACAATAAAGTATTAAAAGCAATATTCATACATTGAACTACAACTTTTCTTGCATCATCTTCTAAATGAACTTCAATATCTTTTATTCGTTTTCCTTTTTCATCATAAAAACTTTGTCTAATTTTTTCTTCTGAAGGTAGTTCAAATTCTTCAAGTCTTACCGAAGATTCAAGACTTCTATATGTTGATGATAAAATAAAATCTTCTTTCTGATTAGGGAAAACTCTGTAAATAGCAATATTTTCAACAACTTCAGCAGCTTCTTTTAATAAAGTCTCTTTTAATGTATCATAACAAAAACTATGAGAATAAAACTCTTCGATATCGCCTTTCATATGGAACAATTTGTCCTTGCCTTCTGGAGCTATTGTTCGTTTTATTAGTTTGTAATGAGTAACAAAATCTTCTTCGTCCATAATTTCAAAGAAAATTGGTGGCAAACAAGATTTCAAAAAAGTTGTATATTTCAACATTTTATGTTTTGGTATTTGTGTTTCCATATTTTCAATTTTTTATATTTATATTTTTAACATCCATTTATCAAGTGTTCTAATAATATTTTTATTCCTATTCCTATTAAAAAAAGTCCTCCTATTATTTCTACTGGCAATCTCTTGAACTTTTTTCGTAAAAAATTGCCACTTATTAGTCCTAAATATGATAAGATAAAAGTAGTAAAAAAAACTATAAGTGCTGTCAGCCAAATATTAATTCCTACAAAAGGCAAACTTACCCCTACCACAACTGCATCAATACTTGTAGCCACACCAAGACCAGCAACAACAAAGAAGTTATTCATATTTATTTCGGCTTTGTCTTCTTTTTTTCTTATTCCATCAATCAACATTTTTCCGCCAATAATTGTCAACAATGCAAAAGCAATCCAGTGGTCATATTGCTGAAACATTTTTGTTAAACTTGAACCAGCAAGCCAACCTACGACAATACAAATTGCTTGAACAAATGCTAAAATAAGTGCAAATCTTAAATTGGTGATTTTTGTTTTATTTTCGCATGAACAAGCTGTCGCTATTGAAATCGCAAGGCTATCCATTGAAAGCCCTATAGATATTAATAAAAGCGAAATAATTTCCATTTTATAAAACTAAATCATTTTAACTAAAAATCTTGCAGTTTTTCTACTTCTTTGTTCCATTAAAATTTTCCTAGCTTTTAGCATCTTATCTATTGATTCTTCTGTATAATATCTTATTGTAATTAGTTCAAGTCCTGAATTATATTTCACAAAAAACTCGTCTTGCAATTCTTTTATTAGTTTTTTTAAATTTCGATTATTATCATCAATAGAAGCTGAAAAGCTCACTGCCGAGTTTTGAGAAATATTTAATTTAGTTTTATATTTTGCAAACAAACCAAAAATTTTACTCATATTTTCTTCAACAATAAACGAAAAGTCTTTAGGCGAAATTGATATTAAAATTTGATTTTGCTTCAAGATAAAAACAGGTATCAGGTTTAATTTATAATTAAGTTTCTTTATGACAGTTCCTTCATTTTCGGGATTTACAAAAGACTTAACATATAGTGGTATGTTTTTATTTTCGATAGGTTTAATAGTTTTTGGGTGAATAACTTTAGCACCGTAAAATGCAAGTTCAATAGCTTCGTTATATGATAGTTCTTTAAGTTTTTCGGCAAAATCAAAATAACTTGGGTCTGCATTCATAATGCCTGGTACGTCTTTCCAAATAGTTACACTTTCGGCATCTAATAAATAAGCTAAAGCAGAAGCAGTATAGTCAGAACCTTCGCGACCTAATGTCGTAGTTATATTATTTACATCAGCACCAATAAAACCTTGTGTAACAAATATTTTGCTTGATTTTTTATCTATTTCATTTATCTTTTTTTGAGATTCTAACCAGCTTACTTTAGCATCACGATAATTTGAATCTGTAATAATTAATTCTCTTGCATCAAGTAATGTATTATCAATTCCTTTTACTTTTAAATATTCGCTAAAAATTAGTGAACTCATCAATTCTCCATAACTAACTATTTCGTCATATAAAATATCATAATCTTTATCTGGCTTTTGAGATATTAATTTTTCTAAAGAAATATAAATTGGTTCAATTAATTTTTCTACATTTTCAGAATTTTCTTTAAAACTTTCTTTAATATAATTTTTATGGAAATTAATAACGGCTTCTAAATTTGAAAATTTATCTATTTCATAATTAAACCATGAATTTAATAATTTTTCGAGTGAATTGGTAGTTTTACCAATAGCTGATACAACTATCCACAAATCTTTTTCTTTTGAAAGTATTGTTTCAACAATATTATTTAATGCTTGTGAATCTTTAATAGAAGCACCTCCGAATTTATATATCTTCATCTTCTTTAATTTTTGGCTTAGTTTTTTCAGGTTGAGTATCTATTCCTTTAGTTAACTTATGTATAAATTTATATTCATCAAAAAATACTTTTGCAATAACTCTTAATACGGTATAACCTGGGATAGCTAACGCCATACCTAAAACTCCATATAAATTTCCAGCAATCATAATTACAAAAAGTATTTCTAATGGATGCGCCTTCACACTTTTTGAATAAATAACGGGTTGAAAAATAATATCGTCAATAATTTTTGATACTAAAACAATTCCACATAGCATTAAAATTTTTGGTACAACTTCGGCACTAAAATCTAAGTGCAAATTGGCTGTAATAAGCAAAATTGTTCCTATAAAAACACCAATCCAAGGACCGATATAAGGTATCACGTTTAGAGCAGCTATAATAACACCTATTGTAATAGCCAAATTCAAGTTTATTCCAATAAGATATAATCCCAATGTAATAAGAAGACACATTAAAACCATTTCTAAAACTAACCCAAATAAATATCTAGATATTAGTCTTCTCAATGTTTTTAGTGCTTTTTGTGCTTTTTCTTCATATTTAACAGGTACAAACATCAAAACAAATCTATCGAATAAATCTCTATCTTTTAAGAAGAAAAAACTTGTGAAAGTAATTACAAATAGAGATATAAAAAGATTTGCAATAGTACTACCAAGATTATTGATTAATTTTCCAACATCAATTAAATTTATTGTTGAGTTAATTTTTTCTACCACATAATCTTCTGTAGAAAATTCAGGTTGATTTAATATCGGCGTTCTTTGTATATAATCATCAAGATTTTTAATTGGTTTTTCTAAACCTTCTGAAATACTTTCAATATCTAAGGATTGAAATTCTTGAACTTGTGTCATTACCAATGGTGAAATTAGTCTAAATACGAGATAAATTACACCATACATAAAAATAATTGTTATTAAAGATGCTAACCAGCGTGGTGGTCTAAGTTTTTTTATGTGGATTTTTCGTATAAATTCCACTATTGGATGTCCTAACATTGCAATAAAAGCAGAAATTAATATCCACATTACAACGTTTGAAAAATAGTAAACGAAAAGCACTAGTAACACTACACCGATTGCTCCAACTATAAATCTTTTATACTTTTCCATTTCAAAAAATTTTTACGAAAATAATCAATAAAATCAAAAAAAACCGCTTATTTTTTTTTAGTTTTAAACAAGCGGTTAACAATTTTGTGATTTATAAGCCAAATTCTTTTTTGATTGTATCGACATAATCTAGTTTTTCCCAACTAAAGAGTTCTACCTCAATAGTTTTTGTTCCTAAATATGGAGATTCGAATACTTTTTTAATTTTTTCAGGTTTTCTTCCAAAATGCCCATACGAAGCAGTTTCTAAATAAATAGGTGTTCTTAGATTAAATCTAGCTTCAATGTCGGCAGGTTTTAGGCTAAATATTTTTTTGATTTTTTTTGCAATTTCACTATCTGGAATATTTACTTTAGAAGTTCCGTATGTATTGCAAAATACTCCGACTGGTTCAGCAACTCCAATAGCATAAGCAAGTTGAATTAAAATTTCGTCAGCAACACCAGCAGCTATTAAATTTTTTGCGATATGTCTTGCAGCATAAGCAGCAGATCGGTCAACTTTTGATGGATCTTTTCCGCTAAAAGCTCCACCGCCATGCGCACCTTTGCCACCATAAGTGTCAACAATTATTTTTCTTCCTGTTAATCCAGTATCTCCATGAGGTCCACCAATAACAAATTTTCCTGTTGGATTTACGTGTAAAATATAATCGTCTTTAAATAATGCTTGTGTTTTTGCATCTAAACCTTTAATTACTCTTGGCAACAAAATATTTTTTACGTCTTCTTTTATTTTATTAAGCATTTTGTCATCGTCTGCATCAAAATCGTCGTGTTGAGTTGAGACAACAATAGTATCAATTCTTATTGGTTTATTGTCGTCAGAATATTCTATAGTAACTTGAGATTTTGAATCTGGACGCAAATATGTCATTTGTTTGTTCTCTCTTCTAATTTCGGCAAGCACTTGCAAAATCTTATGCGATAAATCTAAAGGCAAAGGCATAAGTTCTTCTGTATCTCTACAAGCATATCCGAACATCATACCTTGGTCGCCGGCTCCTTGATCTTCTTTATGTAAGCCTGCTCCTTTTACTACGCCTTGGTTTATATCTGGTGATTGTTCGTGAATAGCAGATAGTATTCCACAAGAATTTCCATCAAAGCGATATTCGCTTTTGGTGTAACCAATTTTGTTAATTACTTTACGTGCAGTTTCCTGTACATCAATATAAACTTCTGATTTTACCTCACCAGCAACAACTACTAATCCTGTTGTTACAAGAGTTTCACAAGCCACTTTTGAATTTGGGTCAAAAGCTAAAAATTCGTCTAAAATTGCATCTGAAATTTGATCTGAAACTTTGTCTGGATGCCCTTCCGAAACTGATTCGGATGTAAAAAAATAACTCATAATTATATATTTTAAATTTATATTCTAAAATTATAATAGTGAGGATTTGAATGATTGAAACTGATGTTTTTAGCAATTTTTTTTAAGTGGTTGCAAGCATCCAAATCCGTCCACTAGTAAAACAATGCAAAATTAAAAAAGTTTTTGTAAATCTTACAAAAAAAGAAATATTTTTTTTATTTTTGCACAATATAACTATTAATTAATATACACATATGGCTGGACATAGTAAATGGTCAACAATTAAACGCAAAAAAGGTGCTTTAGATGCAAAAAGGTCTAAAATGTTTTCTAAATTTTCAAAAGAAATTACTATTGCTGTTAAAGAAGGTGGCGGACACGATCCAGATTATAACTCAAGATTAAGAATTGCTATCCAAAATGCCAAAGGTGTTAATATGCCTAAAGATAATATTGAGAGAGCTATTAAAAGAGGCGACCAAGACGATGCTAATTTTCAAGAAGTTAGTTTTGAAGGATACGGATCTCATGGTATTGCTATTTTTGTTGAATGCTTAACAGACAATAATAATAGAACTGTAAGCTCGGTTAGAGCAGCTTTTAATAAATTTAATGGGACACTTGGTACAAATGGTTCTTTAAGTTTTCTTTTTGACAGAAAAGGAGTTTTCGATTTTGCTAAACCTGAAGATAGAGATTTTGACGAAATTCAAATGGAACTTATTGATGCAGGTGCCGAAGAAATCGAAGTTGAAGACGGAAACGTTAATGTGGTTTGCTCTATTGAAGATTTTGGAAATATGAGCAAAAAACTTGAAGAACTAAATATTGAAGTAGAAAGTGCCGAACTTCAAAGAATACCTAACGATACAAAAACATTAAGTGTTGAAGAAGCTAAGTCTGTTTTAAAGCTTATTGATGCTTTAGAAGACGATGATGACGTACAAAACGTGTTCCACAATATGGAAATGACAGACGAAATCATTGAAGCAATGGAATAATACAAAATATACTATATTGAAAATGAGCAACTTAGTTAAGCCGCTCATTTTTTTATTTTTTTTACTAAAAAATTTGTATAATTAAAAAAAAGTATGTTTATTTGCAGTCCCAAACAGAAATGGGAAACGGTCCATTCGTCTAGGGGTTAGGACGTCAGGTTTTCATCCTGGTAACAGGGGTTCGATTCCCCTATGGACTGCCAAACAAAAATCCTTAATGTGCAAAATATCAACATGTTAAGGATTTTTTTATTAAGTAAAGTTATGGTTTTTTAACTTTTCTACGAAAAATTTTCACCTCTCTATTCAATTAAATATCTTCAAAAAATAAAAAAGAAACACAAATAATGCTAGAGCAAAAATCTGTAATGAAAATACCGCAGCTTTGAAATACAAATAAATAGCAAACACTCCCAACATGCCTGCTGTTATATAAAATAAAATGCTTCGTTTTTCTTTTGCCATGAAAAAGATTTTAATAATCATTCAAGTTTTTGCAATAAACATTTTTTTTAACTGTTATTTTTCACAAACTATACCTATATATTAATACTCCCAAAACTAATAAAAAAACTTGAATACTTATACTTTATCTCCTTGTGGAGTATATCGGACTCGAACCGATCACCTTTAGACTGCCAGTCTAACGCTCTAGCCAGATGAGCTAATACCCCGCCTCTTTATTCTTTTACAAATTTACCACCTGCAATTAGAGTATTATTTTTACCAAGAATTTGATATAAATAAACTCCAGAGCGATAATTTGAAATATCTATTAAAGTGTTATTAGATTCTAATGCAGACCTATTAATTAAACGACCATCTGTTGAGAAAATGTAAAGTTCGTAATCTTCACAATTATCTATCGAGAAGTTAATATATTTGCTTGTAGGATTTGGATAGACATTTAAGTTGGCAACAATATCAGTATTAACAAAACTTGTATATTCATACCTAAACGTCATACTATGAATAGATGATTTATCAAAATTGTATGCAATTGTTAATATTGGTTTTTTATTATTTTTTGTCCAATAATTATGATTAAAGCTTGTGTCTATCATTGGTAATTCCATAGGAACACCAGGTAAAGTTCCTGCAGAGACATAGTTGCCGTTGCTTTTTTGTCTAAGCTGAACATCTACGAAAGTTATCATTTTTAAATCTTCTCTTAAATATTCATATTCGCCATTTTTAATAGAATCGCCTACAAACTTTATTGTACCAAATTCATCAAAAGTAGAATTTACATCAACTTGTACAAAAAATCTAACGGTATCATACATATAAGATACTAAATTATAATTATCTCCAAGAGCTTCTTGAAAATCTGACAAGGGTCTTTTGTCCATGGTCGTTCCTATAGCGTCATTTGTGTTTCCCATTTCGCAAGGGAAATTATACAATGCTACAGTCTCATCAAATTTTATATCTATCGTTTCTGTCTCACTCATAGGCATTTGTGCCTGCAAGCCTATAAGTTCAACTTTTGCTTCGTCTATTTTTAGAAACATCATAAATTCTTCCTTAGTTAAATAAGCACAATTAGCAGCTTCAAAAACACCGTTTGGGTCGATTTCAGAAGGCTGATAATAAATTGCTGAATCTAACATTATTAATGGGAAAGCAGACTGTGATCCAAAAACTAAGTTTTCTGGCATAACCTCTTGGGTTGCAACACAATCATTATCATTTTCAAATCCATAATAAATTTCAGGAATAGTGTCATTTGCTTCAAACACATCGCTTCTTACTATTGAAATTTGCGAAAAAGCAAATAAAGTACTCAGTAAACATAAAGAGCTAAATAATAACTTTTTCATGGCTGAATAATTTTAGTTAAATACTGTTTGTTCGTTAATTTGAATTTTTGCTTCGGCAGTTTTATCATTTTCTAAGATTAAAATACCTATTCCTCTACGAACAAATGGATGAGTACGGTCTGTACCTTTTGTTACCTCAACTTTGTAAATAGATTCGTATTTAAAATCATAATACACTTTTCCTTCTTTATCGGTATAAGAAGTATCTGCCACTCTTTTTGTTTCGTTAAGTAAATAAACCATTGTGTGAGCGCTATCAGAATTAGCTGCTTTAACGATTACCCTTGCTTCTTGTACTGGTTTATTATCCTCGTCAACAACAAAAACTATTGCTTTTGGTGGGTTAGGTTTTTTACAACCAAAACTCAAAAAAAAGCCTCCTAAAATGATTGCGAAAAGTATCGCAAAATTTAAAAATCTTTTCATAACTTTTATTAACAATTTTTTTTAATTTTGTAAAGTACAATATTAGTAATTTTTTTAATATAATTCAAATTTTTTATGAATATTAAAAATATTTTTTTTCTAACATTTCTTATCTTAGCTTTTTGCTCATGCTCAAGCGTGAAAAAAGCAAGTAAAATCAATGAATATGCGGTACTTGAGACTTCGGAAGGCAGTATTATAATTGGTTTATATGAAGCAACTCCTAAGCATAAAAATAATTTTATTGACAACGTAAATAAGCAAATTTACGACTCAGTTTTAGTTTATTCTGTTGTCCCAAATGGCATTATTAAAATGGGTTTGCCACAAAAAATTGAAGAAATTGATTATCTAAGTCAAAATTATTATGACTCAGAATTAAGTTGCGAAATAAATCCATACCTAATTAATAAAAAAGGTGCAGTAGGAATGTGGAGACTTCCAAATGAGAAAAATGTTAATAAATTTTCAGACAATAAATTGTTTTACATATGCGAAGGAATGCAAACAAACGATGAAGTTTTAAATACTTTAGTTGCTAAAAGAAACGCACCATTAATAGCCGACTATATCTCTGTTTTATTAAAAGAACCTGAATACATTCATTTTGAAGATAGCTTAAATTACTACAAAACTAATGGCATGAATAAGGAGTGGACTGCATTATACAAGCAGCTAACTGAAAAAATTATTCCTCGAATTGAAAAAGATGGAAAAAAATTATTTACTTTGAACAATTACCAAAAAAACACATATAATACAATTGGAGGAGTACCTATATATGATTATGAATATGTTGTTTTTGGCGAAGTTGTAAAAGGAATGGAAGTAGTAGAAAGTATTAGTAAAGTTAAAACAGGACTTTTCAACAAGCCTAAAAAAGATATTTTTATCTTAAACTCAAAAATTATTTCTAAAAAAGAGTTTAAAAAATTATAAATTTTAAAATAATAATATTACTAAGTTTTAAATAAATTATATATGAAAAAGTTTTTTATATTTTGCCTTTCACTTGTATTTGCGAGTTTTTCGTATGCTCAAACAAAAGATTTGGTCGTAAAATCTTATAAACTTAAAAATGGGCTATCGGTTTACTTAAACGAAGATCATTCTGTTCCAAATGTATTAGGAGCTGTAATAATTAAGACAGGTGGAAAATACGACCCAGCAGACCACACAGGTACTTCGCATTATCTTGAACACATGATGTTTAAAGGTACTGATAAACTTGGCACCATTGATTTTGAGAAAGAAAATAAAATTTTAGCAAAAATTTCAGAACTTTACGAAGTTTTAGCAAAAACTTCAAACGAAGATGAACGCAAAGAAATTCAAAAAGAAATAAACAAACTTTCTTTAGAAGCTGGTAAATATGCTATTCCAAACGAGCTAGATCGCTTACTCGACCAAATAGGTTCTAGCATGGTAAATGCCTTTACTTCTGACGAAATTGTTGCATATTTCAATATGTTCCCAAATAACCAAATGGAAAAATGGATAATTTTATACAGTCATAGATTTCAAAATCCTGTATTTAGGCTATTTCAATCAGAATTAGAAACAGTTTTCGAAGAAAAAAACATGTATGACGATGAGTTTATTACTCCATTATTCGAAAAGTTTTATAGCAATTTATACAAAAAACATCCATACGGAACACAAACAGTTATCGGAAAAGCCGAGCATATAAAAAACCCTTCGCTAAGTAATATGAGAAAAATGTTTGACACATACTATGTGGCTAATAACATGGCTTTGGTGTTAACTGGAAATTTTGATATGGACAGAACAATACCTTTAATAGAAAAATATTTTGGCGAATGGAAAGAAGGCAAAGTTCCTGAATTTCCAGAATATAAAGAAGAACCTTTTAATGGCATTGAAAGAGTAAATGTTAGAATGAGCCCTATAAAAATTGGTGCCTTAGCCTTTAGAACAGTACCTACAAATCATAAAGATGAAGTTATTCTAAATGTTTGTTCTGCACTGCTTAGCAATTCATCTCAAACTGGCTATTTAGACAAACTTTCAACAAGTGGGAAATTAATGGCTTCATTTAACTTTGATGATATTAAAAATGATCACGGAGCAATGATATGTGTTTTTGTTCCTAAAATTATTGGACAATCTCTAAAAAAAGCAGAAAAATTAATTTTTACCGAAATTCAAAAACTTTATACAGAAGAAATTGACGATAAATTTTTTGAAGCAATAAAATTAAATTTAGTTAAAGAATTTCAACAAGATTTAGAAGACCCAACAGATCGTGCTTTTATGATTGGACAAGCTTTTGTTATTGATAAGCCATGGGAAGAAGTGCTTAAACTTCCTGAAGAAATAATGGCTGTTACAAAAGAAGATATTAAAAGAGTTGCTAGTCAATATTTTTCAGAAAATTATTTAGCATTGCATTCAAAAATGGGATTCCCTAAAAAACAAAAATTAGAAAAACCTGGCTTCGACCCTATCATTCCAGAAAATACAGAAGCAAAATCGCAATTTGCCAAAGAGTTTGAAGAAATAAAAGACGAAAAATCAATACCTGAATTTATTAATTTTGAAAAAGACCTTACAATAAAATCACACGACAATGGATTCACATATTTTCATGTTGAGAATAAAATAAACGATATTTTTAATATCAAGCTCAAATTTAAAGTCGGCAATCTTACAGATGCTCGCTACGAACAATTAGCCGAATATTTATCTTTAGTTGGTAGCAAAGATATGCCTTTTGATGATTTTAATAAAGCTCTTCAAGAATATGGCTGTACTTTTGACGTTGAAGCTAGCAATAACTTTTTTATAATTTCAGTAGATGGTTTTGATAAATATTTTAAAGAATCAATGAATTTAATAATGTCATTTATTCAAAATCCTGATGATGATAAATCTAAACTAAAGCAATTAAGACAAAATGCAATGTTTACAAGAAAATATGAAGCAAGCTCTCCAGATGAATTGGGAGATGCACTATATAACTTCGGTGTGTATGGAATCAATTCGCCATATTTAAGACGCTTAACAACTAAACAAGTTTCCAGCTTAACAACTGAAGATTTATTGAGTTTGTTGCAAGAATGTATTACTTATGAATGCAACATACATTATTCAGGCACTTTAAAACCAGATGAACTTATTAATTATTTTGAATCTACTTTGAAAGAAAGAAAAACAAAAACAAACGATAAATTTCCTAAAGTTTTACCGCGTCAAGATTACAAAGAGAATACTATTTTATTCTTAAATGATAAAAAATCTTTACAAAGCAAAATATATTTTTACATTGATGGAAACGAAAATGATATGAAAGAAAGAGCTATTGCATCGGCATTTAACCAATATTTTGGAACAGGAATGTCTGCTTTAGTTTTTCAAGAAATTAGGGAGTTCCGCTCTATGGCTTATTCGGCTTACGCTGTTTATAGAAGTGGGGAAACTTTAAAAGAAAAGGGATATTTAAAGGCTTTTGTTGGAACTCAAGCCGACAAAACTATTGATGCTATATATATTATGGACAGCTTAATTCACAAAATGCCTGTAAAAGATGGACGAATAGATAATATAAAATCTTCGCTTTTACAATCAATAAATTCTAGTAAACCAAGCTGGAGAGGGCTTAGCGAATCAGTAGAATCATGGCTATTACAAGGTTATAAAGAAGACCCAAGAATTGATAGGTTTAAAATTTTTAATTCTTTAGATTTTAAAAATATTTTAATTTTCCATGAAACAAATATTCAAAAACGCCCTATGTTGATTACAATAGTTGGAAATAAAGAAAAAATTGATTTTCAAGAATTAGAAAAGTTTGGAAACATCATTGAGTTAGACAAAAAACAAATTTTAAATTAATTTTAATTAATAAACTATAACACACAAAATAAAATGAAAAAAACACTGTTGATTGTATTTATATTAATAAGTTTTTATTCGTTTTCTCAGACAACAATAAAATTAATGAATTATAATTTATTGAATTTTAATAATTACACTTCATATTGTGACCAAACCAATAATTCTCATGTAGCAAAAGCAGGATATTTAAAAACAATTGTACAAAACCAAGAACCTGACTTATTAGCTGTATGTGAACTTGGAACAAGCCCTAGTGTTACATATACTATTAATTATATATTAGGAAATAGTTTAAATGTTGGTGGAGAAACAAAATGGGCAGCAACAAACACTAGCAGTTCGAGTTATTTAGCAAATGGATTATTTTACGATAAAAACAAATTTGAATACATCGGACATGAGGTAGTTACAACAGGCATTAGAGACATCAATATTTATAAGTTAAAATATATTGAAAATGGCGAAAATATTTTAATGAATATTGTTGTTTTGCATTTAAAAGCTGGAAACTCAAGCTCTGATGCAAGTCAACGTGGCGAAATGGTCGATTATTTAATGACTAGAATTAGCAATCTTGGCAATAGCAACGAAAACTTTATTGTTACAGGCGACTTTAATGTTTACACCAGCAACGAAACAGCATTTCAAAAATTAATAAACCCTAATGATATTCGATATACATTTTATGATCCTATAAATCAAATTGGAGCATGGGGGAATAATTACACTTTTAGAGAACATCACACTCAGTCAACTCACTTAGACGACAACGACTGCCATAGTTATGGTGGCATGAATGA
>Ga0255342_1001974_pt1 | contig 26963 bp, 28 predicted proteins | sample wastewater_treat_3_FD_192416 | JGI IMG/M metagenome (GOLD analysis project Ga0255342, IMG submission 192416) | Wastewater microbial communities from Lulu Island WWTP, Vancouver, Canada - plant14 | ecosystem: Engineered > WWTP > Wastewater > Unclassified | place: Canada: Vancouver, British...
CGGGGGCCCTCCTGAGCCGCACCCGGCTCTACGTGGGCACCGACACGGTCATCACGCACATGGCCGCCGCGCTGGGGGTTCCCACGGTGGCCCTGTTCGGGCCGTCCAATCCCGTGAAGTGGGGCCCATGGCCGAAGGGGTATTGCCGGGAGGGGAGTCCCTACGTCATGCGTGGGACGCAGCGGGCGGGAAACGTGATCCTGATTCAGGGGAACGGGGAGTGCGTGCCGTGCCGGGAGGAGGGATGCGACAGGCACGTCGGAAGCTTCAGCCGCTGTCTGCTGGAGCTATCCGCGGATGAGGTGATCCGGGCGGTTGAGGAAGGGCTGGGGGCTCGGGAAGCCGCCGGAGGCTGAGACGCTGCGGGATCTAAGCTTGGGGGGTATACTCGGGAAGAATCTCATGGAGCTTTGACTTGATGGCGGCGTTGTCAAAGGTGTCCGTCAGGTCGAGGAGCTCCTGAACCTGTTTTCGGAGTGTATCCCCGTCGGACGGAAGACCTCGCAGCACCATGATCTTCTGATGCCCCGTGGGGACGATTCCCTCGCCCACGGTGATGAGCTCTTCGTAGAGCTTTTCTCCCGGGCGAAGGCCAGTGATTTCGATCGGAATATCTTCGTCAGGCTCGAGGCCGTGCAACCGGATCAGATCCCGGGCAATGTCAAGAATCCGTACGGGTCTGCCCATGTCGAGGACGAAGATATTGCCCCCCTCTCTCATGGCCGCCGCCTGCAGGATAAGCTGGGCTGCCTCAGAGATCGACATGAAGTAGCGTACGACGTCCGGATGCGTGACCGTCACCGGGCCGCCCCGCGCGATCTGTTCCTGGAAAAGGGGGATTACGGAGCCGGAACTTCCGATGACGTTGCCAAACCGCACGGCGGAGAACCGCGTGGGGCCTAAGCTGTCGAACCCCTGAACGATCATCTCCGCGACGCGCTTGGTGGCTCCCATGACGTTAGTGGGGCGAACGGCCTTATCCGTGGAGACAAGGACAAAATGGCCGACCCCGGTAGTCATTGCCGCCTGCGCTAAGTTTTGCGTGCCGAAGATGTTCGTCTTGATAGCCTCTGCGGGCTGGTATTCTTGCATCGGGACATGCTTGTATGCCGCGGCGTGGAACACGGCGTCGGGTCGATATCGCGCGAAAATCCGTGCCACGAGATCCCGGTCCCGGATATCGGCCAGGCAAGGATGAACCGTCCGCATGTCCAGCTTCCTCTGCCGGCAGTCCATCTCGATCCGGTAGAGGTTGTACTCGCTGAAATCAAGAAGGACCAAATCTCCAGGGCGGTATCGGTCGATCTGGCGGACCATCTCCGATCCGATTGAGCCACCCGCCCCCGTGACCAGAATACGTTTTCCCTTCAGGAACTCTGATATCCGCTCCTCGTCGAGATGGACCTTCTCTCGGCCGATGAGATCCTCCATTGAGACGGGGCGCACCGTATTCACGGTAATTCGGCCCTCTATTAGTTCACCGATTGTCGGGATGGTCCTGTAAGGCTTTCCTGTTACCTTGCAGATCTCGACGATCCGCCGCATCTGCTCCCCCCTCGCAGAGGGTGTCGCGATGAGAATTTCGTCAAACCGGTTGGCATACTGAGTGACATCATCGACGGATCCGAGCACGGGAACACCATGAATCGTCTTTTCCTGCTTCCGTGCGTCGTCGTCCAGGAATCCTACGGGCACGTACCGCACACGGGGGTTGTCCCGGATCTCGCGGAGGAACTTCTCCCCGGCATCCCCCGCACCTATAATAAGAAGCCGTTTAAATCCCCAGTTCCGGTGTCGAGACCAGACCTGTCGCAGAATACTTCGTGGATCACCAGCCATGAGAACTCGGATGGTCACGCGGACCCCGCCGATCAGGAAGACCGTCAAGACCCAGTCCAAGATAAAAACGGAACGTGAGTACCCCTCGAATCGGCGCAGTATCAGGATGCCGAGAACGATCAACGCCGCAGCTGAAGATGTCGCCTTGAGCACGTTCTGCAGGTCGATGAGGCCCGTGTACCTCCACATGCCCCGGTAGAGTCCGAACCACGCATAGGCTGCCATCTTGAGGATCATAACCCACGGCAGGGACTCCATCATGAGCGCCATCTGGTCCGCTGGGATGCTGCCCTCAAAACGGATCAGGTAGGCGAGGACGTAGGCTGATGCGCTCAGGCACGCATCTCCCGCCAGCATGAACCAAAAGTTTTTGTTCCGGGCAAGTCGCTTCATGAAGCCCTTCCCTTGTGATCCGTCATGGTCGACACCCCTTCAGTGACGAACACCCTTCCCGCCGAGGACATTGACAACAGTGAGCCAGATAATTTTCAGATCCAGCCATGCCCTGCGGTTTTGCAGGTAGTAAGCGTCGTAATCGACCTTGAGGGGAATTGGGATGTCGTCTCTCCCGTTGACCTGGGCCCAGCCGGTGACGCCGGGTACGAGCCTGTGGACGCCTTTTTCGGTTCGCAGGGCAATCAGGTCATCCTGGTTGTAAAGCGCGGGCCGGGGACCGATCAGGCCCATGTCTCCTTTCAAGATGCTCCATATCTGGGGAAGCTCGTCGAGACTGAATTTGCGGAGAAAGGATCCACAGGGCGTAAGATAACGTTGCGGCGCCTGAATCAGGTGTGTGGCCACTTCGGGAGTGCCTATGCGCATCGTTCTGAACTTTGGCATCTTGAAAATCCGGTTATCCATTCCGACGCGGTCCGACCAGTAGAGTACGGGGCCTTCCGAGCTCAGCTTCACGAGTAGCGCGATCAGGGCCATAGGAACTGAAAGAAGCGCGAGTAGGAAAAGGCTGACCGCGATGTCGAAAAACCGCCTCATTTCAGTTTTCCGAGGAACCTCATCTCACTGACCGCCTCATTCCATCCCGTGCGGAGATCGTACAGGGGCGTGAAGCCCAACGCGTCACGGATAAGGCGTCCTTCAACGGCGATGTCCTCCGTGTATTTTCCTAGAGTTTCGCGGGTGACGAGCGGTCGGATCCCTAGGAGGCGCGACCCCTGCTCCACGCCGCATACCGTGAGTCGGGCGAAGGCCAGGGGAACCGAAAATCTCGGCGGCCGGCGCCCGAGCCCTGAACAGTTGGCGTCGATGATGTCCGCCAGCCGGTGCATCCCGCCGTCAGTGACGTTGAAGAGACGGCCCGCTGCCGCCGGATGGGCGGCGGCTATCGCGAAGGCCCGACCCGCGTCCCGATCGTAAACCAGCGTTCGCCTGTTTAGGCCCTTCCCGATAGGAATGAAACGGTGTCGGGCAAGGGCATGCACCAGTCGTTCGTAGTTGCCTTTGACGCGCGCACCATAGACGGCGCCCAGTCGCAGGACCACGCCAACAGCCCGGCCCTTCCGGTCGCGGGCCTGCAACATGACCTGCTCCGCCGCCAGCTTGGTCCTGGCGTACACGCTGTCTGGCCGGGGCGGTGAGTTTTCGTCGAGGACCCGGCCCTTCGCCGAGCCGTACACGGCAATCGTGCTTGCGAGGACGATCCGTCCCACCCCGGCGGCGAGAGAGGCCTGCACGACCTGCTCGGTGCCGCGCAAGTTGACTCTTTCGTATGCTTCATCCATCTCCGGAGAGGGGTTCGGGATGTGCAGTAGGGCGGCGAGATGGATGACCGCATCCATATCCTGCACGGCACGCCGCAGGGAAGCCGAATCCGCTATGTCGCCTGTTGACGACTCAACCCCCAGCGGTACGTCTAGGTGGGGATTGTGATGCAAGGAAAACGTTCGAACTCGATGGTCCGCCTCACATAGGGCCTGGAGGACCCGCGGACCCACGGCACCCGTCGCGCCTGTTACCAGCACGTTCATAGGTGAATCAGCTCCGCGTACACCTGGAGGGTCTCCGACACCACCCGCTCCAGGGAGAATTTTTCTTCGATTTTCCTTCGTCCCGCCCTGCCCATAGCCTCCCTCAGGGTGGCATCCCTGGCGAGGTGTTCCGCGGCTTCGGCAAGTTCGGTCACGGCCCGCACGGGGACTAGGAACCCGTTCTCTCCATGCCGAACGATTTCCCGGCACCCCGGCGTGTCCGTGGTGATGATCGGTTTGCCGCATGCCGCCGCCTCGAGGAGGACCTTGGGCAAACCCTCCCGGTAAGAAGGGAGGCACACCACGTGGGCCTGTGAGAACACGGCGGCCATATCCTCGCGGGGGCCCCACCATTCGAGGATCCCGGATGTATGCCACGACTCCAATTCCGCCTCGGGGATGGAAGACGGGTTCTGTGGGTCCGGGCCGCCCACAAGGACGAAACGGGCCTGGACACCACGGTTTCTGCAACGTCTAGCGGCTTCGGCGAACTCTCGGACACCCTTATCCCAGAGAAGACGAGACGCCATCATCACGACAGGCTTGCCGGTTGCCGGCGTCAGTCCTGGCACGAAGCTAGTGACGTCCACTCCAGAGCCTGGAATGAGCCGCAGCCGCTCTTCCCGAACGCCCAAAGAGCGGAGTAGCCCACCATCATCCTTGTTCTGCACGATGGTCACACCCCGTGCCGTAAGCCACGGCAACGCACTGTGCAAGGCCCGTCGAGCAAGGCCCCCGCGTCCGCCGTCTGTAAAGAGAAAACCCATGCCGGTCAGGGCCGAAACCACGTGCCGGATGCCGGCAAGCCGGGCCGCAAGCCCGCCCACCACCACTGGGCGAAGGGAAACGTGATGTACAATGTCTGGCCGCTCCCGGTGATACAGGTTCGCAAGCCGCAACGTTTCCTGGGCGAGCCCAATCGGGCTCATCCCGCGCCGGTCCATCTCAAACTGGAGTGCCCTCAAACCAGCCGCTTCAATGATCTCACGGTGACGTGCCAAACGGGTGGCGACGGTTACATCAAACCCCGCCGTTTTCGCTGCGATTGCCAGCGGGAGTCGATGGGAAACGAAATACCAGTCTTCCGTAACGAGATATAGAAGTCGAACTGTCATCGTTTTGATTCCGCGAGCATCCTTGCCGCCACGCAAAGTCCAGTTCCGAGGACGACATGCCACGGAGCCAGTCGCATCCGATACAGGGTTCCGACATTAGGGACAACCGTACTTAGTATTATAACAATAATTATAGATGCAATCAAAACGCAAATGGCGACGATAGAACCTTCGATTTTTCTTTTCCGACTTCCTATCAAGAGAACAGCGGCGGCCGCATAGGCGACAATCATCTCTCCTGCTACAATACTTCTCATAATGTTTGCACCCGGTTGAACGCCGGACTTCAGCCAATCGGAAGGGAATGGGGCAAAGAACCCGATCTGCATCGCCCGCGGGGAATACGCAGCGACATCGGCAACAGACCGGAATCGCACATCCTTGTCGATTGTGCTGCCCGCGTCCTTGTAATCCGTTACGAAATTTTGCCTCGTTTGATCCAGCCTGAAAACGAGACACCGAAGTAAATTTCCCCGAAAGGCTTCTACTGTCTGGGCATTTTGCACTGTCTGGGCATTTTGCACTGTCTGGGCATTTTGCACTGTCTGATCTGTATTGTTTATCTGTGCTGTCTGCACGATAAACACGACGTGTACCGCAGCAACCAAAGCCAGAGTTGCGACCGTTTGCTGTATAGCGTTCCGGCGATTGATAACTACCCAACAAAACATCAAAAGAGCTCCCGACCACCAGGCGACAAGAGTAATTTGTACCATGTATGGGCGAACAATCCAGATTAATGTCAACCCCACGACCATGCGCCAGAGAATCTGGGGAAACCGTTTCCACGAAGCGTCGATAAGGCAATGGCAGGCAAGCGCATTCAGAATGAGCAGAATGCCGGCAATGCTGAATACGTCCTTGTAAAGTTGTCCGTAAACCTGAAGAGAGCTAGGGAAAAAGACGAAAGGCAGTATGCCCATCCATGCCCATTGTCGAGAAACGATTCGCACGAAGATCAGGTATAGCTCGACGGCTGCTAAAGCAAATAACCCTGCGTTGAGCGGTAGTACGACCAACGGATTAGTCACGCCGGTCAACTTGTAGACTGCCGCGGCGATGCCAGCCGTCGCCTGGCCATTAGGCCGGAGTTCCCACGGACCCCAACCGGATTCGTTCATTTTCTCGAGAAGTGCTGCGGCAATCTGCTGGAAACCGACACAATCGCCGCCTTTCATGAGACCATGACCCGCGTGAAGGTCGGGAAGCAAGACCGGAAGAATAAACAATTGAAACGAGGCACCCGCTGCGAGAGCCCATGTGAAGACCAGGATCCAGATACGGTGCGCAATCCCGTCAGTGACTTTCCAGACCATCCAGCCACGCCTCAAACATCAACACATCCCAGAGCTGATATTGCCAGTTGCGCTTGCCTGATAAATGTTCGATCCATTTCTCGCGGATTGGTCGCGCGTCAAAATAACCTTCGCTCGAAAGCCGTGTCTCGTTCAGCAAGTTCTCGGCCCACGTCCGCAACGGTCCTCGCAACCACTCGTCGATAGGCATACCAAAGCCCGCTTTCGGTCTTTCGACCAGTCCTTCTCCAACATATTTGTACAGAACCTGGCGTAGAATCCATTTGCCCCGGCCGTTGCGTATCTTCATCGCAAGGGGCAGCGTCCATGCGAACTCGTATATGCGATGGTCTAGAAAGGGCACGCGAGTCTCTAAACTTACTCCCATCGCTGCACGGTCCACCTTGACCAAAATATCGTCCGGTAGGTAGGTGACCGTGTCTAGATACATCATCCTCCTTTCGAAGTCCGGACAATCGACCCATGCGGAGGAATCGGCCACCTGTGAGATTGGCTCCTCGGCTCCAAGCACGATTTGCATCGGGTCCTCCCAATGGGAAACAAGCTTCAGATAAACCTCCTCCGGTCGCGTTGCGGCGAACAGGCCGGCGAGCTTGTGTAGTTTATCTCCCGGGTTACCGTATCGCAGACGCTCGGGAACGAGAGGGCCAGCTAAATGGAATAGTCGATTCCAGCTAAGTGGCGGCAGAGCCGTGATCGCTCCTGCCACAAATCGGCGCAGACCGAAAGGCAAGCCACCGATACCTTGCCACAGACGCATTGCCCAAGAATAGCGGTTGTAGCCGCCGAATAGCTCATCACCGCCATCGCCAGACAGGGCAACAGTCACGTGCTGCCGAGCAAGTTCTGAGACAAGATAGGTGGGCACTTGCGAGGAATCGGCAAAGGGTTCATCATAAAGAATTGGTAGCTTTGGGATAACGCCAAGTACCTCGCTCGGCGTTAGATGGAACTCGGTGTGCTCGGTGCCGAGGTGCTGCGCAACGGCCTTCGCGTGCCGAGCCTCGTCATATTCCCCTTCGTGGAAGCCGATGGTGAAGGTCTTCACCGGGCGGCTGGACACAGTTTGCATAAGCGCAACAACAGTGGAGGAGTCAATACCGCCCGAAAGTAACGCCCCCAACGGTACGTCGGCCACCATTTGACCGGCTATGCTCCGTCGCAAAAGGCGATCGAGTTCCTCTAAAGCCTCTTGCTCGTTACCTCCGAACGGTTCAATCAGTCCCAACTCCGCTGCCGTGCGAGCGGACCAATATGTGTTCTTTTCACCGCGGTCACCTGCGGACAGTTCGTCGGCTCTGAATCTCACCAGACATCCAGGTGACAGCTTCCAGATGTCTGCGTAGATACTCCAGGGTGTTGGCACGCAGTTGAAACGCATGAAAAGCGCAAGTGCCCGGCGCTCGATTGGGTTGTCAAACCCGGGATAGGTCCGTATCGCCTTGAGCTCCGACGCGAACACCAAAGCTCCGCGCACCCAGCCGTAATATAAGGGCTTCTCCCCGAGCCGATCTCGGGCGAGAGTGAGCATGCGCATCTTCCGATCCCATACGGCAAATGCGAACATACCCACGATCGCCTTAACGGTTTTTTCAATACCCCAAGCCTCGATGGCGGCGAGCAGTGTTTCGGTGTCCGAGTGACCCCTCCAGGCTGGCGCTGAGCCCCTCTCTTCCAGAGCACGGCGCAGCTCCAGGTGGTTGTATATCTCACCGTTGTATGTGATCACGAATCTGCCGCTGGCCGAAAGCATGGGCTGGTGACCAGCCGGGGAAAGATCCAGAATCGATAGGCGACGATGAGCGAGCGCAACTCCTACGTCCTCGTCTACCCAAACCCCCGCATCGTCCGGGCCGCGATGGGCAAGGGTATCGACCATGCGACGGGCGTAAACCCCGATCTCCGCTGACGTCGTCGCGGTTGCTAGAAAGCCCGTCAGCCCGCACATGCTGACGATGCTCCACCAAGAGAGAAATCAAATCCCATCGACAGAAATAGCGAATCCCAACGGCGTATAATCACTTCCTCGCCAAAATACCGATTGGCATAGACTTTTCCCATTTCTCCCGTATAGCGCCGTAACGACTCGTCAACTATGAGGCGTTCCAATGTCGTGAACCATTGCGATTCATCCTCGCATGACAGACCGACGCCGGAGCGCTCCATGGCTCGACGATAGGCTGGGGTGGCGGAGGTAACGACGGGCATTCCCATGCGCCAGAACAGCAACAGCTTGTTTTCGGGCTTGCCCATTGTCAGGGCATCGTTCATATTGATGGGGATGATGGCGATGTCACAGGCGCAGATGGATTGTGCCAATTTTTCCTGGCTCCACGCCTCCATTACGACTGGTTCGAAACACTTCCTGGCGAGTTGTTCACTGTTTATACGGCCTAAATGCCCTAAAAATCGCGGACCGTAGAGATCGGTCACCACGTGCAATTCCAAGGGATAACGTTCACGGAGCCTGAACAGTGTTTTTCGAATCGAGCGAAGCTGATACAAATTTCCTGGTAGTCCTTCCCATACGATCTTCACCGGCTTCTTGATGGCGTAATCGGTTTTCATCTGATGAGTCACCGCAGAGTGAATGTCCAAAATGATATGCGCATTTGGGCAATAACGAATGATATGCTGGCGCTGTTCATCCGTAGTGCAGACAACCGCGTCGGCGCGTGCGCACATTTCGGACAAGGCCCGCCAATAGTCAAGCTGCAGGCGCCGGCTTTGCCGCATGAGATATTTTGCCAAGCCCCGCATCCACTGCTTGATGTCGGTGCGCGGGATGGCCAGATAGGAATCGATGAAATCGTAGACTATCTTGCCATGAGGATATCTGCTCCATATACTGATATCTGCACGCTCACTGAGCACGACCAGATCGTAGTGTAAATCTGGGCGGGCGTTTTCGAAAAATAGGTTTTTCGTCCGCGCATATGCCACAAAGCGTCGGTAGTCCCCTGGCGCACTGTAGGTCTCACTATAGGGGACATAACCAATGCGAAGGAGGTTGTTCTTTCCTACTTTGCGGTCCATTGCCGGGTTTTCTGCAGCCATATTACGAATTCTTTGATATCACCCACATTCTCTAGCGGCTCCAGACTCCTCCATAGGGTGCTTACCTTGCTTCTGCCCAACGAATTTACGAGTCGCCCCAGATGCAGCCAATTTTCTGTCTCCGCAACGGCTGAAAAAAGTCCGGTCCAGTCCCTTATTTTGAGCAGACGAAAGCGGGCCATAAACTCGGACAGCCCGATTCCTCCGTAGCAGAAATCCTGCAGCCATGTATAAACCTGCCGTCGCACATATCCGGCACGATTGATCTCGGTCTCCTTGAGCCTTTCCGGATAATTTGTGCGAAGCCGCATCAACCAAGCACACATGCCATTGATGAGTTCGTTGCCGGGTAAAGAGCCCTGAAAACCGGTATCAACACAGAGATACGACAGCCCCTGCTTGCTTTTTCGGCTGTAATGGTAATGGCCAAAAGACTTTGGTGAGACGCCTACCACAACGAGCCTGTCCGGAAGATATACCCATTTATTGGCGATCAGCAATAAGGCGTTCAGCAGGTAATGATCGGGGAAAGGCGGCTGAAATACGCCGCCTTTGATGCGCTCCGCCTCATCACGCCGAAAAAGCGCCGTTTGCATATTAAGGGGAATGCGTTGATGGAAGTTGAACATGTCGGTTACTATCGAAAACCTCTGTTCATCCGCAATAACTGCTTCCTGCTGGAACTCTGGTCCGTACGCAAAATGGTGCCGACTCCAGAAACTCCGGGTTTCATTTGAAATCGAGGCGGGATGAACGTAAGAAAAGCCATTGTAGATTAGACAGGAGGGCGCGCCATGACGCTGTATGGCCGCTTCCATGTGTCGAAAATAGCCGGGAAGGAGCAAATCATCATCGCCCAGCATGATAATATATTCGCCCTGGCTTGACTCGTAGGTGGCAGTCCAGTTGTCCGCAACGGAGAGAGGTATTTTCTGGTGAATCGCGCGGACATGCCGATTATCCGAGAAGGACTCGATAATGTCCGACGTCTCGTCAGTGTTAGCGTTGTCTGAGATAACTAACTCGAAGTCGTCGTAATCTTGGTCGAGTACGGAGTCGACACAATTCGCAAGATAGCGACCACCGTTCCGGGTGGGTAGTAGAACTGAGAATTTCATCTAGGGATTCTTTCTGTAAGCAACAGTGTATGAGCTGCCTCTGCAGCCGTGATATTCAAAAGGACTGAGCAACAGGCTGAGAGCAAAACCACCGATGAACGCAGCTCCTCGCAAACAGCCGTTTCTCAGTGGATTCATTAGCAGGCGCTGCCAGCCAAACCGATTCCAGCGTTTGGCCTCACTGTCGGTGGTAGTCAGGTATATGCGCTCCAGGCCGAGCGCAGTAGCCTTCTGCGTCAGGAGGTCTATGGGCAACAGATAGAGATGCCGGGGGGCATCCACGTGAGGCCAATACTTGCCCATTATTGCGAATTGCCAGGCTTCCGGATTCGGCGTGGCGATGAAGAGCACACCACCGGCGTCGAGATTAGCCGCAGCGGCGTCAAGCGTTGCCCATGGATTCTGCAGGTGCTCAATCACGTGCCATAGGGCAATGGCATCGTGCTTTCCTGTATTTTCGATGGCTATCTCCGGCATTGAACTGCACACGGCTTTCACGCCGATTTGCCTTTCGAGATAATCACAGCAGCGTTGATCCATTTCAATGGTATCGACCTGGAAACCCGCCTGTTTTGCTTGGTATGCGAATGTGCCAAAGGCGGGACCAATCTCTAGCAGTCTTTTGCCTTGCGTATAATGTTGCACGGTCTTTATGCGGCATCGGTCTTTTCTTGCAAGTGCCCTCAGTCGCGCGGCTGAGGGCATGGAATAGTAATCCTCTTTGTAGTAGTCCTCAAGTCGCGCGGGAACTGCCGAGAGTCTGATCAGACCGCAAATTCCGCAACGCAGATACGGAAAGTGTTCATCGCTTTTGCGCCGGTTATAATCAGGGACTAAAAAAAGAGAGGTTTCCTTCCCGGGACAGTTAGGGGTATGTCGTGTCACAAATGTCAAAGATGGTCATTCCTTGCTTGATATTCTGACGTTCATCGATGGTTGCTTAACGGCAATAAACCACCGATATAAGCACGAACATATCTGGACAAAAGAGATGTTGACAGTGCCGATACGCAAAAACCGATAACCCAGGATCCTAAGATGTATCCTGCATTCCATAGCATGCTTGCCTGTTCATCAAATAGTGCAAAGAAGATCAGTATGCATATCAGGCTGTGCAATAAAGGCTTTGCGTTATCAGCCCAATACCAGCCATTACTCTCACCTCGCATGATTTTCCTGAACATCAATTTAGAACCTATGATGACATAGCCGACGTTTAGACAAACCCAAATCCAGGCTGCTCCGATTGCACCACAACGAGGCACAACATACATGACGGCAGGAACCAGCACCAATACCGCAACGAGATTGATGCAGGCGGCAAGACGGGTCCACCCATGGGCTAGTTGCGCGCGATAAGGCATCCAATACAATGCGTTAAGCAGATAGCCTAAAACAAGCAACCGTAAAAGAGGCGCAACCCGTTGGGCGAGCGCTATGTCATGTGTCCAAAGCTGCAATATGGGTTCAGCAAAAAAGATCATCACGACGGCAAGGCTGCCCACAGTAACGGAAACGATTTGCGAACCCAAGTGAAAAACATGGGCTGCGTCGGATGGTTTGTGCTGGGCATGCAACTCGCTCATTCGTGGATAAAAGGTGTCTGCAACGGGAAAAACCACAAGCATCAATCCTGCGGAAACAGTATTCGCCAAACTATAGTAGCCAAACTCCGTCAGTGTAAGCATCTCCGATAAGAGCACTTTATCGAGCTGAGTCAGTAATAACGCCAGGAACGAAATGAGGAGCACACCAGAACCGAATCGGCTGGCATTTCGAATTCCTGAAAAAGAGAATTGCACCGCAGCTTGGTCCTTGGGAAGATAATAATATGTGGCAAATCGAAGCAATCCTGCGGCAATGGTAGCTGCTGCTGCCTGCCATACAAAAAAAGCCGTGACCGTCGGAGATACCCATGCGACCACTACCAGTGAGCCAATCCAGCGTACGGATGCGTTAAATACATGAAGTGCGTTGTAGCCGACGTGCCGTTGCAAACCCATAAGACAGGCACGATAAAGTCCCTCAAGCAGTCTGAGAGAAACGACAACGCCGATCCATGCAATGGAGACCGAAACCATCTCAATGGGAAGTCGCTCCGCTTTGACCCAGTGAACCGCTGCGATATCCGAAGCGATCCAGAAACCCGCTACGATAACCGCCATCACAGCCAGAACGATAACTTCGATGGCCCGAAGAAAAACACGGCGTGATCTTGTATGGGGCAGAGTTTCATCGCTAAAATGCGCCATTTCACGTGTCACGACAGTCTGCATGACGGAATCGACAAAACCCAGTAGTGCAAAAGCTACCGTATACACACCGATCAAACCATAGGCCTCGATTCCCAAGTATTGGATATACATAGGAAGTATTGCGACCGCTATGAATGCGGCGTAACCTTGTCCTACGTAATTTGCAATCAGATTGCGTTTAAACAAAACGGGCTCTTGCAGGAGTGTTTGATGATGAGCACGAGTGAAAAAGAACCACCATTTTCGCGACAAAAGGCGTAAGCCTCAGAACAAATCAGCGCTTCTATAGTGGCGTCGGCTTGCATCCGTTAAGGCCGGCCTCTTCGTTTCACATCTGCTCCACATAAATCGTGCGGAAAAAGCACGACACCTCAAGGGGACCAAGCCTCATTCATTGTAGAAGCCATACAATTCGAGAAAATCCGCCCTGTCCCTGGATAATAACGCATTATCTCCACTCTTGTCGTTCTTTTAATATGCCGTCGAGCTTGTGCCGATCACCCCAGAAGGCCATCGGTTCGTAGTCGGGGTAAGAGTAGTACCCCAAGTTCAACCGAATCTTCGACTTTCTGTGAGCGATGCGTTGCTCTACGAGCCGCCGGACGGAGATCGGCACTCCGCTGCATACGTTTACGATGCTGCTGAAATTCGGGCTTTCGGCGATCGTGACGAGATAAGCAGCAATTTGCTGAACGGGCAAATAATCTCTTAATTGTTCCCCTCCCGACATGTTGAAGACGGGATCTCCCGCTTCTATGGCGCGATCTAGCTGCGCCAGAAGACTTCCCGGGTTTTGCCCATCACCGTACATGTAAAACAGTCTTGCCCATTGCAATGCGAACGGGTGTTGTGCTTTCAACATCTCCAGGGCTTTTCGTAACGTGTCCTTGGCGAGAGCATACGGATTAGTCGGCCGTGTCGGCAGTGCCTCTTTGAGACAACCGTTTTGCATTCCGTACTCGAGGCAGGTCCCCGCTATGAGGAGTTGAGGATAGCTGCTCGCCACAAGCGATTTCAAAAACCGGTAATCTGCCGGCAGAATATCCTCGAAATGAAACAATTCCTTGTAGTTCGGCAAGCCCTGCCATGCTAAGTGAATCACGACGTCGGAATCGCCGAAAACTTTCCGAGGATTGCTGGTGGGTTGGTAGATGTCGTGTGCGATAAATCGGCAGTACTGAAACCAGGGCATTGTTCGTGCTCGATCCTCGTCGCGGTCTACCGCGATAACCTGATGACCACGCGAGAGCAGCTCGGTGACAACATGCCTTCCCACAAACCCGGCGGCTCCTGTGACGAGAGTTTTCACGGCAAGATCTCCATTTTCGGTATAGCAACGGCAAACCGGCCACCCCATTGCCGTACATACCCATGCTGGTGGACAATCTCGTCGGCAATATTCCAGGGCAGGATCAAAATGACATCTGGCCTGTGTTCAATCAAGGCATCTGGCGGGAGAATCGGGATACGGCTGCCTGGAAGGAACTTGTCCTGTTTAGACGGAGCGGCGTCACAGACATAGGGGAGCAGATCCCGTTTGACACCCGCATAGTTGAGCAAGGTGTTGCCTTTCGCGGCCGCGCCGTATGCGGCAACCTTCTTTCCCTCTCGTTTCATCCGAAGGAGAAAAGACAGAAAATCGTTCTTAATTTGATCTGCCCTTGCCTGGAATCCATCATAGAAGGTGCGGTCGTTCAATCCGGTTTCTGCCTCCCTGCGCAACAGGGCAACTACGGCTGGACTCCGAGGCCTGCGGCCGGTGGCCCGTCTCTGGGCATAGACCCGTAGGCTTCCACCGTGCGTGGGGATTTCCTCGACGTCGAAAATCTCAAGCTCCGCCCGTTCGAACACGCGGTTCACGGTACCCAGTGATAAGTAGGAGTAATGCTCGTGATAAACGGTGTCGAACTGCACTTCCCGGATCAGGTGCATGACGTGGGGGAACTCAAACGTCGCCGCTCCCCTGGGCTTGAGCAAGCTCGTGAAGCCCGAAGCAAAATCGTTGATGTCCGGTACGTGTGCCAGCACGTTGTTGGCAACTATGAGGTCCGCCTGACGACCCTGCGCAGCGAGATCTCGGGCAAGACGCGTACAAAAAAAATCCTCAATGACCGGGATCCCTCGAGTGCGCGCCGCGGCAGCGGTGCTCGCGGTGGGCTCGATACCGGTGCAAGGGATACCCCGCTCCGCTGCATATTGCAGTAGAGAACCGTCGTTGGTCGCCACCTCGACAATGTGACTGCCTGCATCAAGAGCGAAGCGCCTGATCATATCCGTGATGTAGCGTTCGCAGTGGGAGAGCCATGTGCTCGAATAGCCGCTGAAATAGGCATAGTCGGCGTTGAACAATTCTTCCCGTCCGGCAAAGTCTTCTGTCTGAGCAAGCCAGCATTGCTCGCAAACGAGCACTCGAAGCGGATACCACATTTCCGGCTTGTGTATAGCCTCCTCCGTAAGGTACGCGTTGGAGGGCGGAGCGCTACCGAGATCGACGAGGGGCAGCGCAAGCGGCGCGGAGCAGTGTCGACACTTCATAGTCTCACTCCGGCAAAATCAGCCCCGATTCGTGATAACGAGGCATCACGGGGCGAGCGCTCAGTGATGGGGATCGGCCAGGCAATGGCAAGCGCGGGATCCAGTGCGTCGATACCACTCTCGGCCGCCGGTTGCCAGGAAGCGGTGTGTAAGTAGAGCAACTCGCAACCGTCTGTCAGCGCTTGAAACCCGTGTGCAAATCCCTCGGGGATTACAAGAGTGTTGTGGTTATCTTCACTCAGCATCTCCGCATGCCAGCGCAAGAAGGTGGGAGAGGCTTGGCGAAGATCAACGGCGACGTCGAATACCTTCCCCTTGAGGCAGGTGACGAATTTCATTTCGGCGTGAGGCGGATACTGGAAGTGAAGGCCGCGGACGGCGCCCCTAAGGGACGTGAAGCTGTGGTTAATCTGCTCGATGCGACTGCTCGAAATGAGAGCCCCCAATTCTTCCGTACAAAACAGCCGTTCGAAGTAGCCGCGGCGATCGCCGAGAGGCTTGCGGTGTAACACGTGCAAACCGGGAATAGGAGTGGTCAGGATATCAAAGCGGTCACTCAAACCAAATCCCCCGATGTCGTGTATTCGTGAATCTGTCTCAGGCTGAATTCGTCCATGGCCGAACCTTCCTTCCAAGCTATATGCCAGTCCAGAGTCGCCTGCAAGGCCCTCGGAAGACTCCAGCGCGGCCGCCATCCCAAACGAAGACGAGCCTTGGAGCTGTCGAGACGAAGGGTGTTCGCCTCATGTGGCTGCGGTGCTTTGTCCCGCTGCCAGCTGGCGCCAGGCATGCGGGCGCACAGGGTCTCGACGATCCATTGCACCGTGCGTGCGTCCGCCTCATCCGGTCCGAAATTCCATGCCTCGGTCCATGCATCCCCTTCCGAGCACAGTTTTTCTGCTAGTTGGAGATAACCCGCCAGGGGCTCGAGGACATGTTGCCAGGGACGTGTTGCCAGCGGAGACCGCACGATTAGCGATCCGCCCGAATCCAGGGCTCGAAGAAAATCCGGTATGAGGCGGTCGTCTGCCCAATCACCTCCGCCGATGACATTGCCGGCACGGCCGCTTGCCAGATAAACGCCCATGGCATGGAGATAGGAACGGCGCCAGGTGGATGTCACAAGCTCTACACATGCTTTACTGCTCGAGTATGGATCGAAGCCACCCAGAGAGTCGTTCTCGCGGTAAGGCCAGGGCCATTCGCGATTCTCGTAGCACTTGTCCGTGGTAATGATGACAACTGCCTTGACACCGGGCGTGCAGCGTACGGCCTCGAGCAGATTCACGGTGCCCATGACATTAACGGTATAGGTCTCGACGGGATTGCTGTATGCATGGCGAACCAGGGGCTGTGCTGCGAGATGGAAGACAACTTCGGGACGCGCCGTCTGCATCGCTTGGTCTAGGGCCTCCGCCTCGCGGATGTCCGAGATCAAACTTGCAGTCATGCGCCTCTCGAGGCAAGTGGTGGTGAAAAAACTCGGTTTGGTTGGCGGCTCGAGTGCGTAACCATAGACTTGGGCTCCCAGTTCTGCAAGCCAGAGCGAAAGCCAACCTCCCTTGAAGCCCGTATGGCCGGTAAGAAAGACCCTTTTGCCGTTCCAGAAGGATTGGTTCATTGCCACACTCTCCATGGTGCCCGGCCCGACGACCAAAGTTCCTCGAGAAGATTCTTTTCGCGAAGGGTGTCCATCGGCTGCCAGAAGCCCTTGTGTTCGAAGGCGATCAGCTGGCCCGTCTCGGCTAAACGGTTCAGCGGTTCACCCTCCCAACTCGAAAAATCCCCCTCGATCAGATCGAGGCAGCGAGGTGAGAGTACGAAAAATCCCCCGTTTATAAGGCCACCGTCGCCGCGGGGCTTTTCCATAAAGCCGGTCACCCGGGTACCGTCTAGCTCAAGGGCACCATACCGGCCGGGCGGCTGAACCGCTGCAATTGTCGCCCATTTCCCATGATTGCGGTGGAAGGCAATCTCTTGGGTGATATCGATGTTTGCCAAGCCGTCGCCATACGTGAAGCAGAACGTCTCTTCGTTCTTTACATAATCGGCGATGCGCTTGAGACGTCCACCTGTAAGGGTCCTCTCTCCCGTATCAACCAGCGTGATCCTCCACGGTTCGGCCTTTTGCTGATGAACCTCCATGCGATTGTGCGCCATGTCGAAAGTGACGTCCGACATGTGTAGAAAATAATTGGCAAAGTACTCCTTGATGAGATACCCCTTATAGCCACAACAGATGACGAACTCATAAATGCCATGAGCCGAGTAGAGCTTCATGATGTGCCAGAGAATCGGCTTACCACCGATTTCAACCATGGGCTTGGGCTTGAGAATCGTCTCTTCGGAAATCCGTGTTCCCATCCCTCCAGCAAGAATAACCGCCTTCATTTATTCTCCTTTGAATCTATTTCTAAAAGTACACCCATAAACGGCTGAGCCATTGCATACGCCATGAGTGTTTGTATGAACATAAAAAAACCTCTTTCGATTCCAACAGGTTAATCTTCTAGTCATGGCCGCTGACACACACCAGCTCGGATAAACTCTTTGGTCCTTTCCGTGTATTGTTTCCCCACGTCCATATTCGACCCCGAACGTCTGGGGATCTTTTCTTGGTGGAAGTCTATCACAAGAACTGAATAATCGTATTTTTCATAAAGCTCCGCTTCGTCGATTACATCTTCGGTGACAGAAAACGGCTTCCATATGCATAGAACCCCTTCGCTTGTTCGAAGGGGCTGAAAATACTGCATTTGACAGGAGTGAAGGGTAGCCCACGGGGGGAGTCAAGTCAAGAGAAAATGTCTCTTTCGCCGCGGAGGGCGATTTCGTTTAACGCTCTGTAATCCTTGAGATTTGCCGGAATTTTCAGAAAAGGGGATTCTCTCTTCTTAAGCTACCGTTTGGGCCTTCCTCATATCCCCAGAATCGCTTCGTAGACCTGGATCTGCCTGCGGGGCACCTCGTGTCAGCTTTGCCTGCTCTCCGTCCGGAAAGCCTCCTGCCCCATCTCTTCACGGGTTTCGGAGACGAGAAGCCGTGCAAACCATTCCGCCACGGCCTTCGCGTCGGCGGGGTCACCGCCGACGAACCCGTTGACCCCATCGCGCACCAGGTCCTTCGCCCCCACGTTTCTGCTTAGCACGACGGGCAGCGAGGCCGCCATGGCTTAGAGCACCGCCATGCCGAAGGTGTCGAAGAGCGACAGCATGGCGAACAGGTCGCTTCCCGTGTAGTGGGCGTCGAGGGTCTCCCGCCTTGTGACCCCCGAGAAGCGCGCGTGTCCGCTGATCCTAAGTTCTTCGGCCATCCGACGGTAGTGCCCCTCGTTCCCCCTCCCCACGACAAACAGCATAGACACCTGGGATTCCCGGCACGCTTAAGCGCCGCGAGCCCCTGCAATACGTAGTCGAGGCCATTCACCGCGAAATTCACGGACACGAAAAGAAGGATGGGGGCCTAAGCGTCGGCACCCGACGCGCGGCGGACCTCCGCCCGGAGGCACTCACGGTCGAGCCCGGCGAAGCGCGCAACATCCATGCCCGAGGGCAGGACGAGTACCCTGCGGTTTCCGACGTCGCACTCGCCGATGAATGCCTCTTTTGTTATCGTCGAGACGGCCAGGAGTCTCCGGCAGCGGGAATTCGCGACTAGTTGGGCCTCGACGGCGCTTGTGGCCCGGTCGAAGAGACTCAACCGCTTCTTTCGCACGTCATGGGCATAGAGCCGGCGGGGGATGCCGGGCATGCTGAAGAGTCCGCCTCGCAGATCCGGTCGTGGGTGTGGATGAGATCGCCCCTTCCTTCGCGCCGGCGCGGTTTGCGAACCAGGTAAAGCTCGGGGTGGTGAGGGTGCGGGGAAATCGGAGGACCGGGACACGGTGGAACGCAATGCCCGGGCCTGTCTCGCGCCAGCGGTTGGCGAAGACATGGACCTCGAAGCGGGGGTCTGCCGCCGTCCAGACCGTCAGCTCGGCCGTGAAATTCTCCGCGCCCCCACGAATCCGAACTTGGGGATGACGACGGCGATCTTGTGTCTCTTCACCTGCATCCCTACCCGACAGCTCACAGGCCGCCTCGCCCCCGGCTGTCTGCCGGAGTTTTCAACCCTCCATTAGCACAAACAAGTAATCATTTCAACGCTTTAATCCGTCCGTAATCTGTGGTAGGTGGCTGCAACCGGCATGATGGGGACCGGCCCGAGAGTTGAGCCATGGATGAGAACATCTAGCTGTTCGTTGCGATCATCACGATGGAAGAGGCCGCAAATCTGCCGGACTGCCTGAAGAGCGTCTCCTCCGCAAAGCAGATCGTAGTTGTCGATTCGGGAAGCACCAACGGGATCCTCGAGATCGCCGGAAAATTCGGCTGCGAGGTGTTTTCCGGATCCTGGAAAGGGTTCGGGCCCCAGAAGCAGGCGGCCATCGACCGATGCCGCGAGCCCTGGGTACTCGTCCACGATGCCGACAAGCGGATCCCGCCGGAAACGCAGACCGCCATCCGGGCGGTCGTCTCGGTAGGTGAGGGGCGGCCCCGAGATACAGCTTCCCCCGGACGAACTTCTTTCAGTGCCAATGGATACGGCACATGGGGTGATGGCCCGACCTGATCACGCGGCTCTTCTGCAGGGGCAGGGACCGGATGACGGAGGTCCCAGTGCACGAGGTCGTAACCGTTGCCGGGAAGGTCATAACCCTGGAACCCCCCACAGAGCACTTCACGGAAGGCAGGCTAAGCGAAATTTTGAAGAAGATCGACAAGTACTCCGCCCTGGCCACCGAGGACGCCTTTCGGGAAGGGCGTCGCTCGTCGGTCTGGGAGGCTCTCGCGCGAGTGGAGCTGACCGTCCTTCAGGACTACATCCTTCAGCGGGGTTTTCTCGATGGCCGGCAGGGCTTGGTTTTGTCCGTCACCGATGCGGTGAACAAGTTCTTCAAGTACGCCAAGCTCAGCGAGATGAACCGCCTGGCGCAAGCCGGGGGAGAAGGCGAGAAGGTGAGAAGGTGAGCCCGCAAGAGACTTTTCCTGCCGGGCGAAGAGCAGGCATCGCGGCTAAAACCAGACAGGTCAAGGATGTCATTCCCGGCTTGACCAGGAATCCATCGGCAAACTGGATCCCCGCCTTCGCGGGGATGACCATTTGAGATATCGGACGGCAAATCTGCAAGTTTGCAAGGATATGGATCTTTCCGTCATCATCGTCAACTGGAACACCGAGGAACTGCTGCGCGGCTGCCTGCGCTCCGTCTACAGGACGATCGAGGGCCTGGACTTCGAGGTCATCGTCGTCGACAACGCCTCGAGCGACGGCAGCGTGGCGATGCTGAAGGTCGAGTTCCCGCAGGTCCGGCGGATCGAGAACTACGAGAACCGGGGCTTTGCCGCCGCCAACAACCAGGCCTTCCGGGTCATGACGGGCCGCTACGCCCTGCTGCTCAACTCGGATGCGGAGCTCACCGCCGGGGCCGTCAGGGAGCTCTTCTCCTTCATGGAGGAGCACCCCGAGGCGGTCATGGCCGGCGGGCAGCTCCTGAATGCCGACGGCAGCAGGCAGAACTCCATCGCCCGGTTCCCGACGATCCCGTCGCTCCTGCTCAACATGCCGCTTCTCGAAACCCTCGTTCCCGACCGGTATCCCGGCAAGCGCCGGGAATACCGGCACCCCATTGAGGTGGACTCCTGCATCGGGGCGTGCCTGATCGTGCGCAAGAGCGCCATCGACGGCGTGGGGGGCCTCGACGAGCGCTACTTCTTCTTTTTCGAGGAGACGGACTGGGCCCGGACGATGAAACAGGCCGGGGGCAAGATCTACCACGTCCCCGCGGCCCGGATCTACCACCTCCAGGGCAAGAGCGTCGGGCCCGGCATCCGCTCGCGGATGCACTTCTACCGCTCGCGGTATCTCTACTTCATGAAGTGGGAGAGCCCGGCCCGCTCGTTCCTCGCGGCGGTTCTCATCGTCCTGCGGCTCGTCGTGAACTGGGCGCTCACCGGGGCCGGGGTCTTGCTGACCCTCGGGCTGAACGCGGGCCTACGGGAGAAGTGGAAGCTCTACTCGCAGCTCATCGTGTGGCATCTGAGGGGATGCCCGTAGCGCGGCTCGCCGCGCAGGCGTCAGGCTGCAGGTGACAGGCAACTGCAACAGCGGAATGACAACATAGGCATTACGACACCGTCTCCAGTGGGGAGGGAAAAAGGATCCCCCCTTTTTGTAAAGGGTGGCCGGGGGAATTTGACGGGAAAGACAAGATCGAAGCATGTTCATCAAGGGCGGTCCCATCGATTTCAGCAAGGTCCGCAAGGTGCTCCTGATCCAGCTGGGCGACATCGGGGACGTGGTCTGGACGGAACCCACGATCCGCGCCTTTCGCGAGACCTTCCCTTCGCTGGAGGTCTTTGTCCTGGCCAGGGGCGGCTTCGGGGAGCTTCTCGAGTCGCACCCGGACGTCCGACGGGTCTTCCACGTGGCCGGCGCGAAAGGGGGGCTCCTGGCGGAGATCCCCGCGCAATCCTCCCTCATCGGCGCCCTCCGGCGCGAGCGCTTCGACGCCGCCTTCGACCTCCGGGCGGGGGACCGCGGCGCCCTGATGGCCCGGCTCACGGGGGCCCCCATCCGGGTGTCCCATTATTACGCGCAGGACGTCCCCTTCTGGAGAAACAGCCTGTTCACCCACATCGTGCAGCCCCCGCCCCTGGAGACCCTCGTCCACGGGGCGGCCGAGCAGACCCTCGCCATCGCCCGGGAGTTCGGCGTCGACACGAAGGACCGGGCGCCGAGGCTCCGCGTGTCGGAACGGGTGAAGGCCCGCGTGTCTGCCATCCTGCGGGACGCGGGGCTTGAGGGCGCGGGGCGCTGGGTGTCCGTCAACCCCTTCTCGAGATGGTCCTACAAGGAATGGCCCCACGAGCGGTGGGCGCCGGTCCTCGACGCGCTCTGGCAGCGCCACCGGCTGGCGGCCGTTCTGGTCGGCGCCCCCGAGGAGAGCCGCAAGGCGGCCCTGCTGGCCTCGCGTCTTGCAGGGCCCGTCATCGACCTCGTCGGCAGGACCACGCTCGCCGAGCTGGCGGGCGTGCTGAGCCGGGCCGCCTTCCACGTCGGCGTGGACAGCGCCGCCCCGCACATTGCGGCCGCCGTCGGGGTGCGGACGGTGATCCTCTACGGGCCGTCGGACTGGCGCTACTGGGCCCCGCCGGGGGACCGCCACCTGGTGGTGACCCCGGCGGACGAGTGCGCCCCCTGTTTGCAGAAGGGGTGTGAGGGGAAGGGGCGGAGCCGGTGTCTCGAGGAAATGCCCGTCGAGCGGGTCATGGAAGCCATCGAGCAGATGGTGCGGGGGCTCGATGCGGGGCCCGAGCCGCGGTAGAACAACACCGGGGGACGATCAATCCAGCTTCTTCGCCTCGTCGATGAGCATGATGGGGATGTCGTCGCGGATCTCGTAGAGCAGCCGGCAGGCATCGCAGATCAGGCCGTCTTCCGTTGGAGTCAGGCGAAGGTCCCCCTTGCACTTGGGGCACGCGAGGATGTCGAGCAGGTCCTTGCTGATCGCCATGATCCCACCTCCTAGTATGTGATCATGAACCCGATCGTGCCGAAGCAGGTGTCGATGCCGCTGTTGGGCTCCCGCAGATCGGCGTTGGAGACGTGCCGCGCACGGAATCCGAGGTCGAGGGCGGCCCCGGGCATGATCGCGAGATTGACGCCGACGCCGACGGCATGGGAAAAGTTGAACCCGTCGGCCTGGTCTACCGTATCCCCCGTGATGAAAAGGAACCCCGTGCTGACGAGGCCGTAGACCGAGAGGACGTCGGTCAGCGGGTACCGGTACTTGAGGCCGATGCCGGCGCCGGTCTCGAAGCTGGTTTCGTGGCCGAAGACCGGGTTGACCTGGGGCTCGAGGAAAACGGTGAGCACGCCCCGGTTGTCCCTCAGGGAAGGGAACCATCGCCTCATGTCCGTGCCCAGGTGCACGATGAGGGGGACCGGCAGGTAGTCGCCTTCCGTCACGGTGCTGTAGCCGAACCCGGTGAGGAAGCCCACCTCGGTGAAGAAGCCGTTCCTGTGGAGCACCGGAGACGGGGCGCTGTCGGCGGCCCGGGTGCCCGGGGCCGCGGTCAGGAGCATGAGCGCAACGAGAAGGCCGACGAGCCGGCAAACGGCTTTTTCCCTCACGGCGGATGATCACCCTTTCATGGCGTTGATGGGGGATGCGGAATCGCGGGCGGCTTTCGGGCCCGCGGGTCAGGGCATCCTAGGCGGGCCCGCGCTGTCTCCCGGCCCTGTCCCTCACGGCCTCGAACACCTCGTCGACGCCGATCGACTTCATGCACCGAAGCGTTTCGCAGGACTTCCGGAAGCAGGGGCTGCAGTCCATGTCCCTGCGGATGACGGCGTGCCCCTCGCCGTAGGGCCCCGTGCGCTCCGGGGAGGTGGGCCCGAAGAGGGCCACGACAGGAGTTTCCACAGCCGCAGCCAGGTGCATGGGGCCCGAGTCGGTGGTCAGAAGAACCGACGCCTCCCGGTACAGGGCGGCCAGCTCCCGCAGCGTCGTCTCGCCTGCCGCCGAGGCCGACGGGGCCTCCATGAGCGAGCGGATTCGCGCGATGGGGCCTTCAGGGCTCTCGCCCGTGAAGACGACGGGAAGGCCGAGCTCGTTTGCGATGCGGTCGCAGACGGCCGCGAACTTCGCCTCGTCCCAGAGCTTCGTCTCCCAGTAGGCGACAGGGCTTACTGCCACGAATCCCCGCCGCGTGTCAATCTTCTTTTCGGCCAGCAGGGTCAGTGCCCGCTCGGTGTGGACGTCCCTCAGACCGAGAGGAAACTCCGGCGGCGGGGTTGCGCAGCCCAGGTGCCGCGGAAAATCGAGATACCGGTCCACGGCGTGCTTTCCCATGTCCTCGGGGATCCTCTCGTTGAGAACGAGCCCGCTGCCTTCCTGGAGGCTGTCGAAGCCGAGGCGCCGCTTCCCCCCGCTCAGCCAGACGAGGACGGCGCTCTTGAAGAGGCCGTGAAAGTCGATGACGAGGTCGTACGGGCGGTCCCGGAGCATGCGGTAAAACTCCCGGATCTCCCGCAGAACGGCGGCCCGGCCCGCGCCCCGCCGCAGGTCACGGATCCAGCGCTTGCGGCGGGACACGAGGACCCGGTCGAGCATGGGGTGGTCAGCCAGCAGGTCCGCCGCGGCTTCCTCGACGGCCCAGCTGATGTGCGCCTGCGGGTAGCAGCGCCGCAGGGCCGCGAGCGAGGGCAGCGTGTGGATCACGTCCCCGATGGCGCTGAGCTTGACGATCAGGATGTTCATCTCTCGCGGTCCCTCAGGATCCACCTCACGGCCTCGAGGATGTCCTCGGCGATGAAGGCGGGCATGTCCGTGCGGACGATGTTCGACCCGTAGCCCGTCCGGACCAGGATCGCGCGGGTCCCCGCCTTTTTCCCCGCCTCGATGTCCTTCAGCATGTCGCCGATCATGTACGAGCGGGAAAGGTCGATGTTCAACTCCGCCGCGGCCCGCAGCAGCATCCCCGGCTTGGGTTTGCGGCAGCTGCATTCCTGCTTGTAGATACCGTTGCCGTAAACGGGGTGATGGGGGCAGACGTAGAAGCCGTCGATGCGGGCCCCCCGGGCCGCAAGCAGCTCGTTGATCCGGTCGTGGACGCTGCGGACGAACTCTTCCGTGAAGTACCCCCGGGCGATCCCGGACTGGTTGGTCACAACGACGGCCTTCATCCCGGCGGCGTTGATCAGCCGGATCGCCTCGAAGGTCTGCGGAAAGATCCGCAGCTGCTCCATGCGGCTCAGGTAGTTGACCTCCTCGTTGAGGGTCCCGTCGCGATCCAGGAAGACGGCGGCGTGGGTTCCGTTCATGCGTTCCCCCTGCGGTGTCCCGCCTCCTCGAGAAGCCGGGTCGAGTGCTCGAGGACCTCGTCGACGGTCACGAGGTCCATGCACCTGAAATCGGTTGGACACTCCTGCCTGAGACAGGGGCTGCAGTCCACGGGCCTGCGGACGAGCACCGTCCGCTCCCCCAGGGGATAGGTGGTCCTCGGGTTGGTGGATCCGAAGATGGCGACCGTGGGCACCCCGAGGGCCCCGGCGACGTGCATGAGCCCCGAGTCGTTCGTGATGAAAAGATCGCAGCGGGCGATAAGCGCGATGGCGTCGCCCAGGCTCGTCCTGCCGGCGATATCCACGAGGGCCGTTTCCGCCGCGGCCTGCACCGCCTCCGTGCTCGCCCGGTCCCCGTCGCTGCCGAAAAGAAGGACCGGGCAGGCGAATCGCTCCGCGAGGCGGTCGGCCACGGCCGCGAACCGCTCCGGAAACCAGCGCTTGGCCGGGCCGTAGGCGGCCCCCGGGGCCATGCCGACAAGCGGGCGCCGTCCCGCGATGCCCCACTCGGCAAGGTGCCGCCCCGCCGCGCGCTGCTGTTCCTCCGTCGGGACGATCGAGACCGACGTGCCCGACGGTTCGAACCCCAGCGCCTCGAGCATCCCGAGATAGTAGAGCGACTGGTGGACCGTCTTCATCGACGGGTTCAGCTTTACCGGGTGCGTGAGCAGCGGGCCGCGGGCGTCGGTGCTGTACCCCGCCCGGACGGGGATCCCCGCCAGCCGGGCGATGACGGCGGCCTCGATGGCGTTCTGCAGGAGGATCGCCGCGTCGAATCGCCTCTGCCTGAGCTCACGGGCGAGGGCGAAGAGCCCGCGGAGGCCGTCGTGCCGGCCGGGGCGCTGGTAGACCAGCACGTCGTCGACGGCGGGGTGCATCCTCACGAGATCGGCCACCCAGGGCTTGACGAGGACCGTGATGCGCGCCGTCGACAGCGTCTCGCGCACGGCCGCGATCGCCGGAAAGGTCATCACCACGTCGCCGATCCAGTTGGTGCCGCGAATGAGGACGTTTTTCAGTTTATTGAAGTCAATTCCTTTATCCATAGCCTGCGCTTCTGCATGGCGAAGGTGAGAAGGTGAGAGGGTGAGAAGGTTGGAAATTCAGTAGCAGAATTTCCCGGCATTCCTCTCCATTGAATTCAGCATGGATATGATTTCCTCATATTCACTGTCCAGTTTTTTGAATTGCTCTTCATCAATGTAACCGCAGGCAAAACAGATTTCCAGCCAGCTCTGTGTCTCTGATGCTTCCTGCATCACGTCTGTCAACTTGTTCTTGAAAACGACGACATATCGCCTCTTTCGCCAGGCCTCGGCAAGATTCGAGCAAACAGAACGCGACGATCGCCTGATTTGATCCGTGAGCGAGTAGCGTTCCTCTGAAGGGAATTTCTTGCTGATCTGGAAGATATCGACCGCCAGGGCGAAGGACCGCTGATATACCTCCAGATCTCTGAAGTGCCGGATGGTCTTTTTCCTCTCCATTCCTGTTCCTGTCTTTTCTCACCTTCTCACCCTCTTACCCTCTCACCTTCCCGCAAGGGTATGCGCCCCTTGGCATCACTGCCACGGCTTCGTCTTCCACCGCTGATGGATCCAGAACCACTGGTCGGGGTACTTGCGCACCATGTCTTCGACCACCTTCGTGAAGCGCTGCGTGTTCACGACGAGATCCGACTCGTAGTCGTCGGTCCGGGTGATCTCGACGGGCGGAAGGATGATCAGCCGGTATCGGCCGTCGGGCATCCGGGGCATGAACGCCGGCAGGACGGGGGCCCCGGACTGCAGGGCGAGCACGGCTGTCCCCACGGAGGTGCAGGCGGGCCTGCCGAAGAAGTCCACGAAGACGCCCT
>Ga0255342_1001986_pt1 | contig 26861 bp, 28 predicted proteins | sample wastewater_treat_3_FD_192416 | JGI IMG/M metagenome (GOLD analysis project Ga0255342, IMG submission 192416) | Wastewater microbial communities from Lulu Island WWTP, Vancouver, Canada - plant14 | ecosystem: Engineered > WWTP > Wastewater > Unclassified | place: Canada: Vancouver, British...
TTCGGCAATGGCGGATAAAAACTCCTCCAGCTCCTGCTTCTCCCGCTTTAAATCGATCTCTTCCGTTTTGCCGGGCATTTCACATCCTCTTCCATTGATGCGGGATCCGCAATCCTCCGGTCTAAATGCTTTTGTTTCCTTTTGCCTTCAAAAGACGAATTTCCTCTTTCAGGACGGCGATCTCATCCTGAAATGTTTTTTTCAACTCCGCAAGCGCCTCGGCAAACGCTTCATTGGACGGTAAATCTTTCATCGCCGCGGCCAATCTCTCGGCATCTATGCCGCCCGCCCCGGACGGCTTTTGTTCCTCCACCACCCGAATGCGGGCAAAGGGCATCTCTTCCATCAAAGCGTTCTTGCGCAACCTGTCGCCAGTCGTTTCGATTTCCCGGGTTTCACCTTCATCCATCATGCCTGCCGGGGCTTCCGGTTCGGCGGGTTTCTCAAGGTCGGCGTTTTCCACCCACGATCGATATTGCTCAATACTTTCCTTTAAAAAGTGGCGTCTGGTTTCCGGAGCCATATCTTCCCCGCCTGTGACCAGTTCCAGACGGCTGTAAACTGAAAAAAGCAGATCCATGGCATCACGGCTGGACCGGGCGCCTCTGACCCGAATGTATCTTTCCGCAAATCGCAAAATACGCAATAATCCCTGAATGATAGAATCATCTTCGTAGAACCGGTCCAGCCTGAGAACTTCATCGTCCAGCCGCTCCAGGACAGAATCGCTCATTCGGGCTTCCATGGAGAAAACGATGCTTTGCAGATTTTTTAGAGGGAAATCCGGCGGGGATGAGGAAAATAACGTAAGGTTCTCCGAAAGACTCTCCTCTTTCGCGTTTTCCTCCCGGCCGACGCGAATCCCCAGGCCTTTCAAATCATCCGGTTCGGCCTCACTTTCAGCAGCCCGGGCTGGTTTGTCCATATCGCCGAAGATCGCTGTAAAGCGCCGGTCGATCTCCGAAAGGTAGGCGGATTTATCCCCCGCCGTGGCCGGTTCGGCGGCGGTCTGTCCGGTTCGGCGGGGAATTGAATTTTCCCGCAGGCCGGCGGCGATTTCATCCGCGATGTCCGCCCCGCCGGAATCCGTATGCCGGGTTGGTTTTGAATCAGACCCGAAGATGCTGTCCAAACGGCTTTCCACCGCCTCAAGAAACGATGACTCTTCATGACTGGTCATGGATTACTCCTGCATTCCGGGGATCGTTGACGCTCCTTTGCTCCGGAATGCCCAGGCATTATAAATTAATTTTTTATTAGTTCAAGTGTTCATTCGCTCAGAAAAGAGATTGGCCCGCCCGGGCGGGGTGATCTTTCTTTGGAATGAGTGAACCGCTTTCCTTGTTACTCTTTGAGATAAAACTGCAATTTCAGGTTTGCAACTTCCACCAGATCCCCGTCTTTGAGATCGCAGCGGCGGTCTATGATTTTGCCGTTGACCTTAAGCTCCTTGCCGCCGGCCGGCTTAATAAAGCAGCCTTCCTTCCGGCGGTTGACCATGGCGGCCAATTTGGGGGCGAACAGCCAGCACGAGATTGTCACCTTCCACCTTGATGGAGGCGTGGCGCCCGGACACCGCCTGATTGTCGATGACGATGTCGTTGTCCGGCTTGCGGCCGATCGTCGTCTCTTCCTTGTCCAGCGGGATTTCCTTGACGGCGGCCTCCTTATATTTCAGTAATACTTTTGCCATATATCACCTCCGGAAAAATTCCATGAATTTCATCAATGCCGAATACCACTTTTCCTTCCAAACATAGCCGATCACAACGGTAATATTATCTTTCCCGCCGTTTCGATTGGCGGCGTCAATCATGGATTCACAGGCGGCGGAGGCGTTCTGTGCAGAAGAAATGATGTCGAGCGCGTCGTCGTCCGTCACCATATTACTGAATCCGTCTGTGCACAAGAGCAAAATATCGCCGTCCAGCACGGTCAGTTCATCGAGATCCGCTTCCATTTCCGGCTGAATCCCCAGGGCTTTCGTGAGAATATTTTTCATCTCCGATTGGTCGGCCTCTTCCTGAGTGATCAGATTGCGCTTCACCTGTTCCTGCACCATGGAATGATCATCCGTCAGCTGATCCATGCTGCCGGCGCGGATCAGGTACGCCCGGCTGTCGCCGATGTGGGCAATGCTCAGTTTCCGGCCCGTGAGCAGCACTGCCACGATGGTGGTCCCCATCCCCTTGAATTGGGGCGAACTCTGGGCGACTTCATAAACGGCCTGATTGGCAAGACGGATGGCGCAGCCCAGCCGGTTGGTCGCCTCGGAAAACGAGGGATCCTGGCCGCCGATGATCTTCTGCTGCCCCTGGAAATAATCCCGGATGATGCTCACCGCCAGGCCGCTGGCCTTCTCCCCCGAGGCGTGGCCGCCCATGCCGTCGGCAACGACCAAAAGCCCCATCTTCTCATCCAGATAAAAGTTGTCTTCGTTGTTGGCTCTGACCAACCCCTGATCGGTTTTTCCGCAGACCGTAAGATTCAAGGGCGCCTCCTTATTTTAAACAGGCAAGCAAATCATCCGCCAGTGCTTTCCCCGTCTGGTAGCGGGCCTCCACATCCTTGGCCAGAAGCTTTTCCACAATCCCCGCCATGGCATCCGGAATGGCGGGAGACAGCTCCTGAATGGCCTGCGGCGCAGTGGTGGTGATATTGTACATCAGCGTGGCAATGCTGTCGCCGTTGAAGGGTTTTTCTCCCGAAATCAGCTCATAGAGGACAACGCCCAGCGAAAACAAATCGGATCGCCCGTCCACTTTTTTGCCCGCAATCTGCTCCGGCGACATGTAGCTGGGCGTCCCGAGGACCACGCCGGTTTGCGTTTTCGATGTGGCCATCACCCGGGCGATGCCGAAATCCGCGACTTTGACCTCGCCGTTCGTCAGAATCATGATATTGGCCGGTTTGATGTCGCGATGCACGATGCCGTTGGCATGGGCATAGTCCAGGGCCGAAGCGACCGAAGAAACGATTCGCACAATTTCCGGAGTCGGCAGGAGATTTTCCTTCTTGGTGTATTTGGCCAGATCCGAACCGTCCAGCAATTCCATGGCCATGTAGGCAATTTCGTAATCCTCGCCGACGTCGTAAATAGTGACAATATTCGGATGGGACAATTTGCCGGCCGCTTCCGCCTCCCGGAAAAACCTTTTCTTCACTTCGTCGATCTGTTCGGCGTCAATCTCCTCGTAGCGCAGCGTTTTGATGGCCACTTCCCGGTTGATGCGCGGGTCTTTGCCCAAAAAGACCGTCGCTTCTTTCCTGGCGCCGGAAAGACCGAAAATCATCGTTTCCCCGGCTGTCGTCAGCTTCTTGATGCGGTCGTCGATATCTTTGAACGCCCCCGCCTGCGCGATATGCTGATAAACCGCCACCGCCTTGTTGAACATCCGCTTCCGCTCAAAATCCAGCCCAAGATTATAGAGCAGATCTTTCACGGACTCGTCCTCCACGGGGCATTTGCGGAATTTGTCGAACGCCATGTCCAGCAGGCCCTGCCCCTGGAAGGACAGCCCGAGCATTTTGTTGGTTTCGACACTGTCCGCTTCCATGCGATCCTTCGCTTTTTCCGTCAGCAGATAACGCTTGGAGACGATCACGATGTAGCCAATCAGCAGGAGGAGCGCCGGATACAGCGCCTTGACCCAGTGCCCGTAAGCGGCAAAAAGATAAATGGCCGCAATCATCCAGGCCAAAAGCAGAACCAGCGAAACCGCCGCGCTGATGCCCGCCTTGATTTGCGGAATGACCAGCGCGACGTAAGGGCCGAAGATCAGGATCATGATGAGTTCCAGCGTGAGCGCCCAATCCGGACGCGTAATGTGATCGCCGTTGATGATGTTGCCGATCACATTGGCAATGACGGTCCCGGGCGGCACGTTGACGGCAACCGGGGCCTTCGACGACGAGACCCGCAAATTGGCCGCAAGTCGTAAAGGCTGTTTTCCAGCGTTTCCAGAGGTCCCCAGGGGAGAAAAAAGGCGAAGAGCGTCAACAGCATTAAAACAACGCCCAGAATAAAATCGGAAATCATCGACTTGGAAATTTTCTTCATGCCCGACCGTTCTTCGAAAGAAGGTGAACAACCGCAATGAAAATTACAGTTTAAGTGATGAGTTCTTTTTTTCGGTTGAAGCATAGGAGGCATGGCCTCCTATGTCAAGAAAATAACAACCTTTTTCCCAGATTCATGCGCAGCGTGCCTGCGGGAGCAGGCTTTTGTGTCGCTTGCGGAACGGAAGCGACAGGAGGGGAATACGTGTTATGGCGTGCAGACTGCTTTTCGTAATGAATCGCCGTGTGAATCCGGAGCGATATCTCTCCATCCGGAGGCATCCGTTTTATACCGCGTGCGCAGCACGGAGCCGTCTTTCGCCCGGAACATCAACAACAGGATGTGCTTCCATTCCGGATGATCCTCATCGTAGCCGGAAAGCAATATTTTGCCGTTTGAATCGTATAAAACGACGATGGAGATTTTATATTTCTGATTGGCGCAATCAATGGTCTCAAGATTCCTGACCACAGCCAAGGCTGCCATTTCTTCGGGCAAAGGCCCATCTTTGGTTTTCGGCTGAATCGTATCCTTTCTGTACGCGTCGCTAAGAAGCGCTCCGTCCCACACTTTCACGATAGGCCTTTTTTTGTCCTTCTCGATATTCGCCCGGTCATACAAATAAATCCCGTCGTCATCCGTATGATACACGACCCAGTCCGGTGGATTTCTCATCTCACAGCCCGAAAGAAGAAAGATCACCGTCAGCAACAAGAAACCCGTTTGCACCGTCTCTCTCATAAAACCCCTTGAATCTCTTAGGGTTCCATTCCCCGCCGCTTGCGGCGAATGGCCCATACAAAATAGAAAGCTTTTGATACCCCGCTGCTTGCGGCGGGGTTGTTCATTAAAATAATAAAAAATGAATTTTAAGCAACTTTTTGTGTGTAAATCACGCCACCGAAGATTTTTCAAGGGTTTTGAAAACTTTTCTGCCGGAAAATCCGCCTGAAAATGAAAATGAAGGTCCGTTTTCCCTCTGAACGGAACCGTTCCAAACGGGCTTGCCGCCGATCATGATTTTCTGTCATGATTTCCTTGACATACAAAACCGGTTTCCTGTAGTCTGCTCTCACCGATCATCAGAAAACGGAAAGGATGAAGCAAACATGAAGGCGCTTTACTTCGACAACAGTCTTCCGCGGATTGTCATGGTTCAGGCCGCATCCCTGCTGTACCGGCAGGCGGCGCTTCTGCCCTTTTCACCGACGCACTACGCCGAGGTGCCGGAACCGGAAATTCCCAATCCCCGCTGGCTCAAGGTGAAGAACCTGGCCTGCGGGCTTTGCGGCTCCGACATCCATTTCATGTTCATGGAAATGGACCCGAAATGCTTCCCGGCGGCGACCCCGGGCATTGCCCGAAAATACCTGGGACATGAACTTCTCGGGGAAGTGATGGAAACGGGAAATGAAGTTGACGGATTGAAGAAGGGCGACCGGGTTTGCCTCCGGATCGACTGGCCTTCCTGCTTTCAGATGGAACTGGACCCGATGTGTCCGCAGTGCGCCCGGGGAGAATACATGCTCTGTCAAAACCTGGGGGCCCGGGATCTGGCCGTGGCGGACGCGGGATGCGGGTTCTCCCCGTGGATGGTGATGCACAAAACGCAGCCCTTCAAGGTTCCCGACAATCTGACCAATGACGAGGCCCTCCTGCTGGAGCCGATGGCCGTCGCCGTGCACGCCGTCATGAAGCATCCGCCCGCGGCGGGAAACCGCGTGCTGGTCGTCGGATGCGGCACCATCGGGCTCTTAACCATCGCGGCGGCAAAAGCCATGGTCAAAGACGCCGAGGTGACCGTCCTGGCGCGGTATCCCTTCCAGGCCGAAATGGCCCGCGCGCTGGGCGCGGACGAGGTTATCACGGGACGGCAGGATCCGTACCGGCGCATCGCACAACAAACCTGCGCGAAATATTTCGAGGGGTATTTCGGCAACCAGATCCTCCTGGGCGGGTATGACGTGATCTACGATTCCATCGGCAATGACGGAAGCCTGAACAACGCGCTCCGTTGGGCGAAAAGCCAAGGCACGATCGTGATGGTAGGCGTCAACTTCAAACCCGGGAAAATCGATTATACGCCGATGTGGCACCAGGAACTGCACGTCACGGGCATCAACTGCCACATTCTTCAGGAAGGGTCCGGCGCCTCCTCCTTCGACATCGCCGCGCAACTGATCGCCGAAAAGCGTCTTCCCGTCAGCCGCCTCATCACCCACCGGTTTCCCATGGACCGCTGGCGCGACGCGGTGAAAACGTTTCTGTCCAAAGGGGACAGGGGGGCGATCAAGATCGTCCTCGAACATCCTGGCGCACACTGACAGGCCGTTTCTGGAAGGATCCGCTTCCTTGATACGCCTGCATTCTGGCCTCTTTTACCGCATGGGAATGGGCGAGTAACCCGGCTGCGGCAGCGATTTCACCTTATGAGAGCTTTGAAAAATGTCATTTCGAGGAGCGTGAGCGACGAGAAATCTTAAGGATGGCCGTTTGTTCAAGATTTCTCCCTTCGGTCGAAATGACAAAAATGGCCGTTATTCAAAGCTCTCCTTATGACTTTCGCTGTTTTTTCAACTTTTCCAGTCCAAACTTTTTGATCATGATCCTGTCGAGCAGATTCACCGGCAATTTTTTGATCAGCGGCAGCCGCGTGGATTCCTTGCCGATACGAATCAGTGTGGGAATCTTTTTTAGCAGCAGTTGATCGACGAGTTTTTTGGAGAACACGTCCGCCGGCATGGCATCTTGCTGCGATATGGCTGCTCTGGCGCTGATATCCTCCGCAACCGGAGCATAAAAGGATTGGTCATACTGTCCCATCTTCCGTGCTGCGGCATCTCCAAAATTGGACTGGATTCTGCCGGGCTGTACAGTGATGACGTTGATGCCGAAAGGTGCCAGCTCCATCCGCAGGGAATCGGAAAGCAGGTTGACCGCGGCTTTGGTGCCGCAGTACGCCCCGGCAAATGGCGTCGCACAAACACCCGACACGCTGGCAATATTCACGATCAGACCGGAACGCTGTCGGATCATGTGCGGCGCGACGGCCCGGGTCAGGGCAATCAGCCCGATGACATTGGTCTCAAACTGTAGCCTCAGATCCTCTATGGACAAATCAATCACCGGCCCCATCAGCGCATAACCGGCGTTATTGACCAGAATATCAATCCTGCCCGCCCTGGCCATCACTTCCGCCACGCAGGCGTCGATCGACGTCTGATCCGTTACATCCAGCGCGGCAACCTGCATCTTTTCATGCCGCAGATCCGCAATACGATCCGGCCTGCGCGCCGTGGCGAAAACGCTGCATCCCCGGGACGAAAACTCGCGCGCCAGTGACAATCCGATGCCCGACGAGCAGCCGGAAATCAGAACAACAAAATTTTTATCCACAGCTTTCATCATCGTATTTCTTCTGTTCACCGGCTGTATTCATGGCCCATGCTCCACAAATTTTTTGCGCACCGTTGCATCGAAATGTCAAGATCAATGGGCGGCCTCAGCTCAGGCGCTCTCTTTGAGCTTTAATTATTTCCGCAGATTATATTTAATCATTTTAATCTGTAAGCCCTTGCGGCTCAAGCCCATCATCTTGGCAGCCTTGGTCACATTTGAACCGGATTCCTCCAGACAACGGATAATCATCTGTCGTTCCACATCTTCCATGTGACTGCGCAGGAAATCTTTGAAAGGTTTCTTGTCCTCGTTCCCGGAACTTGCCGCGGAATTTTCTATTCTACCCATAAATTCAGCCGGGATTTCACTTAAAGTGAGCCTTTTGCTTCTGGCCATCAGCATCATTCGTTCCATCAGGTTTTCTAACTCCCGAATATTTCCCGGCCATTTGTAGCGTGAAAGCATTTCTTTTACTTCGCCGTCAACTGTTACCGCGATATCCAATTTTTTATTAAACTTATCCACAAAATAATCAACAAGGGGAAGAATGTCCTCTCTTCTTTCTCTCAGAGGAGGCACAACAATTGGAAAAACATTGAGGCGGTAATACAAATCCTCACGGAACCTTCCATCACGCACGTCCTGTAACAAGTTTTTATTCGTAGCGGTGACGATGCGTACATCCACTTTGATACTCTGCAATCCGCCCACTCTTTCAAACTCCTGATTCTGGATAACGCGCAACAGTTTTACCTGTATTTCCCGGGGAATTTCTCCCACCTCGTCCAGAAATAAAGTTCCTTTGTGTGCAATTTCCAGCTTCCCGGGTTTTGTTATGGTCGCGCCTGTAAATGACCCTTTTTCATGGCCGAAGAGCTCGCTTTCGAACAATGTCGGAGCAATGGCCGCACAGTTGATTTTAATCAGGGGATTGTTTCGTCGCGGCGAATTATAATGAATGGCATCAGCCACCAGCTCTTTACCCGTGCCGGTTTCCCCGGTAATCAAAATCGTTGTGGTTGTTGGAGCGACTCTCTTTATGGCGTCGAATATTTTCAGCATGGCGTTGCTGGCGCCAATAATTCCTGATCTTTCCATTTCCTCCGGAGGCAAAAATAATTCGCTTTCCTTTAAAGTGCGGGTTTTAACTGCCTTGGAAATGACGTGTTTGAGGTCGTCCAACTCAAACGGCTTGGTGATATAATCGAGAGCCCCTTTTTTGAGAGCTTCCACCGCTGTGGCAACCGTGCCGTAGGCAGTGATAATGATGACCGGCACTTCCGGAAACTGTTCGGTGATGCGGTTGAGCAACCCCATGCCGTCGAGGTGGGGCATCTTCAGATCGGTGACCACAACGTCTATTCTGCCGGTTTTTAAAATCTGTAGTGCTTCGAGGCCATCCGCTGCGGACGCAACAGCGTATCCTTCTTTTTTCAGCATTGCCGAAAGCACAAATCGGATATTTATTTCGTCATCAACAATTAGAATTTTGTGCATGGTCTGAAATTATTACAGGTTGAACCTTTAATCAAGCAGGATGGTAAACAAATATCAGCTACGCTCATTGAGTCGGATAAAAAAGCTGGCGCCCTGCCCGGGAATTGATTTTACCTGGATCAATCCGCCGTGATTTTGAACAATCTTCTGACAGATTGCCAGTCCCAAACCTACGCCTCTTTCTTTCGTGGTAAAGAAGGGCTTGAAAATATTTTTTACGATTTCCTTATTTATCCCCTGACCGGTATCGCGGATTTCTATGCTGACAAAATGGTCGGCGCCGCTTTCAACACGCGACGTTTGGAACGTCAGAACGCCTTCTCCGGACATTGCCTCAATCGCATTGAGAGCAATATTTAAAATGACCTGCATTAACAGCTGCTCATCAATTTTGACCTCGGGCAAGTCGTCTGATAATTCTTGGACGATAGTGACATTTCCGACCCGCTCATTGGCAGCGATAACGGATATGGCCTTTCGGATCAGCATATTGATATTCATTGATACCGGCTTCAGTGTATAGGGAGATGCATAAGTAAGAAATTGATTGGCGACAGCATTGAGCCTGTTCACTTCCGCGATGATTACGTCAAACAGCTTCTGCTGCTCTTCCGTAGCCGCTTCTGTCTTCAGATATTGGGCCGCTCCTTTGATGGAACCCAGTGGATTACGAATTTCATGCGCAAAAACCGGCGCCATTTCTGCCAGCATCAGATTTTTTTCTTTTTCCAGCTTTCGATTGAAGACATAAAGGGAAGTGAAAACATTTTGGCTTTCCGGATAGAAGCGACCGTATATCTTTTCCAGAATTATTTTAATCGGGGTAATCGAGATGACGATAAGGAAAGAGGCCATCAGCACGTTCGTGAAAGAAGGCAAAGAGGCATCTTTGGAGAAGCCGACGACAAAACAAAAAACTACCGTACCGAAGATTGTGCTGACGCCAATGACCAAAGCACGGGCGAAAAAGTCGTGTAATTCATTGAGTTGCGGATAAGCAACAATCAGCAACGTGAAATAAAGAAGGGCAGATAAAACAATGTCGGCAATCGGCGGAAATTGAAAGCCGAAATATTGAAGAAGATCGGCACTGCATAGAAACAAGGCAATGGGGCAGGCAAACAGCAAATAGCGCAGACGCTTTTTTTCAACGCCGGGCGACAGTTTCTTTACATAGCGCATGATTGCAAAGTAACAGATTCCCAGTGCGGCATAAACGTATGCCAGAACGGATATGTAAAAATACTGCAGCCAGCCAGAGAAGATAAATATTAAAAATGATCCGAGAAAACTTGTCATCGCAGCGAAGTTGACAATGCCCCGCGTCAACATCGAACGATTGTGGGTCAATAGGCGGAAAAACTGGAAAGCAAAGGGTACAACGGCTAACATGCCGATGTGTCCAACATTTTTCCAAAAATCCCGAGCAAGATAATGATAAAGAATGAAGCCCGTCTGGGAAACAAATATGGCCAAACACAGACCAACAAAGGCTGTCTGCAACTTATCCTCTCTGCCGGTAATCATCAAAGAGATGGCAATAATTAAACTGGTTGCCGCAAGTGTTAATGAGTCCATGATGGTTTATTATGTTGTAGCAAAAGAAAAAGCCAGCAGAAATAATGCCCGGGGGAACGGAAAATTTTAGCAGGAAGTTTTGCTGTAAATGTTGATCGATATTTCGAATCGGTTGCCGCCGAAACGTGTTCGATCCCCATCATGAAATAGATGCCCCCAGGCCGCACCGCCTCATTTACGAATTTTTCAAACATTTTAACGCGAAGCATACTACGCAGCGTAAAATCATTTACGCAAAGAATTTATTCCGTCCTGAAGGTGTTTACTTTCCCCCATTCGGTAAATATTTAGTTAATCAACGGGTTACGAATATCATCCGGAAGGTCGGCTCTATGGCATAAAATATGCTGTTTCCTTCGGCAACGGTCATTAAGCAATATCCTCATGACTTTTGATCGAGAACATAAAAACGAAGGGTGGATTATGGATTTAAGTTTCAGCGAAAATCAATTGCTGTATGTGGAAACCGTACGAAAGCTGGTAAAAAATTCCATCACGCCCCATATTCTGGAGCTGGAGAAGAATCATAAGTTCCCCTGGACAATTATCGAGACTGCCTGGAAAATGGGCATCATCAACCTGTGTATCCCGGAGTCGGTGAAGGGATTCGATATCGACGTGTTTTCGTCGGCGCTTATCATCAAGGAAATCTCATACGGCGATACGGGAATCGCCACGTCCGCGATGTGCAACGATCTGGCCAATGTCGTGATCAGCCAGCACGGAACAGACCAACAGAAGGAACGGTTTCTGCGCCCTTTCGTTGAAAAACCGCTTCTGGCGTCGTTTTGCCTCACGGAGCCTGGCGCGGGTTCCGACAATTCCATGATGACCAGTTTTATGGCGAAGCGCGACGACGGCGCGTATGTGCTGAACGGCTCCAAGTGTTTTATCACCAATGCGTCCTATGCGTCGCAGTTCACCGTTTTGTGCAAGATCGGCAAACCCACCGGCAACTTCATGGCCTGTGTGGTTATTCCCGTTCCTCATGTGACATCCGCGGATCTTCCCGACGTCGGGAACGCCGCGAGGGAAATTGATCTGCCTGGCGGCGGCAAAATCATCATCGGCAAACCCGAAGACAAGCTGGGTCAGCGGCTATCCAACACGGCCAGCGTAACCTTTGAAGATGTAGTCGTGCAGCCTGATCAAATCATCGGCGACCGCCGTTTCGGCTTCAAATACATCGTGGATGTGCTCGATTATGCCCGTCCGATGGTGGCCGCCATCGGTCTGGGACTGGCCAAAAGAGCACTGGATGTGACCATCGCCTACACGCGCGAACGCAAGCAGTTCGGCCAGCGTATCTGCGATCTGCCCGTGGCGCGAGACATGATCACCACCATGTGGAAGAAAGTCGAACTGGCGGAGCTGGCGCTTATCAAGGCGGCCTGCAAAATTCAGGAGAAGGCGGACGACGCGGGTATTTACGCGTCGCTGGCAAAGAACACCTGCGCCGAGGCGGCGCTGTTTTGCTCCAACGAAGGCCTGCATCTGCACGGCGGATACGGGTTTACGACGGAATATGAAATTTCCAAACTGGTGCGGGATGCGCACATCATTGATATTTACGAAGGCGTCCGCGAAGTCCAGAACATGATCATCGGCAGGGAGGTTGCTTAAATGCTGTATCTTCACGGCATCGGGCATTTTCATCCGGAGAATGTGATTTCTAACCGGTTCCTGGAGGATCTGGATATCGGGACGTCGAATGAGTGGATTCTCGAAAGGGTCGGCATCGTCAACCGCCGCACCGTTTTACCTCTGGACTATATTCAAAAGACGAAAAACGCCGACTCCCGTGCCGCCTTTGAAGCGAGGCTTTATAAAAATTCCCAGATGGCCGCGCACGCCGCACGCCTGGCGCTTGAGCGAGCGGGGCTGAAAATCGAAGACATCGGGATGGTGGTGTCGGGCAGTTCGTCGCCCGACGATATTGTGCCGGCGGAAGCCTCGGCCGTCGCCGCCCAGCTGGGCATCGACGTGCCCTGTCTGGACATGAATTCGGCGTGCAGTTCCTTCGGCATGCAGATCAATTTCCTGTCGAAGATGCAGTCCGAGACTCTGCCGCCCTACGTGCTGGTGGTGGATTCGGAAACCATGACCAAATCGGTGAATTACGCGGACCGTTCCATGGCCGTTCTGTTCGGCGACGGCAGCGCCGCAACGGTGGTTTCCACGAAAGTTCCCTCGCGCGCTGTGTTTTGCGACTGCCGTTTTGAAGCGCGTCCGCAGGCGTGGAAAAAAGTGGGCATCAATTACCTGTGGCGCTTTTACCAGGACGGAAACGCCGTGCAGGGGTTCGCCATCCGTACGACCACCGACGGTGTCAAGCAGATGCAGGACAAATTTGCCTGCGAAGCGGAACGATTTATTTTTATCGGCCATCAGGCCAATCTCAGCATGCTCAAAACCGTTTGCGAACGCACGGGCGTCTCATCTGAGGATTGCTGGTACAATGTTGATCAGTTCGGCAATGCCGGCTGCTGCGGAGCGCCGTCGGTGCTCTCAGAACATTGGGATGAGCTTAAGCCCGGCGACCGGGTGGCCCTGTCGATTGTCGGAGCGGGGCTGGCCTGGGCGCATCTGATGTTGAAAGTGGAGTAGAAAACCTGATGGATCAAACAGTTGCACTGGTGACGGGAGGCGCGACGGGGATCGGCGCCGCATGTGTTCGGACTCTGGCGGCGGAAGGTTTCCGGGTTGGCATTCATTACCGGAAGAGCGCCTTGAAGGCGCAGGCCCTACTGGATGAAATTAAGGAAGGCTTTCTGATCCAGGCGGACCTGGCCAGCCTGGATCAGATTGACGCCATGGTTGCGTTATTGAAAGAAAAGGCCGGCCGCGTGGATGTGCTGGTGAACAACGCCGGCCAGTCTGTAAACGCCGATATTATTTCCATGAAGGTGGAACAGTTCGATGAACAGCGGGCGATGACACGCGGCAGCTGGTATCTGACCAAGAGAATCCTGCGCCAGTTCATGATGCGCAGCCGGTCCGGCCGGATCATCAACATTTCCAGTGTGGTCGGACACACGGGCAACGCCGGGCAGATTGCCTACACGATGGAGAAGGCGGCGCTCGACGCTTTTACCAAGTCGCTGGCCCAGGAAATGGCCGGCCGCAATATTCTGGTCAATTCCATTGCGCCGGGATTTATCGAAACGGACATGACCCAGGAGCTGCCGGCGGAAGTCAAGCAAAGGATCATGGGCAATATTCCGCTGGGACGCATCGGGAAGCCGGAGGAAATCGCCGAAGTGGTCGCTTTCCTAGCCGCGAAGGGCTCCTATATCAACGGTTCGGTGATTCATGTCAACGGAGGCCTTTATGGAGGCTGATGACACCCTCAAACAGGAGGTGCTGGCGCTGGTGCCGCAGCAGAAGCCGTTCCGTTTCATTGATGCGATTATTCGCCTGAATGAAGAAGAAATTGTCGGGTCCTATCGTTTTCGCGATGATGAATTTTTCTATCCGGGACATTTTCCCGGCCGTCCCATCACGCCGGGTGTCATTCTGGTGGAATCGATGGCGCAGATTGGTGTTGTGGCTTACGGCATGTATCTGATTTCGCGTCAGAGAAGTGTGCGGCCCAGCGAAATGAAGGGCCCCTTAAGTCTTTTTTCTCTGGCGGAAGATATCGAATTTAAGGGCATCGTCAGGCCGGGGGAAAGGGTGATCGTTCGGGGAAAAAAAATTTATATGCGAAAGGGCGCCCTCAAAGTGGATGTTCGTATGGAAAGAGAAAATGGCGAAGTGGTTTGTTCAGGTAAATTAGCGGGAATGGGAGTGGAGGCATGAGAAAAAGAGTAGTGATTACAGGAATGGGCGTTGCAGCCCCCAACGCTCACGGCCTGGAAAATTTTGAACAGGCGCTGCGCGAAGGGCGGTCGGGCATCCGTTTCCAGCCGTTGCTGGAAGAACTGAAGTTTGGTTGTCAGATCGCCGGTGTTCCGGAGAACTTCGATGCGATCCGAAAAAGTTATTTCGATCACGAGAAACTGTTGTCGATCAACGACAATATCGGCTATGCGTCGGTATCGGCGGTGGATGCCTGGACCGACGGGGGATTCACCCTGCCGGGAAACGATGATGACACCGTCGACTGGGATACGGGCGTGATCGCCGGCTCCGGCGTCGGCGGCATGGACACCATTGCGCAAAGCGTTGTGCCGATGATCAATGAAGGCCGGGTGAAAAGGCTGGGCAGCCGCGTCGTCGAACAGGTCATGAACAGCGGCACCAGCGCCCGCATCGGGGGATTGATCGGCGCCGGCAATCAGGTCACGTCGAATTCTTCGGCCTGCAGCACCGGCAACGAAGCGGTGATCGAAGCGCTCTGGCGAATCCGGATGGGTTTGGCCAAGCGCATGATCGCGGGGGGGTCGGAAGGTGCGACACCCTACATCTGGGGCGGTTTTGACGCCATGCGCGTGATCTGCCGGAAGTTCAACGATAATCCGGCCGCGGGCTCAAGGCCCATGTCGGGAACGGCGTGCGGTTTCGTTCCCGGTTCCGGGGGCGCCATGCTGCTTCTGGAAGACCTAGAGACGGCGCTTGAACGCGGGGCGAGAATTTATGCTGAAGTCGTCGGCGGCGCAGTCAACAGCGGCGGGCAGCGAATGGGCGGTTCGATGACCGCCCCCAATCCGGAAGGCGTCAAGCGGTGCATTCGCGCGGCCGTGGCGGACGCCGGGATCGATCCCGGCGAGATCGATGCCATCAACGGCCATCTCACGGCGACTTACGCCGATCCAATCGAAGTCAAAAACTGGGCGGAAGCGTTGGAGCGGACACCGAACAATTTTCCCTATATCAATTCGACCAAATCGCTTATCGGCCATTGTCTCGGCGCCGCCGGGGCCATTGAAAGCGTGGCGGCCGTGCTCCAGGTTTACCGAGGTTTTGTGCACCCCTCGATCAACAGCGAGGACGTGCATCCGGACATCGCGCCCTACACGGCGAAAATTCCGCAGACCTGCCTGGAATTTCCCGGGCTGAAATATGCGGCCAAGGCCGGTTTCGGTTTCGGAGATGTCAACAGCTGTATCATTTTTAAGAAATGGGAAGAAAAATAATCATAGTAAAGGAGTTGAGAAAGATGGAAGATAAAAAAATTTTTGAGGAAATGGTAAACATTTTAAAAGCCTACACGAAGAATGTGACGCTTCTGGACAAGGCGACGCTCGATACGCATATTCTGAACGATTTGAAAGTCAACTCGGCGCGTTTGGTGGATGTGATTATCAAGTGCGAGGACGTTTTCGGCATCAGTGTTGACGACGACGAAGCGGACAAAATCCGCACGATCGGTGACGCAGTCAATGTCATTAAACTGAAAGTCGGGTAAGCATTATGGATGCACGATCCAGATTTTTGCTGAATCTGCAAACTTTTTTGGGGCGTCTGGCCATTGTGATTGTCGCGCCGTTTTACTTTCTGGTTGCACATGCCCTGCATTACCGGATCAGGAAGCTGAGTAAACTCCGCCGTCGGTGCGCAGCTGAATTTGCCGCGCATCGGGGGCCGTGGCTGATCTGCGCCAATCATTTAACGATGATTGACTCTTTCCTTCTGAGCTATGCCGCCTTCAGTTTCGGCAGCCACTTTACGCGTTATAAAAGGCTGCCCTGGAATCTGCCGGAGCGAAGCAATTTTCAAAGCAATCTCTTTCTGGCGGTTTTGTGTTATCTGTCCAAGTGCATTCCGGTCAACCGCGGCGGTTCCCGCGAGAAGCTGAAACTGGTTCTTGAACGTTGCGCGTATCTTTTGCAAAATGGGCAAACGATCATGATTTTCCCGGAAGGGGGCCGATCGCGCACCGGCCGCGTGGACAAGGAAAACTTTTCTTACGGCGTCGGGCGGTTTATTCAGGACGTCCCGGACTGCAAAATCATGTGTATGTATCTGCGCGGCGATAAGCAGCACCGGTACGGCCTCATTCCCGCCTGGGGGGACCGGTTTTATGCGGAGGTCGAAGTTTTTCGACCGGCGCCTTCGGCTCAGGAAGGATTGCGCGCGCAACGGGACTATGCGGCCCAGGTTATCGAAAAGCTTGCGCAGATGGAGGAAACGTATTTTGCCGTACATCGGAAACGATATTGTGGATTTACAGGATTCGGGGAACAGAAGGAAAAGTGTGGATTCGCGTTATCTGAAGAAAACTCTCACAGATGAGGAAATTGAAATTGTTCATCTATCCCAGAATCCCGATAGGGCTCTTTGGTCCTTTTGGGCCTGTAAAGAAGCGGCATATAAAGTCTTAAAAAAATCTCATCTTGTAGATTCATTCATACCCCGTCGCTGGTCTGTCCGGATCAGATTACCGTCAGCGAAACATCCTGCCTCTTTGGGGTCTGAAAGCAATATTTTGCCGAGAAGCATCATGGGGTCATATCATCAACCTCATGAAGGTTATGTTATCATTTCGGAAAGAGAGGCGGTACATGTCTATCTTTTCCTTCATTTATCCTATGTTCATTGTGTTGCATCTGACTCTCTCGCAGCATTGGATTCTTCAATCTGGGGGGTCAATATCCTATCGGGTAAAAAGGATAGGCAAAATAACGGTTCATCTTCTCAAGCCAGAAAGCGCCTCGCCCGCAGACTTGCCGCTTTTCTGCACATAAGCCAAAACGTTATTAAAATCAGGAGAATTAAAAATGGAACAGATCTGCAGCCCCCCATCGTTTCTATTGGCGGCATGAGATCTGAAATAGACCTCAGTTTAAGTCATGACGGCAGATTCATTTCGTATGCCTTTATTTGCGGAAATGGCATCTCTCGAAGATCAAAAACAATGAATGAAAGCGAGAAACAGCCATGAAATATCAAGAATTCATGGAACAAAACCATTTTAGCTTTGAAGAACTTATGGGTTTCGTTTATGGAACGCTGGTTGCCGAGCCTCCGGTGGATTTTGATGCAAGGCTTCCTGCGCCTCCCTTTTTGATGGTTGATCGCATCCTCGCAATCGAGAAGAAAGGTAACCAGGGAAAAATAATTGCTGAACAGGATATTCGCATGGATGCTTGGTATTTTCAATGTCATATGCCGGGTGACCCCGTGCAACCAGGCTGCCTTTGTGTGGATGCTATCTGGCAATTGCTTGGCTTTTATTGCATTTGGCGCGGCGCATTGGGTGCGGGACGCGCCCTTGGCTGCTCGGCGGTTTTATTTAATGGTCAGATCCGCCCTTACAATAAATGTGCTCGTTATGAAATTGATATCCGGCGATATTCACGTCTGAAAGATTCCGGCGCGGCCATCGTAATCGGCGACGGCCGTATTTACATCGATGATGAGCTGATTGCCACCGTCGCACAAGCCAAAGCAGGGATCTTCAGGAATATCGCTTATCGCGATTATCCGCTTCGCTCGAAAAATTCCATCGGTGGTATAATACAAAGATCCATTTAAAAAGACAATGTATCAGGTGAAACCACCTAAACCCTTGATTTTATCTGGAGCCGATGGGCGGATTCGAACCGCCGACCTACTGATTACGAATCATATTTTGGCTATTTTCCCTTAATTTCCCTTTTAATAAAATAACACTTGACAAATAAAGGACTTATCACTATATTTCCTTCAAATAGCGTCACTTAAAATAACACGATTTCAAGGGAAAAAGTGGGAATATAGTGGGAACACCGAAACCTACTGATTAAGGGCCAATTAACGAAGGGGGTTAATCATGACAACGAGAAAATGGAAGAAAACGAACCACGCGGGGCTTAGGTATTTTGAGCATGAAACCCGGAAGCATGGCAAGAAGAAAGACCGTTATTATGCGATCCGCTTTCGTCTTGACGGGCAATTATACGAATACGGGATTGGCTGGCTATCCGACGGGATACCCGAAGCCATACGCAATGAAGAACCGAACCTGGGCTTTGAGGATTACTGTTTAAAGCTGCTTCGGCAATACAAGGCAAACGTCAAGACCGGCACCGGGCCAATGTCACCGAAGGAAAAGCGCGACATTGAAAAGGCAAAGCGTGAAGAAGCCGAACAGGAACGGAAGCAAGCGGAAAAGGAAAACGTCACCTTTGGCCAATTCATGACGGGCACCTACCTACCGCAAAGCAAGCAAGACAAGAAGCCGAAGTCTTATGAAGTGGAAGCCATGCTTTATGAAAGGTATATTGCCGACGCATTAGGCCCTTTGGCATTTCCGGCAATCAGCGCCTTCCACTTGGAAAAGATCAAAAAGACAATGGCCGACGGCAAACTAAGCGCCCGGACCATCGAATATGCTTTGCAGATCATCAGACAGGGTTTCCATATGGCCCGGAAGCTTGGCATTTATGCCGGGGAATCACCGACAAAGGCCGTCAAGTTCCCGAAGCCGGACAATATGAAGCTTCGATATTTGAGCATTGAAGAAGCCGAAAACCTATTGGCTAAGCTTGCGGCGAAATCCCAAAGCGCCCACGACATGGCCCTTCTTTCCTTGCATTGCGGCTTACGCTTCGGGGAAATTGCGGCATTGACTTGGCCTTGCGTCAACCTTGAACAAGGCACCTTGGCCATTTTAAACGCTAAGACAGGATCACGGACGGCATACTTGACGGAACGAGCCAAAGCCATGCTGGAAGCGCGAAAGCAAAGCCAAAAAGAAGCGGCGACGCGCAAGACCCGGAAGCCTGTTCAAAAGTGGAAAAGTGAATTTGTATTCCCGAAGCAATCCGGGGAAAAGGGCGTCAAGGCGCAAGCGTCAAAATCATTTACCCGGATTATTGATGAACTTGGGTTTAACAATGGCATTACAGACAGGAAGCAGAAAGTCACGTTTCACACCTTGCGGCACACCTACGCAACGCACCTTTACGAAAGCACACATGACCTTTATTTGACGCAAAGAAGCCTTGGCCATGCAACGGGAACCATGACGGCGCGGTATGCGAAAATGAGCGAAAGCCGATTGCGTGAAGGCGCGGCGGCATTACAAGCAGCGTTTATAAACGGCACGAAGAAAGCCGGTCAAGTGGTGAACTTTAAAAAATAAGGGGGCAAGCATGAAGAAAGAACAGAAAGCATGGTCACCGGAAGCGCGGGCGCGTCACCTTGCCGGGGTGAAACACTATCAACAAGTGCGAAAGCGGCAAGAAATGAGTAATTTTTTGTTTGACCTTGCAGCCGTAGTTAAGGCTAAACCGACGTCAATCTTTAAAACAATCCTTGTAAGAAACAAGGAATTTATGCGCATTGCAGCTATTGAAAGCCGGGCGGAAAAGCTTCGGCTTATTCGTGAACTGGTTGCCGACACTATGCAGAAAATAAAAAACGGCATTCTTGTTGACCCGGTAATAAAGGCGGCGCAATCGAAAGAAGCGCAAGCAAAATTCAGCAAAAAAGAATTGGCAATAATGACAGGCGAAGCCGTATAATAGCACAGAGCAAGGGGGGCTAGGCCGACGGGCCGAACACCGGCAAACCCTAGCCGGTTGCCCCTCTTTCACCATAGGGCCGCGAAGGGGGCGGACATGGAAAAAAACAAAACAATCAATTCAATTCCTGATAATCTTAAATATTCATCACCCTTTAATTTTGAAAAATACACACTTTGGAAGTCATTAGAATTGATTATTTTAGGGTATAAAATAGGTTTATTAAATGAGGCTGTTCCAAAACGTGATGATTCTTCAAAAGACCAAAAAGAAGTATTGAAAAATTTGAAAGCTAATGTGGCATTCATTGGAGATGTTTTCAAATTGCTCACACAAGGAAAAGAACTTAATGAAGAAACAATATCCGAAGATAAAAATCTTTTAGCACGTGCAGACTTTTTAGCACATGAAGATACTATAAGACAAATAACGCGTCGCTTCTGGAATTTAAGCGCTCATGTAGATACTGATTTAGAAGGATATGTGATAAGCAACCTAAGAGATAGCATCAACCATGCAAGACAAATATTAAAAACAATCAAAATAACAGAACCTCAATCTCTAAAAGAATTAAGCCATGCCTGCCTTATGCTTGGCATACAATCTCACATTCCAAGAGACATACAAAAAAACATACAAATACCTAACAAAGACTTAGAAGAATTTATAAAGATTGAACAAAATTTAAGAAACATATCATGCGAAGCCCTAGGTTACTGGACGGCGCAACTGCCAAGGAATAAAAGAAATTGGCTAAACGCTAAAACAAGAACCACGAAAAAAGAAGAAAATAAGGCTACCGTGAAAAAGTGGCTGGAAACCATGACGCCCGATCAATGCCGAATAAAGGCCCAAACAGAACTTGGCATTAAAGACAGAACTTATCTAAATTACATTCATGAAATAAACGAAGAAAAAAATCAAAGAAACCGCAATGCAAGAACGGCGTTATTGCGCAAGAACGACGATTCTGCAAAATCTTAATAATTTCAACTATATACCCTTTACAACCCGCCCATGTTGTGATTACATTACGCCTGACTAAAATTTCATTTAGGGGGTAATGTTATGAACCAGTCAAGTGTGTCTAACCTTCTTCAGCAAATGGCGGCAAATTGGCCGTCGCCTATCGTTGCGCGAACCGAAATCGAAAAATTCACCGGCGGGCTAATCAGCGAAAAGTATCAAGCGAACCTTGACAGCGCGGGCAAGGGGCCGGAAGGCCGAATCCGCATTGGCCGGAAAGTAGCCTATCCGGTCAATGAATATCTAACCTGGCTTAAAGAACGGAGCGAAGAAATACCGACACGGAATAAATAAGGGGGGCGGCAATCATGGAACTTGCAGAACCGAACAAAGAACGCATTGAAAGCATCCGCAAGTATGGCAAGGCAGCGCGGGGGCAAGCCGAACTTATTAAGCACCTTGAAGGTCAACGGTTAACCCTGAAGCAGGCGGTTAATGCTCATTGTTACGATTGTTGCGGATTTTTCTCTGACGGCAAGGTTGATTGCGGGATGAAAAAATGCAGCTTGCATCCTTTTCACGCTTACAATCCGAACCGACAAAAACTCCCCGGCAAACCCATGTCAAAAGCCCACATGGAAAAGATGAGGGCGGCAAGGCATCGGGAATCAAATCTTTTGCTCTAGCGCCTTTTGGCGACAAGAGATTTTCAACTTAACATCCGGGGGACGGGGGATTTTTCTTTAATGAGCCTTCAAGAGAAATATGCCGAAAAACTGAATAGAATGCCAGCGCCGGGGACAGGTTGTCACCCTGCCTTGTTAGGGGCGGCAAATGTGGGGGCGTTTGCGGGGATTCCGGCGGAAGATACCTTTGTGGATATTCGGGCTTCCATACCTAGGGGGAAGCGAAAAATATCAGACAAAGAAATCCTTGACGCTGTTTCCCGCGCTTACCGTGAAAACAGGAACATCATTTTACCTAACGGGGAAAAATACCGGCGTTATGCTCCCCGTAAGACAGAACCGCTTGTTCATGACGGCAAGACGGCATTGAATCGGATCATTGAGCAATCCAATATTACCGATGAAGCCGATTTGTGGGAACTATCGGAAATCCGTCTTGATTGGGAAAGAAAAGCGGACACGATCAACTTTATTTCCCGCATGTTTGAACCGGCGGATATGATTTTTATCGGTAACCGTGAAGAACCGGGGGTTGTGGGGCAAAACATCAGAAGCGTGAAAGACTGGATTGATTATTTTCAGGCAGGTGGGGACACTGCGCCATTTATCATTGTGAACCCACTAACAGGCAAGGCAGCGCCCAAAAAGACCGGGGACGGTGAAACATTCCGGGGGGACGGCAATGTTCAGGCATTCCGCTATTGCCTTGTGGAATTTGACAATCTTTCCCGTGAAGATCAAATCCGCTTCTGGACGGCGGCGCGATTGCCAAAGGCCGCGCTGGTGGATTCCGGGGGGAAATCAATCCACGGTTGGCTTAGGCTTTCAGGAATCAAATCAATGGAAGATTGGCAAAGGGAAATCCGGCAGGAACTTTATGAGCAACACTTAATCCCCCTAGGGGTTGACGCTGCTTGCTCGAATCCGGCGCGCTTATCCCGTTTGCCGGGACATTTACGCGATACGGGGAACTATCAAAAAATACTCTGGTTAGCAGCACCAGTAAAGGATGGGGTTGAATGAATAATTTAAAACACTTTTATCAACAAGTTGAAGTCAATCCAATTGAGGCGCTTACCGATGACCTAAAACGCACCATCAATGACGGCAACAAACCGGAAGCCAAAAAGATCATAACGAAGCTGAAGTTATTTTTGAACGAAGATGAAGAACTGAATTTTCTAAACGCTTCAAAATGGATTGAGCAAGAAACGGAAGAACCGAACCCGATCATTGAAAGCCTCTTTGAAACAGGCGACAAGCTGGCCATTATCGGCACTAGCAAGGCCAGGAAATCTTTTCTCACCCTTCAATTATGTATATGCGTTGCGGTAGGGAAACCCTTCATGGGGCTGCAAGTATCCCAAAAGCGCAAAGTCATTTACATTCAATTTGAGATCAAAGACAAACACTGTCACCGGCGATTGAAAAAAATGTGCCTTGCTATGGGGATTGACGCGAATGATTTAGAAGATAGGCTTTTAATTCTCAATGGCCGGGGGCTAGGCATTACCGGAACGGCAGGCATTGAAAGAATACAAGTGGCAGTCAAAGACCTTCACCCGGATTTTATCGTATTTGACCCGTTATATAAGCTTTCTGAAGGCGTTGAAAATGCCGCTGAGGACATGAAAAAAACAATGGCGGGGTTTGATACGCTGATTGAAGCAACGGGGGCGGCAATCGGTTATGTTCACCATGACGCAAAAGGTTCACCGGGGGACAGGAACATTCAAGACCGGGGAGCTGGTTCAAATGTTTTAGCGCGGGATTATGACGCTTGCCTTGCATTGTCGGAACATGCGTCACTTCCCGGCGCGGTTGTCATAGAAGCACTTTTAAGAAATTATCCGCCGATGGAGAACTTTTCCATTCAATGGACAAATGACGGTGAAGGTTACTGTTTCCGGCGGGCGGATGATATTATACCAGAAAAGAAAACATCCCGAACGAAGCCAGCTCCCCTCCCCCTGTCAAGCTACTATCCGGCAGCAAAAGAAATATTGGGGAAAGAGAAAATGAATGTGGCCACGTTTAAAAGCGCTTTCAAAAGCAAGACGGGGCTTTCAGATAATCGGATAAGGGAATTTATGTTGTGGGCGCAAGACATAAACGAACCGCGATTCTTATCAACGGAAATCTGTGGCCGGGGGGTACATGTTAAGAATATCCGGCTTGCGGAATATGATGAAGCTTAGAACATTCAATTATTATAGAACTGTCACGGCATGTTCTAAATTCTCTAAATTCTCTAAAGGTTCTAAATCAATTTTAGAACTTTTAGAACTTAGAGAACGCGCCCCTATTATAGGGCGCGTGCTCTATTCTAAAATTTAGAACCGGGGCGAAAGCTTCACCCCCCCCCGCGCAGCTCATCCGATGTAGGGCTAACAGCGAAACAGTCCCCTCACTTGGTTACTCTTCCTGATCGGGCCTTTTTATATGTTTGCTTGTTAACATTCGGACGGCTTATTCATCGCCAGGGTATCCCTAACCTATTAAACCCTATTGATTATTCCCTTGAGATTTACGGAATTGAGGCATTAACAAAGTTAACAGATTGACAGTCAATTCGGCTAAAAATATCCGAAAAGGTCAGATAGGGTTATGAATATCCGGAAACGGAATCCCCGTTTTTTTCCTACTAGGGGGGAAGCCTTTTCCCTAGAAAAGGGATTCCCTTTTTTATACCGTGGCCGTCTATGTCAAACGGGTTATAATATCGGAATTATTAAGATAGTGATAGTTGACTTGTCTATGTGGGGGGAGATAGGCGGCCGGGGGTGCATTTTTGATATTTTTGATACTTTTCTTTTCCCGTAAAAATGGCACTAAACAGCCATATATTTGTTTTATTTAGATAATATCGGGCGGCTTTCTTCGGTTTGGGTGTCAACTTTTATGAACTTTTCCCCCTGAAAACAGCCCTAAAAGAGGCAAAAAGTGACAGTTTCGGTCAGAAAAAGGCCCTTTTTTATACCCTGTTCGGTGACATTTGTTAATGAGGGCCACGCTCCGGGTGACTTCCCCGGTATCAAAAACACCGGCTATTTTATTCAATTTATTGGCTATTTTGAGAATACAAAGGTCAAAGGTCTAGGCCTTCAGGTGGTGACTTATTTACTATTGTGTTCGGAATTTTAGCCTAAACCCTCTTTTTGTGTCGGCTGTTGTGTGTTTGTAATGGATAAAATATAGATATTACTAAGCAATAGAACTTTTCCCTTTTGCCTTTTTGTTGCGATATTGGGGTAAAGCCCTTTTTGTTTGGGGGAATATCTCATAGGGGGATATCCACCATGAACCCACCCTATACCCCCAACACCTGCCGTTGGGGAAAAGGAATTCTTGTGCGCGACATTTAAGCACTTTTTTCTTTGCATTCATTTCAGGAAAGAGTAATATTTTTTTGAGATTGGGAAAACTCACCAAACGTAATAATTGTACGACAAGAGGCAAGATGTCTTACAAGCTCGACGAATCGATGACCCGAATCCTGTGGGCGGTGGCTATCACGGGCTTTGCTCTGTCTCTGCCCTTTGCGGGCTACTATATACTCCGTCATGGCTTTTCTACAGTCGTCCTAGCGATCCTATTCGCGGGCACGATTGGAGCCTACGCGCTTGTCGCGGCTACGGTATGTCTTTGGGGCTTGTGTTTTCTCGTCGGTCGAATTATCAAATTAGTCTTCGATGGCATACTGCCACAAGATGGCGATGAAACTTTGACATGGCCACAGAGTTTCATGAGGGCGGCGGTTCTACTGGTAGCGTCCATAGTGATTATCGCAGTGTTGTTTTTTCTGCTTTCGGGAGGTGGACGGCCGATCTGGGCTGACTGAAAAAAGTCGTTGTTGAGCCAACCCCTGCACGGGGCTAACGAGGGTTCACCCGCGCGAGGTGCCGTCAGAACAGAAATTTTGTATTTTAACAGGTCGAGAATGAGTTAATAGAAATCTTTTTCGTATTTCTCATTTTTCCCCTTGCTGAACCGGAACCCACTTGTATCCCTCTGGAGCTGGAGGCAGGGAGGATTTGCTCTGGTCGTTATTAACCGGCACCTTCTCGTATCGCTCTTTTGTTGGGTGAGTAGAAGCTTTTGTCATCAGGTATTCAATAATCTCTTCATCAGTATATCCGGCCTCTCTTGCTCCGACAATGTTAAAGTTTGCTTTTTTGGCAAGATAATCTGCTATCTCTCGATTTGTATGGCCGCCTGCTAGCTCACCATTAAATTCTACCGCTGGCGCAGCAGGGGCTGATGGGGCTTCTACAACCGGCGCGGCAGGATGTGCTGCTAAATATTCTTCAGTGCTTCTTACTGGTGATTTATTATCATTTAAAAATAAGCGTCCCACAAGAGCGCCTAGTAATAAAACTCCAATTACCCCCATTAACCAAAAACTTCGAGATGGGCTGGAAAGATGGTTGAAAGCCACTTTAGCGGTTATCTCTTTTTCTTCAGCCTCTTCACTTACAGAAGTCTCTGGCACACGATTTACAACAAGACATCCTGCCATTATATCGTGAAGCCCTTGCCTCTTTTTGGTGGAAGCAACCATGAAGAATCCGGCAAACAGTATAATACCAGAAATAATCTTGCCAAAATGGCGGCCCGTTGCCTTACCAAAGCCAATCCGATTGCCATTCATGTCAGTGACTTTTATTCCCAAAACCATTTTTCCGACAGTCCCTTGATAAGAAGAGCTTTCCATTAAGGCGTAATATATCCAGGTAAAAATTATACCCACTGCTCCAATAAGCCCATTCCATTGTGCTTCGTTGTATCTGACATCTCCCGTTGTAGGAATTAATAGACGTCCTAATATGAAAATAATTGGAAGCATTCCAAGCAACCCAATGATTTGATCTATTGACCATGCCACGGCCCTTTTCCAGAATCCAGCAAATTGTGTCGTTTGCTCTTCCCGTCTTGCTAAAGGCGGAATGGCGGTAGTGTCCTGTGTTAATGGCGGTTGTGGCGTTGCTGCATTCTCTTCATTAGATGCTTCTTTATTTGAAGATGGCTGGTCTTGTTGATTTAACCATTCACCGCAGTATCTACATTTAATAGCAGTCTCTTGAATTTCTTCCTGACAAAAAGGGCATTTTTTCATGGCCTACCTCACAAGAATAACTGTTATGTTAAACAGAGTGAATATTTATCCGGGAGGCCGTTCCGGAAAGGGAACCTATCCCCGGCGCAGTGATCGCTGTTCAGACTTTCGGTGACTTCCTCGGATTCAATCCTCACTGCCATATTCTTCTGACGGACGGATGTTTT
>Ga0255342_1001989_pt1 | contig 26857 bp, 9 predicted proteins | sample wastewater_treat_3_FD_192416 | JGI IMG/M metagenome (GOLD analysis project Ga0255342, IMG submission 192416) | Wastewater microbial communities from Lulu Island WWTP, Vancouver, Canada - plant14 | ecosystem: Engineered > WWTP > Wastewater > Unclassified | place: Canada: Vancouver, British...
CGACTTCTACTTCTATGGCGTAGATGCCGTCAAAGTAATACATCACTGGTTTTGCGAATTTCGAGATTATGAAGCGGGCGGCGGCGCCTGATGATTCAAGGTAGTCTTCGCTGGACGTTAGCTTTGTTGCCTTGATGGCGCCTCTAAAATTGCCTTTTTGTGTGGTTCCTGAAATCTCCATCAACCGTGGTGCCTGGTAGCCTGATTTTTTGGGGTCAACGTAGGGATCAGACAGCGAGACGTTGAAATCGACCGACTCAAACACAACCTTGCCATTTCTGAACAACACCGCCTGTCTGATCGGAGCCCCGCCATAAACCTTCGGAGTCCTGATATCCGACACTAGCAAAGTCGTTTTTTCGCCCAAAACTCGAAATCTGGCCCACGTTTGAGCCTGCTCATGCGGACCAATGCTGGCCACCGAATGGTCTGAATGGATTAACCCTTTGACCTGATGCTCTTTATTGTTGTCTTTAGTCTTGACCGTCCCGCTGACCTTGCCTACTGGAACTAGATACTGGAATGCATAATAACGGGTCTTCTTTTTGCCGTACTGAGCTTTGGCAGTCCCAGGTTTCCACGGTTGGGCGATGTTTTCTATGACCAATTCAGCTGATAACTCTTTGTTTTCAAGTTGAATTTTTAGGTTGTTCAGCGGCCCACTCAAACGGTTGTCCCCAAATTGCAACAGGAATTGATCCTTCTGCCAGGACCACTGGCTGCTGGAATATTCGGAAGTTGTCTTGTATTTGCGGCCATCAGGAGTACCAAATTCAACTTTTACAAAGCCTTTGCCGTCGCCTGGCCCCATATTGCTGATTAAAAACTGCACATAGGCCGTGTAGCCATCATCAAGGCGAAACACAAAAGCCCACCACTCGCTGTAAAACTCGTTGGTCTTGTTTTCAGGCCGATCATAATGGGGAAGCGCGTCTTCAAGCTTTACTTTAGTTGAACCTGGTTCAAAGGGGGTTAGCGGGTCAGCATGTAAAAGAGCTGGAACAAGCATCAACACAAGCGCGAAATAGACTGATTTCATAAAAAAGCCTCCATAAACAGCATCGGTCGCAGACGTCTCAGGCCTCAAAGTATTCTTAACATAGTTGGAACTAGCAAAAATTCCAATGATATTTCAAGGCCCTTGCGTCGCCTTATGCTTTAACATTTCAAGCACTTCGTCAACTGGTGCACCTTTTTCAACAGCCAGCTGGCAGATGTTGGTGGCGCGTACCACATCTGGCTGGCTCGCCAACAGGATGCAGAGGTTTCCCAAGGCCGCTGGCATTCCTGGGCGCATCTCAATCGCCTTGACCAAAGAATCCATCGCCTCTTGAGGCCGGCCTAGCTGCATCAACACTCTGCCCCTGTTGTTTAACGCCGATGCATTAGTCGGGTCTATTGATAGGGACCGTTCAATCGCCGTCAATCCAGCCTCCAGATCGCCATCTTGTTGCAGCGCCAATCCCAGATTGTTCCAAAGCCTAGTTGACCCAGGATATGCCGCAAGCGATGAATCAAACAGCGATTTTGCGTTCTTGAAATCGCTGTTTCTGGAGGCCAGCATCCCCATAAAACCAAGGCAAAACAGTACTACAACAGCGGCGGCGCTAAAACCGATAAAGCGGCTTGAGACTTTCGTGCGCAAAAATTCGGCAATCCCGACCAAAATCAGCGCAAATCCAGCAGATGGAAGGTACAGCAAGCGCTCTCCAAACAACACCGAGCTCGGGATTATCAAGTTGGAAATCAAGGCATATGGGATGGCCAAAACGGCTACTCCAACGGCTATCAAGGCGCTTTTATGTTTGGAAAAAGCCGACCAAAAGTATAAAGCCAACCCGGAAATGATTATTAAGGACCCAACCAAGGCCAAGCCCAAAGAAGCTGTCTGGGGTAGTCCAGTGGCGTTAAAACCATAATCAACGGTTGTCTTCATGGGAAAAACCAATAAAGACAGCGCAAGTGGGACCAGGTTCAAGGCCGATTTGATGCGTTCAAAGGGACCAACCAAGACAAGCGGGTTGTCCTGCCAGGGGATGTGAGCTGTTGTAATGCTTCCAAGGACCCAGTAGCGCAGGCCTAAGTATGTGATTAACATCACGAAAGCTGTTCCTGCCATAGTGGCAATCGTTTTCCAGGAAGAGCCGGGCAGCGCAGCTCCAACCGCTATCAACAAGAAGGGAATGGTGACAGCGCCTTCCTTGAACAAAAGCGCAAGAATGGTAACTGTGCCAGTCAAAATCAGCAGCAGGGCCCTTTGTTTTTTGTCTTGCTGCCGCGTCCCAATTTCAGGGCCAGGTGACTGAAACGCTTTGACTGCCAAAATAAGCAGGGTCAGAATAAGCAGGGTGCTTGTCAGCTCCTCCCTGGTAACTACAAAAAAGATGGCTTCGGCGTGGATTGGGTGAGCAGCAAACCACAAGGCCCCAAGAGCCGAGGCCGTGATACCGGCACCCAAACTCAGTGCTAAAAGCATCAAAGCCACCGAAGCAGCACCATGAAGCATCAGGTTGGTGAGCCTGTACAACAACGGGTTTAGCCCGACCATCTTGTGGGTGGCAGCAAGTGATAAAACCGGAAGAGGCCTGTAGTTTGGGGTGTGACTATAGTTAGCCGTAGACCCCCAGGCGTTTGAAGAAAATATTTCTTTGACATCCAGCGAATCAACCACAAGCGGATTGTTTACAACCGCCCAGTTGTCATCAAACAGAAATGGATAATTCAAACCTCTGAGTCCCGGCAGCACAGCCGCCAAGAAGACTAAAGCGGCAAGGCCAGCGATTGCGAATCTAGGTTGCACGTTTTTCAAAGGTATCTCAAAGGCAAAGACGCTTGGGGATTATACACCGGAAGGGCTGGGACTGGGACAGGTGTGGGGGCGGGGTCAGGGTGAAGGGTGAAGAGAACAGGGACAGGGACGGGGGCAGGGACAGGATCAGGGGGATGATTGTGCTGATCTGCAGGATTTGGAGCTAAAAGGACGTCGAGAGGGCACCCTGCAACATGGTCCGAAAGGATGCCCCCGGACATGTTTTTAAACTGCAACGAAGAGATAAAACGCAAAAAAGAACAAACAATCGTAAGCCTGAACATGCAACTTGGCAGGATCTGTAGTTGGGCAGGGTCAGGATCAGGCCCAGGATCAGGGCCAGAGCCGGGGCCAGGCAAACGGGGACAAGAACAGGGGGCTTTTGAGGGCTGGCTTGAGCTTGAGACTGTTGATTCAGCGAGTTCAGAGTTGACATCGCGGCTGCAGAACAGGATAATCCTATGGATCTGTACTCCCACATTTGGAGGAACGTCAGGATGCTGAAACGTTTATGGTTTTTCCTGCCAGTAATGGCTTTTGTCGCTTTTGGTGTTGGCTGCAAGGATTCTGGTGGCGGCCTCAAGCAATTCTCGACTATCGAGATTGATCCAGCCAGAACCACTGTTGAAGTCGATAACTCCTATTCATCAGACTACAGGATAACCGTCAGAAATACAGGGAATATAGATTTAAATATCACCGACCTTGTATTGGACTATACCCCCGTTACTGACGAAGAGACGCAAGCCGGCCCGGCCTTTTACATGAGGCGCGTCGACCTGCCTGTCGCTGTCAAGCCAGTTGGCGTAGGAGACATCTCTGAACAGTACTTTACCTTTACTGTTTCATTCAAACGCTATGAAGACTTCAAAGGCAGGTCTGCCACTCTAACGATTGTGAATGACAACACCGAACATGCCGACAAGCGAAATCTGGCCGTGAAGTTCAACACCCGCCAGTGCGCCCCCAACCTGAATCTGCCGGCCCAAGTTGACTTTGATCATGTCGGCTTTGAAGATTCAGGCGAAGAGATGATTGCCTTGAACAACACCGGTTCTTGTCGTTTGGACATAGATTGGGTCCGCCTTGATGGGAAACCAACTTTTGAAATTGAAATTGATGGCCAAGTAATCCCAGCTAGCGAGGACTTCCAGGAAATCAGATTTGACCCACCCCTCTCTGTTGAGCCGAACTCTGGCACGGTCTGGACGGCCAGGTTTACCCCTGTTGATGGCGAGCCTGACAAGGCCAACTTGGTTATCCACTCTAACAACACCGCGGCCGTTGCTGGTTTGAATCAAGTCGAATTGATTGCAAACTCGACGGGCCCAAAACTGACAATTGACCCGAATCCTGTTGATTTTGGGGCTAAATTGATTGGCAAGGTCGCCATGATGGATGTCAAACTGGTCTCCTCAGGGACTGCCGATCTGGTTATGACCGACATCAAGGTGGAAACTATCGAAGCTGTCGGTTCTTTTACAATCGACCTTTCAACAATTCCGGATGGCCCCCCTACCGCCGAAAAGCCGTTGACTCTCACTCCTGGTGCGTCTGTGACCATTCAGGCCACGTACGAGCCTCCAGTTGAGCCAAGCGCTCTTGATGAAAATGACGTCCCAATCAAGGACAGGGCTGAGTTGATTGTCAAGGACAACACATTCAGCGGTGAAACTGTCGCGCCAATGAGTGGTTTTGGTGTCTCTGCCGAGTGCCCCACTCCTGTCATCTTGATTGAAGAGGGTGAAGAAGTTGGTCCCGTAACGATTTTGCACCTGCATGGCGAGCAAAGTGTTGGGGCCAATGGCGAAATCGACAGGTATAACTGGAGTGTTACTCAACCTGAAGATAACAAGTTTAACTTCGTACCAAACGTCACCTTCGAAAATCCGACTCACCAAGCAAACGTTGCTGGCGAATACATTTATTGCCTCGATGTGTGTGACCAAGAGAAGTGTTCATGGGACAACGATTGTAAATCCACTGCCTGCAAGAAGGTGGTTGTTGTTCCAGACGAGGCTATTTTGGTCGAGCTGACTTGGCGTACTCCTGGCGACCCAGACGAATTTGATGAAGGGCCTGACGCTGGATCCGACCTTGACTTGCACTTTGCCCATCCATTTGCTCACTCTCAGGACGTGGATGGTGATGGACAGCCTGATCCATGGTTTGACGAAACCTATGATGTTTTCTGGTTTAACGTGAACCCAGAATGGGAAACCAGCAACCCTAATGCCCGTGACAATCCAAAGTTAGACCGTGACGATACGGATGGAGCTGGTCCTGAAACAATCACCCTAGGCGTTCCAATGAGTGGGCGTGTGTACAGAGTTGGCGTTCATTACTGGGATGACCACGGTTATGGAATCGCATATCCACGTGTAAAAATTTGGATTCGCGGTATCCTGACTTATGATCGTGATCTTGAAGACTTGGGCTTCAGCTTAAGCCGCTGCGACATGTGGGAAGTGGCAACCATCACTTGGCCTCATGGTACTGTAGTTGAGATCAAGGACAGTCAGGGTAACCCCAAGATTATTCCAAAGTACCAAAACGACAAATTCGTTGGTCTGACCGGCGGAAACTGCCGTTAAAATCTAATCTGTCCCGCCTCCTGCCTCCTGCCCCCGCCTCCTGCCCCTGCCCCCGCTTCCGGTCCCTGCCCCCGCCTCCCGCCTCCTGCCCCCGTCCCCGCCCCCAATCCAGCCCCAGTTCCATCCAATTACAACTTTTCTCCAGTTCACTAGTTACATATGTGTTAGATAGCGTATAAACTACTCGGGCGTTCGTTTGACTGCGCGTTTGTGGAGGCACAGATGCTTCGTTTCCTGAAACTGAATTTCCTCTTGGTTATGTTGCTGGCGGTAAACTCTGGGTGCTCATGTTCTGACAGTAGCCGTGCCGCGGATGACATGATTCTTGGCGTTAATCCATCGATAATTAGCTTTGGTTCCGTGGCTATTCACAGCTCTAAATCAGTTGCCCTCACCCTGACACACTTGGGGTCTTCAGGTGAAATACTGCTTAACGACATCTCAATCAGCAGCCGCTCCACCGAATTTACCTTTGATGAACCTACTGTTAACAAACTTGGCGTCGGTGAATCCACCACCTTGACCGTTTGGTACAAGCCAGTGGACTCTGTAAGTGACTCTGGTGAATTGATAATCAGCCATAACGTCGCGCAACAGGGTTTTAAAACGTCTGTAAAGATTACTGCAGGGGGATTTGTCGCTGAATTGATTAGTGAACCCAGCCCAATTGATTTTGGCAGTGTAAAACAAGGCACACATAAAGACCTTGATGTGGTTTTAAAGAACATTGGCTCTGACCAAGTGGAAATAACCCAATTGTATTTGGACGCTAATGGAAGCACTGATTTTGCGATTCTGGCCATCGTTCATGAGGATGGCGATTCTTTACCAGTAACGATTTTACCTGGAGGCACGCTGGGGTTGGTGCTTCGTTACACCCCAAAATCCGATGAACAAAACCCAATTTCTGACGAGTCGTTTCTGTTAGTGGATGGCAAAAGTAACGGTGATAAATCCTGGCGTTTTGATGTCTCCGGTATGGAGCTTGGCCCGAAACTGATTTTGACCCCAGGTGAGGTCGATTTTGGGTGGGTGCCTTTAAACCAGACGGAAAAACGCCTGATAATGATGGAAAATATTGGTAATGACGACCTGGTGATTGACGACATCGACTTTTTGCCAGATGCCAACCAGGATTTGTCTTTAGAGGGCGTATCAGGCCTGCCGTTGACATTAAAGCCGAATGAAAGCCATGATATAAAGGTGGTTTGGACCCCAAAGACGGCGTTTTCAGATGCGAACGCTCCCATTGGGATTGTCGGTTTTCACTCGAACGACGCTGTAAATCCGTTGATAGCTCGCGTGTTTGGACGCATCGAGTCTCCTTTGATATTTGTTATTCCTGATGAACTCGAATTTGGTTTTGGTGCTCAAAACGTGCCAGTCGAGCGTCTGCTGACTATCAGGAATGACGGCTATGGCATCCTGCGTATCAAGGACCTTGCGATTGTTGATGCAAATCCAACGACTTACGGTGACGAGTTTTCGTTCACTGTCCCATCCACCCATCAAAAAAATGCAGATGGTGAGTATGAGATCCCATCTAACACCGCGATGGCTTTAACTATGATCTTTACTAACAAAGGGCCAGGGCAGGGCAGCGCTAGGGCAAAGCTGGAGATTGTGTCAAATTCGCCTGATTCTGATAGGCTTTTTGTGCCTTTATCCGCCCAAAGAGCGACTTCACCCGAATGTAAACTGGTTTTGGAGCCGGCGAGCCTGACTTTTGGTACCGTCCCAGCCGGTTACTCCAAGGATCTGCCCATCAATCTGAAGAATGTTGGTTCTGGGAACTGTGGGTTTAAAAGCGCCAGAATCGAGGACTGTATTTCCTTTCCTGGGGCACCCCTGGTGTGTCAGACCCCGGGTGCGAAGCCTCCCTCCCAGAAGTTTTTCTTTTTAGGCATTCCGGTTCCTAGTGATGAAGGAATTAAGCCTGGCATGTCAATTCCATTGAGAGTCATGTTTGCTCCCAAAAGTGCCAGTACCTTGTGGGGCGACCTGACTCAGTACGCGGCACTGTTGTCGGTTGTCGGCTGGGACCCCATCAAACAACAGGAGTTTCTGGTCCCAGCAAATGCTGCCACTGAGCAACCTAACCCCAACATTTCAGGGGCAACTGGAACGGTCAATCTGTCGGTCCTGCCTTCAAGCATTGACTTTGGCTTGGTGACTGTTGGCTGTCACAGCCAGACCCATCGCGTGTGCGTTTATAACACTGGAACGGCTGCGCTTAGCATTACTGAAATAAAAATGCAGGGTTGTAGCCCTGAATTTAAGCGCAAAAACGTGCCGCCTCTACCCAAGGACCTGACCTCGTTGGCGCCGGTTTGTTTCGAGCTGGTTTATGCCCCACAGGATCTGACGGCTGACGAGTGTGTTGTGCAGATCTCCAGCAATGACCAGACTTCTCCATCTATGAGCATTGGTATCAAGGGCAAGGGAACTTATGAGACCGAACAGACAGACGTCTTCCAACAGGTGTCAGGTCAAACCGTGGACGTCTTGTTTGTTATCGACGACTCGGGTTCCATGTGTGATGAGCAGGAAAAAATGGCCGAAAACTTCCAGTCCTTCATCCAGCACTCGGAGGTTTGGAACAACGACTATCACATTGGTGTGGTTAGTACTAACGTTGTTGACGAGCACATCAGAGGGAAGCTGAATTTGGGGGATGCCAGAAGGACTCCTAGGTTTATTACCAAGGGACCAAACGCTCAGTCTCAGTTTGAGCGCCTTGTGAATCTTGGTTGTGACAGCTCAGGCTCAGGCCAGCAGGAGGCCGGCTTCCAGGCTGCACAGGCTGCCCTGACTGCGCCGTTGATTACTGAAACAGGTGTTGCTTGTTCCTCTGACAATGACTGTAAGAACAACACTTCCCTTTGTGGTAAGCCCACCAATTGCCCTTACTCCTGTCTCGATGGTACTTGTGGTGGGTGGAACAAGGGCTTCATGAGGCCCGATGCACAGCTTGAAATAGTGGTCATGTCGGACGAAGAGGACCAAAGCAACGGTACGCCTGACTTCTATATTGACTTTTTCAAGAGTTTAAAGGGCTATTACAATAGCAATATGATGCATTTTAATGCTATCGTTGGGGAAGATACGACGGGCCAAGGCACTTGCACGTCTCCAGACGGTCAAACCCTAGCCGGAGATGGTAAGCGTTATAAATACGTGGTTGAGGAAACTGATGGGAAGTTTGGATCGATATGCGACCCTGACTTTGACGTGGTTATGAACGAAATTGGCGCTGTGGCATTTGGCTTGAAGGTGCAGTTTTATCTGAGCCGTTTGGCTGACCCTTCGGCTATTGATGTCAAGGTCAAGGGTGTGGAATGTAAGACTGGTTGGCGGTACGATGTTGCCTCCAACAGCGTGATCTTCGATGAAGAAGGTCCGTGTATGCCTCAGCCAGGCGATGAGATCAGGATTCATTATGAAACCTTGTGCTTGAAGAGTTAGGTGGAAGTGACGGCGACTTGCCGTTTGATAATAGCAGGTTATCAGGAGAGTCATATGCGAATCTGGCGTTTTTTAATCCTTGCATTGCTGGTAGCTTTTGCAGGATGCACTAAGGCGGGTAAGGTTGCTACGCCTGAGCTTTATCTGGAAGCTTACGGTGATATCAGTGGGAAGGATGGGCGAGTAAACAACGGGGACACCGTTTACTTCCTAAACAAGAGGGGCGCCATCAGGATTATCATTGGCAATGCAGGTGACCTTGAAATGAACCTTTATGAGCCTCAGGTCACCAGCACCAATCCCCAGATGAAGGAAAATCTTGGGTTTACAACTTGGCCCAAAGTGATCCCAGCTGGAGATGTTGGTCCAAATAGTCCTGGTCACTTCAAGTTTGTTATCAACTTTAATCCAGATGGAAGTCAGGACGATACTCCTATGACCATCGAGATAGAAACGGACGATTTCCTTCACCTGCCAGAAGGCAAGTTTGTGTTTCACCTGGCTCCAGAAAAGGCCAAGCCTGAGCTGAAGGTGACTCCAGCAAGTCACACTTATCTGGATGCTACTATTACTCAACCGTCGACCCAAACGTTTGAATTGACCAATGTTGGCAACGCAAAGCTGATTCTGGGTGGCGCACGAATCGACCCTGCGGACGGCGCTTTTAAGATTGGTGGCGATCCCTTACGAACTGGAACCATTCTGGAGCCAGTTTCAAAGGGGCTGGGTAACAATTTGGTCAAGATTGATGTCAAGTACTCGCCGATTGAGCCACCCGAAGAGGCCGACTTGGTCGTGCTTTGGGGTGCGGAAGTTGAAACGGGAGTTTCTTGTAGTTCTCCTGATGTCTGCTCGAAAAACAAGGATTTGTGCCCCAATGGAGCAGCTGACTGCCCCTACACTTGCATTGAATCTAAATGTGCTTGTTTAAGTGACTCGCAGTGTAAGACCGCTTTTTGTCAGGACCCAAATAACTGCAACATTATGTGCCTTTCCGGCGTTTGTAGGGCCCCAGAGGAAAAAAGGGTCTCACTAAAGGGCGAAAGCAAGCCTGGGCAGCTCAAGGTTGGTTACGCTGATATTCTGATTGGTTGCTTGGACTTTACGGAAGTCACTGTTGAGGGGCAGTCTTGCACGAAGGTTGTGCAGCTTAGGAACGAAAGTGATGGTGCTGTAAAGGTTTTTAAACCAAAGGCGGAAGTGGCTGAAATGCCAGAGGGGCTGCCGTCTCCATACACCGTCAGATGGTTCCAAAGGAATGCTTCGCAGGATGAGGTCCCGTGTGGTGAAGTCAGCGGTACCGAAATTTTGCAGGAGCAGCAGACCATTGTCACCGGAAACCAGCCGATCAATGTCGCTGTAACATACAGGGCGCCTTCAACAAGAGGCGTCAATGGCGAGTTGGTAATTGACTATGCGGCGCCGTTCCCTGGTAAGGCCAGTGTGCAGCTTTGTGGTGGCATTAAAAAGGGCGAAATTGGTGTGGCGCCGAATCCTACTATTGAGACGATTGTTCTTTTTGCAAAACCCGATGAAAAAGCTCAAAAAACAGTGGTTGTTATGAACAAGGGTAACGATGTTCTGGAGCTGACTGGCATTACCATCGGGGTTGAAGAAGGGTATCCGAAAAAGTTCTCACTTAAAAATGAGCCAACTGCTGGCCAACTGAAGATTCAACCTGGGCAGATGCTCCCACTAACAGTTGAATATGATGGGACCCATGACCTAGGCATCATAACTGGGACCTTGGAGATTAATTATCAGGACCCGACAAATGCCGGAAATACCATGTCGACTATCGTACCCATTCGTGGCCAAAATTCCTTTGAGGGGGTTGACCTGCCTGTTGCCGATCCTGGTAAAACCAGCGATTATGCAGGCGCCAAGGTTGGTCAGAATCTCATCCTCGATGGTAGCAACAGCGTTGATGGGACTTTCTTGATAGTTGACAACGGTGGTTACAGTTGGTTTGTATCTGCTAAGCCCGCGGCCAGTAAGCTGTTTTTCTATCCTGGTCCGGGTGGGGCAATGGTAAACGTTATTCCTGATGTCGCAGGTGAATACGAATTCAGACTGGTAGTGTTTTCCTATGATGCGCAAAATAACATGCCCTACTACAGTCATGAAGGCGTAGTAAAGATTAATGTGCAACCGTGATGCAGGGTAAAGGACGGGTTGATTTTTCACGCTTGTAGCTTGCCCACGCCCTGTTGATCTGGTATATCCGAAAGGTGGCTTGCTAGGCTTCGCTAAAGGAGAGACCGATGGACTTCAACGAACTGCTTTCCGAACTTGAAAGTAATCCTCAAGATGGTAGTGGCTTGGAAAAAACCTTGTTGCAATTGATAGACGAGGGGAATCTGAGCGAGCTTGAATCCTTGCTGGGTAATTTGGTGCCTTCCTTACAGGCGGGCCAGGCGGGTGATACCGCGTTGAAGGTCCTAGAACAGATCTTCAGACGCAACCGAGAAAGTGATGCAGGTCAGATACTTGCTTGGTGGGGTGGATGGCTGGCATGGAAGGTGATTGACGACCCCATGAGGGCTGAGTCGTTTTTCAAGCATTTGACATCTGCTGGCGACAACCAGATCGAGCTCGATGAGTTCTATCGTGTCTTTTATGCCTCCAGAGGTAACTGGCTGCGCTTGGAGCAGTACGTTGGCGAAGCCTGTGACCGTCGGGGCGTCGATGCCACTGAGGCGAAGCGGATTTTGGCCAAAACAGCCCAGGAGTTTGACAATCCTTCCAAGGAGTTGTCCTACTGGCAGGCCGTTGTTGGGGCAGAGCCCAACGATGAAGAGGCAGACGCGCAGTTGGAGCGGTTGTACACGCAGATGGGGCGCTGGCCGTCTCTGGCTGATTTGTTGAAAGGGCGCTTGGGCCGCCTTGGGGACGATGAAGTTCAACTTAAGGTCAGTATCTTGCGTGGGATGCTGACGATCTATGAAGACAAGATGAAGGCTGAGCCAAGGGTTTTGGCGACCTACCAGCAGATTCTTGATATTGACCCCACCAATATCGACGCTATTGACGCGCTTTTGGAGCGCTATGAAAAGTCCGCTAGATGGCCTGATTACGTCAAGACTTTGGCCAAGAAAATTGACGCCGTTTCTGATAAAGCCGAAAAGATAGCGCTGTTGGAACACCGGGCAAACATGATGGAAACTCGGTTTTCCAATGTTGCTGAGGCGTTGAAGATTTATGAGCGAATTCTGGAGCTGGCCCCTGATCGTCGTGACGTTGTTGAAAAACTGAAAGACCTGTACGAAAGACGCCGTGATTTCGAAAGTTTGATTCGTTTGCGTCGTGTTGAGGCCGAGCAGACCACCGATTTGGATGAGCGCGTCAAAGTGTTCGCGGAATTGGCGAAAACTGCCAGTGACAGCCTTCGGAAGCCTCCGTTGGCGATTGAGCTGTGGGAAAAGGTTCTTGAGATTGACCCGGTTCATATGGAGGGTTTGAGGGAACTGGATGGCCTTTATGAAAGGGAGAAGGACTACGACCAGCAGTGTGGTGTGTTGTCTCGGCTGATTGACCTGTCCCACGATGAAGACGAGCAGGTTACGCTGCTTGAAAAATTGGCTGGGATTCAGGGAAGCCGCCTGAATGATGCGTCTTCGGCTTTGGAGTCTTGGCGCAGAATTTTGGACGTTCGTGAAAATCACGACAGGGCAAAGCGAGAGCTGCGGTCGCGCTATTTGGCTGAAGAGCGTTTTGAGGACCTCGAAGTTTTCATGCGTAGGTTCGCCACTGTTGAAGAGCTGGGGCGTACGCTGGAATCTCAGATCTCTGGAATTGAGGACGAAGAAAAGAAGCTGTGGCTGCTGTTTAAGGTCGCCGAGATTTGGCGTGACGAGACCAATCAGCCTCAAAAGGCGGTCAGGCACCTGGAAACCGTCTTGGGTGTAGACCCCAGAAACCTTCGAGCTGCCACTGAACTGATTGAGCTTAATCGCCAGCTTGGTGATTGGCGCAAGCTTCCTGCGGTTTATGAGGTCGCGATTGCCGAAACGGCTGATCCTGGCGAGCGCACACGTTTGATGCTACAGGCAGCACAGGTGTACGAGGTTAATCTGGCCAATCTGGAGCGGGCATTCTTCTGGTATTTGCAGGCGTTCAAGGAGAATCTGCTTGATGACTCGCTGCGAGCCCAGGCTGAGCGCCTTGCAGGGCCTTCTGATAACTGGGACATCTTTGTAATCGTTCTTGAAGGGGCTGCACGGCAGATTCCCGACGAAAATCGGCAGGTTGCGACTTGGTTGCGAGTAGGCCAGATTTATTCGGAGGAGCTGAACGAAGGAGACGCTGCCCAAGCGGCATTCCAAGAAGCGCTGACGCTGGATCCTGAAAACCGTTTGGCAGTTAATGCCCTTGATGACCTGTATCGCAAGATGGAACGCTGGCCAGAGCTGGTGACCGTTCTTGAGCGGCGTTTGTCAATTGAACGCAGGGCCAAGGAGCGCCAGATTCTGCGCTTTGATATCGCTCAAATCCTTTACCACTCTTTGAATCGTGCCGATGACGCGATTTCGGTTTACGAAGACATTTTGGCTGAGGACCCGCGGGAGGTTAGAGCTTTTGCGGCCCTTGGTGACCTTTTGTTGGCCGAAGAGAAGTTTGGAGCTTTGAAGGAGCTTTTAGAGCGACAAATCAACGTGTTTACAGCCCTGGAAAGGCCGCATCCGGCGATTTTGGCTGACTTGCATTGCCGTGTGGCGACCTTGTCTTGTGTGCTTGAAGGGGCGACGGCAAGTGCGACTGAGTCTTGTGCCATGGCACTGGAGTATGACCCGCAGCACGCAGAGGCCATCAGCCTGCTTGAAAGCCTGCTAGGTGAAAAGGACCTGCGGATTGATATCGTGAATCTGCTGCGCAAGCCATACGAGTTGGCGAAGCGCTGGCAGGACTTGGCAGATCTGCTGGAAATCGAGTTGGCGGAGATTGGTGATACCGCTACTTCGGCTGAAACCCTTTGGCGCTTGGAAGGCCTTTATCGTGACAACGCCGTCGATGCAGACAAGCGCTTTAGGACGTTGTCCCGCATTCTTAAGGTGACTCCAGAAGATAGCCGCTCTTGGGATGCTATTGAACGTGTCGCTGGCGAAGTGGATGGTTGGCGTGAGTTAGCTTCGTTGTACGAAGCCGCCGCGTACGACATTCAGGATTCTGAGGCTCAGGTCCAGATAAATCTGCGCCTCGCCAGGATTGAATGGCAGGAACTGAACAACATCGACCATGCACGTCGGGCTTATCATGATGTGTTGGCAAATGACGAAACTAACGTTGATGCCTTGGACGCCTTGGAAACCATCTACGAAGAGATTGGTGACCACCCAGAGCTGCTCAAGATCTACCAGCGGCGTTTCGATGTCTCTCCATATCCAGGTGAGCAGATTGCCTATGCCTTCAAGATTGCTGATGAACAGGCGCAGCACCTGGAAAACATCGAGGGGGCAATTGAGGCTGTAAAGAAGGTCTTGGATATTGAACCAGATTCTGAAATGGCTTACCGACGCTTGGATGGTCTGTACTTCAAGGCCGAGCGTTGGTATGACTTGGCCTCTGTCCTAGAACAGCGAATTGTCCTCGCGCAGGAGCTGTCGGATCGCAGTTATCTGCGCCTGCGTCTGGCTGAAGTCTATGAATACCGCCTGGAAGATGTTCCTGGTGCGGTTGAAGTTTTCAGCCTGATTTTAGGTGAGGATTCGGCAAATGAAGACGCGCTTCGCGAGTTGGAGCGTTTGTTTGCGAATGAAGACGTTCGCGTCAGCGTGGCCAAGATCCTGCTGCCAGCCTACAAGGTCCAGGAAAACTTTGTGAAGCTGGTTGAGGTTTATGATGTTCTGGCTGGGGCTGAAGGCGACACTGAAGTCAGACTGTCATATTTCGCGACTATCGCCGAGATTTATGAAAACAAAATCCAAGACTTGGATAAGGCCTTCGAGTACAGGGCCAAGGCTTTCCGCGAAATGCCCGACCGAGAAGAGCTGCTTAATCAAGTACTTAGAGTTGGCGAGGCCAAGGGCGCTCTTGATGATGCGATCTTTGTTCTTATCGAATTGGTCTTTGACATCAGTGATCCTGAGCGTAGAAAGGAAACTCACAGAGTTATCGCCAGCGTGTGTCGGGACAAGGGGATTGATCGCGAGCTATCCAAGCGACATTACACCGAAATTCTTGGGCTCGACCCCGAGGATATGGACGCTATCGACTCCTTGATTAGCCTGCGCGATGAGGATGGCGAAGTTGACATCCTGGTCTCGTTGCTTGTCAGAAAGGCCGAGATAGTGATGGAGCCCGAACGCAGAGCTGGATTGCTGCTGTGGGCTGGTGATCTGTACTCTCAGAAGCTGGAAAAACCGGAAGATGCTATCGCCAGCTACACCGAAGTGCTGGACATGGATCCTGCCAACGGTCATGCCATTCTTGCCTTGGAGGCTTTGTATGAGCAAAGCGAAGAATGGATGGAGTTGGTCGAAGTTTTGGGCAGAAAGGCCGATGTTGCAAACACGCCGCAGGAACGCGTTGCAGCCCTGAAAAAACAAGGACTTATTCAGCACGAGCGCTTGGATGCTTCTATCGACGCTATCGAGACCTTCTTGGTAGTGCTTAGCGTTGATGGCGAAGATGTGGACGCCATGCGCACTTTGGACCGCTTCTATGGGTCGGTTGAGGATTGGACCAGTCAGTACGACATCCTTGCCAAAATCTATGAGCGTGTTGAAGGTGAAGACAGGCTTACGATGCGCTTTAGAATGGGGCGCTTGCTTGAGCAAAACCTTGGCGATCCCTACAAAGCCATTGAAATCTATCGTGATTTGTTGGCTGAGTTCCCCGATAACGTGGAAGCTGTCGACGCCTTGGAAGGCATGGTTCGTGCTGGGGATGCGGCTGAGCCTGCATTTGCGGTCCTCAAGCCCATTTTGGCCAATAGAGCCGAATGGCAGCGGCTGTATGTGAACTACGAGGTTCTGACCGAGCGTGAACACGACCCCGTTAGAAAGGTTGCAAACTTGGTGACCATGGGTGAAATCGCCCAAAACCAGATGAATCAACCTATTAGCGGCTTCGAGTGCTTTGGCAAGGCGTTTACGACCGACCCACTGAATCGCGATGTGCTGGAAAGGGTGTACAGCTTGGCGGAAAGCTTCGATATGTGGCATGACGTGCCAGCTTTACTGCAGGAGGCCGCCGCCGAGATAGAGGGCATGCCTCAGGCGTTGGAGCTCTTGCTCCAGGCTGGAGCCGTCTTGCGTGACAGGCTTGAGAATCGTGAAGCCGCTATTGAAGTGTTTGAAAGTATCCTTAAGGACTTCTCGGACAACATGACCGCCTTGGACGCTTTGGATGAGCTGTACAGCGGACTTGAGAAGTGGGAAGACCAGATTCGTATCTTGCGCTTCAAGTACGACGTCAAGTTCGATCCAGAAGCGAAAATCCAAGTGTTGCTGCGACTGGCGGATGTTTGTGAATTCAAGGTCAATCGCACTCAGGACGCTCTTGAGGCTAGACAGGAGGCCTTGTATCTGCATCCTGGTCAACCTCAGGCAGTGCTTGAACTTCGCCGCATGTTTGATGAAGGCAAACACCTGGATCAAATACTGGAAATCCTGGAGCCAATCTACCAGGAATCCGGGGCATACTCAGATTTAGCAACCATTTACGAGGCGTCCTTAGTGGCGATCGAGGATCCTGACCATCGCAAGGAAACTCTGCTTAAGCTTGCTGAAGTCTGGGCCCAGAACCTTGGTGAAGGGGTGACGGCTCTTGGCTGGTTTGGCAAGGCTTTGGAGCTTGATCCTGGTGACGAGATTCTGGAAATGCAGATTGATGAGCTGGCTGCTTCAGTTTCGGCTTGGGAAAGCCTGCTTTCCATTCAGCTGACGGCGGCACAGGCTTGTGACAACAACGAGCGCAAAATCGCCTTGTGGCATAAGGCGGTTCAATCTGCCCGTGATCGCATTGGCGACTATGAAAAGGCTGAGGCCATTTGTAAGTGGATACTGGAGCTTAACGATTCTGATGCCTTGGCGTTGGCAGACCTGGATCGTATGTATCTGTCTCAAGGTCGAGACGCCGATTTACTGGCAATTTTGAAACGGGAAGTCGAAGTTGCAGAGTATGACGACGACAAGATCAAGTTCTTGATGCGAGCTGGAACGCTGCAAAGGGACAAGCTTGATGACCTGGAAGGTGCGATTGAGTCGTTTGCCCAAGTGGTCAGGATTGACGAGATGCAGCTTCAGGCCCTGACGGCTTTGGCTGACCTCTATGACATGCGCAATGATTTCGAGCCTTTGTTCAGAACGTTGTCATTGCTTTCCGACATGGCTCAGACCGGTGAAGAGCGTGCAGCGCTGCAGCGAAGGCTGGCCATCATTGCTGAAGAAAAATTGGGGCGTAAGGATGATGCCCTTGCTCTTTGGGACGAGGTGGCCGCGGCTTTCCCGACAGATGCTGGCGCTTTGCAGCAATTGCAGCGTCTGTACAGGGATAAGGAAGATTGGGAGGCTTTGATTGAGGTATGTGAGCGGGAAATCAACGCCACTGCTCCTGAAGTAGACCGCATTGTTGTGCTGTTGCGTGAGATTGGTGTCGTTGGAGAGACCAAGCTTGATGACCCCAACACTGCACAGCATGCTTATGTCCGCCTGCTTGAATTTGCTCCCGGCGACCGCGAGTCTTTGGAAGCGCTCAGGCGTCTGTATCTGGAAACTGGTGATCTGGAGTCCCTGTCTGGCGTCTTGGAGCAGCTTTATAACAGCGAGATGCTGTCCCAGGACGAAAAGAATGAGATTTGCTTGGAACATGCCAAGCTGCTGACTGACGAGTTGGCGAAGCCGGAAGAGGCCATCGTTTGGTGGAACCTGGTGCTAAATACCGACCCGCAGATGGACGAGGGGCTCACGGCTCTGGATCAGCTTTATGAGAACACCGGTCGATTTGCCGACTGTGTCAGGATTATTGAGCGTAGGGCTGAGAAGGTTGAGGGCGATGAGCGGGCCAGTCTGCTGATTCGGGCTGCTGAGCTGCAAAACGGTCCATTGAACGACCCGGCTGCGGCGGCTGACACCTTGGAGGTGGTTACTGGCTTGCAACCTGCCAACATGGATGTGTCCCATGAGCTTCAGTCCCTGTACATGAGACTTGAGGATTGGGACAAGCTGGCCGCCGTGCTTTTGCGCCGCGATGAGCAGTTTGGTGATGACCTTGATGGCCGCATCAGCAACCTGGGCGAGCTGGCCAGAATTTACGAGACCAACAAGGGCGCCGCGGACCTGGCCTTCTATGTTTGGGTCAAGGCTGCCCAGCTTCATCCTGAAGATCACATGGCCGTTTCTGAGCTGTGGCGTCTTGCCCAGGAACTGGGGATGTGGACCGAGTATGTTGATTCGCTGAGCGAGGCTGTAAACAGAATGCCGGAAGAGTCGAAGCGCGAGCACTTGCTGCGCTTTGGCGAGGTCATGTGGCGCAACGCTGAAAGGGATGACCAGGCGATTGGCTGGTTCGAGAAGGTCAAGGCTGAATGGCCGGAAGACGAAACCGCGTTGGCAGCGCTGCATGAGCTTTATCTGGGTTCACATCGCTGGGAAGAGCTGGTTGGTGTTGTAAATGTTCAGATCGAGCTGACTCCGGACTTCATGGAGAAGATTTCGCTGGGTCTGTTGGTCGGTGATGTGCTGGAAAACAAGATCAAGGACCTAGCAAGGGCGCTGGAGGCGTACAAGCTGGTCCTGAGCTTTGATGAAGGCTCGATCGCAGCTTTGGACGCGTTGATTCGAATCCATGAAAACCGCAATGAGTGGGAGGACTTGTTAAAGGCCCTGGATCTGAAGGCGCCTTTGGTACCAGAGGAAGAAGTCCAGATCAGAATGCTGATGGGCGCGATTTTAGAGGCCAAGGTTGGGGATGCGAATAGGGCTATTGAGGCCTATGAAGCGGTTCTGGATGTTGAGCCTACCAATGAACCGGCGCTTGAGCATCTGAAGGACCTGTATGGTGGCATGGAGAATTGGCAAGGCTTGGCGGATGTTTACGAGCGCAAGCTTGGCCAGCTGTACGAAGTTGCTGAAAGGATTCACTTTAGCCACCTGTTGGCGATGCTTTATGAAACGGCGCTGGATGACAAGCAGCGGGCGCTTGATTATTGGATGCAGATCCTCGACATGGACCGCGTTGATGAGGAGGCGTTTGAGACAGCGGCACGTCTGTTGACCGAAATGGAAGACTGGAACGAGCTGATCAACCTGTTCGAGAACCGCATCGCCAGTGTTAAGGACGAGCGCGACAAAATGGCGGCCTTGGTCAGGTTGGCCAAGATTCACGAAGAGCGGGTTGAAGATATCAACAGCGCGATTGCCACTCATCAAAGGGTGTTGGATATCGACGACCGTAAGACGGATTCCTACGCTGAGTTGGAGCGCCTGTTTGGCTTGGTGGAATCTTGGGAAGATGTTGTTGATACGTTGCTTAAGTGGACTGAGCACTCTGACTCCACAGCTCAATTGCTTGAATTAAGCCATCGAGCTGTAGATGTGGTGCTTGAGAAGCTTGAAAATCCGGATCGTGCAGCTCAATTGCTGAAAGACCTGTTGCAAACTAATCCTAACGACGTCCCTGCTTATAACAAGCTGCGTGATATCTACGCCAGCCTTGAGGATTGGGAGCGCGTCGCAGACGTGTTCTTGGATCAAGAGGCTCAGGCCAGCACAGATGAGGAGCGAGCCAAGCATCGGGCTGCGGCTGGTGACATCTATCTGAATCGCCTGAAGGATCGCAACAAGGCTATATTGCACTTTGAGCGCTCCATGGAGCTAAATCCCAAGCAGGATAATGTGGCGCTTGGGCTTGCCAGAAGCTACGTGGCCGCAGAGAGATGGGAGAAGGCGCAACCGTTGCTGGAAAGCTTGCTGGAAAGCCCGGATGCCATTGCGGATTCAGCTTTGGCGGCCAAGATTCACTTCAACATGGGTGTTTGCAGCGAGCGGCTGCTTGATTATGAAAAGGCTTTCCGTGAATATCAGGCGGCTGCCCAGTTAACGCCTGACGACCCTGAAACCCTGATGGGGCTTGGCCGGATGTATCAGCGCAAGCAATTCTGGCAGCTGTCCAAGGATCGCTATGTCAGGGCGTTATCCGTTGGTGGTGATGCCTTGGATCAAAAAGAAGTGGCCGCCGTCAACTTTGCGCTGGGCGAAGTATGTATCGAGTTGGGCGAATTTGAAGAAGCGGCGAAGTACCTTGACCAGTCGCTGGCAATTCAGCCTGATCAAGCCAGAGCGACCGACTTGCAGATCACCCTGGCGGAAAAACGGGGCGATTGGCCGGCCGTTATTCGGTACCGACAGGCCAGAGCCGAGAGCAGGGGCGATATCTTCGAGAAGTTCTCGGTCATGTTGGAAGTCGGCGATATCTATCGCTTAAAGATGAACAACGTTTATGGTGCTGCTGCCGCGTACAAGGAAGCGCTGGAAATGAACCCAGGGGCCAAGGTGCCGTTGATTAAGCTTTTTGAGCTTTATCTGCAGGCTGGGAACATTGAAGACGCGCTGTTCACCATGGAGGAACTGGCAAGGGCAGAGGATAGTCCAAGCAAACGTGCCGGTCACTACATGACTATGGCCGCGATTTATCAGCAAAAACTTAATGATGACATCAAGGCTGTTGAGTACCTGAACGCGGCTTTGGATGAAGACCCAGACGAGCTGCAGGCCTTTAGGGCAATCGATGAAATCCTGACCAAGAACAGGGATTGGAAGCGCCAGGCCGATGCTTATCAGCGTATGCTTGAGAGATTGGAAGGCCGCAACAATCCTGAGCTTGAGTTCAAGCTTCTGTTTGCGCTTGGTGAGATTTTCCGGTCCAGGCTGAAACAAAACGAAGAGGCCATCGAGGTTTATGAAAGGGCGACCAAGCTGCAGCCTTCAGACAGGCGGGCTCATGAGATTTTGGCGCAACTCTATGAAGTTATAGGTGATTACAACAAGGCTGTCGCTGAGCATGTGGCGACGGTGTCGGCGGATCCTCTAAGCGGGTCGTCGGTAGAGTCATATAGGGCGATGATGCGCCTCTATCGTACTTTGGCCGAGCTGGACAAGGCCTTCATGGTTGCATCGGTCATGGTGGCTCTTGGTATCGCTGGTCCTGAGGAAAAGGCGTTCTTTGAGAACAACCTGGAGCCAAATCTGCCTTGGTTTAAGGGCACCATCGATCCTCTGCGCTGGGAAAACCATCTGGTTCCAAGTGGCGGCAGTAACTTACTGGGTAGGATCCTTCAGGTGTTGTTGGTTGGGCTGGGTGAGCATCTTGGCACCAAGGATCTGAAGGACCTGGGATTGAAGAAGAGGTCCGAGATGGATCTTGGCGCTAAGCTGCTGTTTGTTAATGTTTACAAGGCTGTAGCTAAGGTTCTGGGGCCGCTGCCACACAAGGTTTATCGCAATGATAATCCTGTTGGGTTGACCATTGAATTCCTGACTCCGCCGGCGTTGATTGTTGGCTCTGACATGCTGACCGGCCACGATGAGCGGGAAATCGGCTTCTTGATCGGGCGCCAGCTGGCCTACATGAACCCGATGTATTTCTTGGCAGCAGTCAAGAACATCAGCGAATTGAAGGCCTTCTTGGGTGCGGCAATCAAGTTCTGCCGTCCGGACACTCAGCTTGGCGCAGGCGCAGATATCGTGCTGCACTATGTCCGCCAGATCGAGCGCCGTATGCCGCAGCAACAGAAAAACCAGCTGATGTCCTTGATTGACGAGCTGTTTACCACCTATCCAACGGGCGATTTTGGCACGATTTTCGAGGATTTCTTCCAGTTGATCGAGCTGACCTCGCTTAGGGCTGGTATGCTGATTTCCGGGTCAGTCCCAACTGTTTTGGGTATCTTGCAGGTTGAAGACCTGAGTTTCTCGGGAATGCCACAAAAGGAGCGCCTTGAGGAAGTTGTACGCTTCGCAGTTTCTGAAAACCACTTCGTACTGAGGCGGGCACTAGGGGTGGCAGTTGAGGCTACTTAATGTCAAATTCCATGGTCGAATGTCGGCTTTGCCCCAAGCAGTGCCGAATCGCGCCTGGCCAGGCCGGGGATTGCCGCGTCAGGATGAACCTTGACGGCAAGCTCACGGCTGTAACCTATGGAATAGCTGCAGCAGCTCACGTTGATCCAGTCGAGAAAAAGCCTTTTTATCATTACTATCCAGGGGCAAAAATCCTTTCGATTGCCACTGTAGGGTGTAATCTTCATTGCAAGGGATGCCAAAACTGGCAGATTTCGCAGGCAAATCCTGAGGAAGCTGGTGGGTTTCATCTGCCGCCTGAGGATGTCGCCAAAGTGGCCAAAAGGGAAAAGATCCCTTTGGTTGCATGCACTTACACCGAGCCGTTTGTGTACTATGAATACACGATGGATACGGCGATAGCCTGCAAGGAACATGGGATCAAAACGGCAATTGTTTCAGCGGGTTATGCGAATAAAGAACCGGTTGCGGCGCTTTTTAAGGTCATTGATGCGGCGACCATTGATTTGAAGTCGTTTGACGACGCCTACTATCGCAAGTGGTGTGATGGCAGTTTAAAGCCAGTGCTAAACACGTTGGTGGCTGCGAAGGAGGCAGGCATTTGGCTGGAGGTGTCTAATTTGCTGGTCCCTGGGTTGACTGACAGCAAAGAGGGGCTGTCGGATTTGGTCCGTTGGATGGTCCAAAACTTGGGGGCGGACACTCCGATCCATTTTTTGCGGTTCATGCCCCATTACCAGATGAAGAATTTGCCTCCAACTCCGGTTTCGTCTTTGGAATTGGCATATAAAACAGCCAAGGATGCTGGGCTTAAGTATGTGTACATTGGCAATTTCAGAGGCCACGAAACTGAAAGTACCTTGTGCCATTCGTGTGGCCACATGGTAATTGAAAGGGTAGGGTATCAAATCCGGGGTGTGGACATGGTTTCGGGCCGTTGTCCCAAATGCGACACGTTGATCCCGGGGCGCTTTTAGTTGGTATGATGGATCGTCGAACATTTTTGGGCCTAGGCGTTGCAGGGGTGCTCGCTTTGGGTTTGTGGCCAGTTAGGGTTTTGGGCGGGGTTGGTGGGGGTGGTGTGGGTGAGTTTTTGGATGAAGTGGGCGGTCCTGAGTTTCGGGAGTTTTTGCAGCGGTTGAAAGTTCGGCCTTTTGACAGGGATTATTTGTTTGTGAAACACAATTTAGCGGGGTGACAAATGAAGATTTACCAAGCACTCCCTTTGATTTTATTGATGGCAGTGTTTTCCTCTTGCCGAAGCCAGGAGGTGCAGGTGGTGAAACAGACTGAACAACCAGTAGTAGCCAGCCCAGAGGTGCCAGCCAAGGTCGTTTATTCACCAATAGCTGGTTCTTGGTACACCAATAAACCTGACGCGTTGCGCCGCGAACTGCGCGGTTATTTGGATGAAGGCAAAGGCGACACCAGTTGGGGTGGCAGAGTAGTTGGTCTAGTGGCTCCACACGCTGGATATCGTTTTTCGGGCCCCGTGGCTGGTCATGCATATGCTCAGCTTGAGGGCCAAGCGGTCAAAAGAGTGATTGTGATAGCCCCTTCCCACCATGTGCCTTTTAGCGGATTTGCCTTGCCTGATGCAGGGTTATGGGAAACTCCCCTTGGGCAGATGCAAATTGATGTGGCGGCGGTCAAGAAGCTGCTGGAGGGGCCTGATTTCAAGCTGTTGGACCAGGCGTTCGCCAAAGAGCACGCGGTTGATATCCAGGTGCCATTTTTACAGCTGATCGCGCCTGATGCCCAGTTGGTGCCCATTGTTGCAGGTAGGGTTGACGATGCGGCGATTGTCAGGGCTGGGCGGGCCTTGGGTGCTTTACTGGATGATCAAACCGTTATTGTTGCAAGCTCCGACTTCACCCATTATGGGGCCAGTTTTGGCTACATGCCCTTTAAGTTGGATGATCAAACAGGCGAAAATCTGGCTAAATTCGCGGATATAGCTGGATCAGCCGCGGCGGCCTTGGATAGTGAGGCCTTTAAAAAGCACTTGGCAGAGACAAATGACACCATCTGTGGGGCCATGCCCATCTTGGTGTTGATGGCGGCGTTGGATAAGGGGACTGAAGGCAAGGTGCTGAGATATGATAATTCCGGTCGTATGACTGGTGGCTATGAACACGCCGTTTCATATGTGTCCATTGCCTTCAGGGCTTCTGCCCAGGCCGGTCCAATGTCTGAGCAGGACCAAAAGTACCTGTTATCCTTGGCGCGGCGCACCATCCAACACCATCTGGCAGGAAAAGGCAGGTTGAGCGTGGATGAAAGCGAGGTCCCGCCGGCAGTAGCCGAAAAATACGGCGTTTTCGTGACGTTGAACAAAAATGGAAACTTGCGCGGCTGCATAGGTTCAATACTGCCAGTGGAGGCGCTGTACACAGGCGTCATCAGGAATGCCATAAACGCGGCGGCCAACGACACAAGGTTTCGACCTGTGACCGCCCAAGAGGAGCCTGAACTTCATATAGAGATTTCAGTCCTGACCAACCCCAAACGCATTGAAAGATGGCAAGACATCGTGATTGGACGTGACGGGGTCATATTGACCAAGGGTTGGGCGAAATCTGTGTTTTTACCTCAGGTTGCGCCCGAGCAAGGCTGGAATCTCAAACAGATGCTTGAGCACCTTTCCATGAAGGCTGGGCTGCCGGCCAATGGATATCTGGAGGGGGCCACCTTTGAGATCTTTCAGGCCCAAGTTTTTAGCGAGTAATCCCTTTTAGCCGGCGTCAAAGGTGCATTGTTGACAAGATTTCTAGGTGGCAGACTTTTGGCATTTGCCTTGGGGGCCTTTACAGTTGGTGCCCAAGCCGCCCTTTTACGCGAATATCTAATTTCATTTAAAGGTTCGGAACTGGCCTTTGGGCTGATGTTTTTCTTTTGGTTCTTTTGGATAGCCCTGGGCGCCAATCTGGCTGGCAAAAGTGCGCGATTATCCGCGTTTACAAGCAGGCACACGGCCCTGTTGGCGGCTTTACAGCCAGTTGGGTCGCTTGTCGGATTGCTAAGTCTGGCCAGCTTGCGTTTGGTTTCAGGCACCCCTTCATTTGCGCCTGTTTCGATAACTTGGCTGGTAGCAGGGGCGGCTTGGGCCAGTTTTGCCCCAAGTTTCATCACTGGGCTTGTATTTCCGGCGATTAGCAGGGCGTGTGATGAAAGCCCAGTGGCAGGGGCCAAAACCGTTTATATCATTGAGTCTTTTGGCGCAATTTTTGGCGGCATAGCTGCGACCGTTGCCTTTGCGATGGGCCTGTCGTCGATTGTGGTAGTCGCTGGCCTTGGGTTGGTCCAGGTTGTGGCGGCCTTTGTGTTTATTTTGCAGTTTGGGCGGTTGGGTGGTGCTGGACGTGCAGGGGGTGATGGGCAGGCAGGGTGTGCTGGACGGGCAGGGGGTGCCGGGGCGTCTGGTGCCGGGCCGTCTGGGGGTGGCGGGCCGTCTGGGGCTGGCGGGCAGGCAGGGCCTGCTGGCTTGAAAGCTTTCGCCAAAGACTGTGCGGTGGTTGTGCTGGCCTTGATTACTTGCGTTGGGTTGTTGGTCCCGCCTTTTGGGCCGCTGTTTAAAGACAAAATCCAGCAAGTATCTCTGAAGGCCAACCTTGATGGCGCCAAGCTGCAATCCCAGATTGAAACCGCCTACAACCAAGTGACTTTTGCGAAGTACGGCACGCAAAACGTGATTTTGGTAAATGGCGAGGTTCAAGCCAGTTTTCCAGCCGGCCCAGAGGTGTTGGGTGAGGCGGCATTGCTGGCTGCTCAGGCGGGCAAACACGACAAGGCGTTGATTCTGGGTGGGGACCGCCTGGAAACGAGCATCGCCTTGGCCGCCTATTTCGATCTTGTCCAGATGGTGACGCTGGATGGCGAACTGTTTGATATTGCTGTGCGGGCCAGGAAGGACGCTGGTCTTGGTCAGTTGCCATCAAATCTGGAAGTTATCATCGAGGATCCAAGGGGTTATGCTGTATCCAGCCATGAACCGGTCGACTTGATAGTAATAGCCTCCCCTGAACCTTCAACTAGGGCGGCCGGCCGGATGTTTTCGGTGGAATTTCTTGGACAATTGGCCCCCAAATTAGCCGGCGACGGGGCCTTGGCCGCCTTTGTGCAATCCGGTGAAAATGCTTTGATTGGCGAGACTTTGCGCTATGGTCAATCAATCTGGCAGACCTTTTCTAGCGTTTTTGCAAACGTGGCGGTTGTTCCAGGCGAAGAAGCGGTGATTTTGGCTGGGCACAAGGATGCCAATCTGACCACGAATTCTGGCGAGCTCGCCCAAAGATACTTGGCCTTTACCGGGGGCAAAGGTCCATACGACCCCAGGCGCTTTTCAGAATTGGTTCAAGATGACCGCGCCACTTTTGTGAAAGACGCCTATCAAGCAAACACCCAGCAGATGATCCACAGTGATACTCGCCCCTTGTCATCGTTTTTGGCGATGCTGACTTCATTCCAAAGGGGCGGCAGCGGCAGTTCAGATGGGCTTTGGGCCTTGTTCTTGGCCGGACCAGTGGTCGCGGTCATAGTTTTGCTAGTCTTGGTTTTTTGGCTTTTCAAGGCCAGGGCCAGGCAAGGGGGCCAAGGCTACGAGTTTAGTTCCAAAGTGCTGATAACCACCGTCGGCGGTGCCTCCATCGCGGGGTCCATCGTGATGTTGGCCCAGTACCAGGCGGTTGTTGGGGCCTTTCACCGCGACATCGGCGCTGCTTCGGCGTTGACAATGGCTGGCTTGGCCATCGGCTCGTTCATAGGCAGCAGGTTAAAAAGTCGCCCCGAAAATTCGCTGTTTGTGTCACTGGTCAACGCCTGCTTCTTTTTTGTGCTCCCATGGCTTTTGCCTGAGGCATTTGTTGGAGCCTCAACTTTTGCCATCTTTGCAGGCCTTTTTGTTGCCCTTGGCATGATTACAGGCTTGGCTTGGCCAGTAGCCGCCAGTTTGATCTCTGGCCAAAATGTTG